>ENA-UOOM01002008-UOOM01002008.1-fermentation-metagenome-genome-assembly--contig:-NODE-2008-length-17812-cov-4.027820_pt1 | contig 17812 bp, 19 predicted proteins | sample MGYA00245781_ERZ724031 | MGnify/ENA primary metagenome ERZ724031 (study PRJEB28704, sample SAMN03018317) | fermentation metagenome | biome: anthropogenic terrestrial biome; feature: soil; material... | reverse complement strand
TGATAGCGCACAAATGATCTTTTAGCACATTTAATTCCTCTTTTAAGGAGCAAACCATCTCTTCTTTACACTCTACAGAAAACTCATCCATTTTAGACTCTCTAGTAAAAGGCATCGATAAAGATACAAAACCTCTCAGGATCGGACCATACCCTTCCCTATTTTTTCCTTCATATGTTGAGGCAGACATAGAACCGTAATAACTTCCATGATAAGAGTTTTCTATCACACCTATTGCCCTTCTGCTACTCCCCTTTAAAGAAGAATATTTTCTTGCCAATTTGATCGCACCTTCGTTTGATTCTGAACCGCTACAGGTATAGATAATTTTGTCAATATCTTTATGAGTGATACGACAAAGTAATTGTGATAGTTCCTCAATTTTAGGATAGTTTATCGTTATCGGATTTACATAGGGTAATGTGTTAAGTTGATCTATAATTGCACCTTTAATGTCCTCATCACTATAGCCATAATGCATATTCCATAATCCACTGTAAGCATCAAGATATCTTTTTCCATCTTCATCAAATAGATTGACACCACTCCCACTGACAACCTCTAATATGGAGGGATTGTCCGCTCGATTAAAGGGCTTCCAGTATGCATTTAGATTACTCATAACATTCACTCTTTCTCTTAGCAATTGTAAATATCCATTCATCATGTCCAATTGGAATTTTTTCTCTTTCTGCAATCCCTAAATTGGAATGAGAAAACAAATCGTTCACAAAGGAATCTGTAATATTCTTTTTATCTGTATAAGTCATGACTCTTTCAAATCGTCCATCAGCGTGCTCAATCTGTGTATAAAAGTTCCCTATAATTCTTCCTGGACTAAAATTTTTAAAATCTTGCATTAGTGTTAGAGCCGTATAATTCTCACTTTTTTCACATAAGGACATTATCTCAGACATCTCTTGCCCTTCTGCAAGACTACGATAATCAAAGATGAAACATCCACCATTTTTTAAATGCTCTTCTATGAGATTTAAAAGTTTTATAAGATTCTCTACATCATCAGCTAATATACAAATAGTCGTTGCAGGTAAAAGTATAACGTCGTATTTTTTATTTAGCTTAAGATTAAAGACATCCCCATAGGTAGTCTGAATGCGTTTTTGAATGGATTTCGGCAATTCTTCTACTTTTTTATCTAGGAGACTTAACATATCCTTGGACAGATCGATTCCATCTACTTTAAATCCATTTTGTGCTAAGGGAATGGTCAACCTTCCATTTCCACAACATAGCTCAAGTATTTCTTTCCCATATTGAAGACATTTTGTAATATATATTTCCTGTTCCTCTGGAGGCAATGGAAAGGTATTATAAAAATGAGCAAACCAGCTATCATACATACCAATATTTTGAATTTTATCTTCATATAATTTATGTATATCTTCAAATATGCCAAAATAATGTTGCATTAAATGACCCTACTTTCTTTGATGATTCTCAAAGCCTCTAATACGTGTTTTTCTGCTTCTCCTTGAGGGATGGAATATCGATCTCCATAATAAGCCGTTAGATCACTTATCGGCACATCTCGAATATAACCCTCTGCAATATATACGAATCGCTCATCGGTTTGATATATTTTTGGCATTTTAAAACTCAATATGTAAATATCATCACCCATTCGAAATGCCGTAAAAAGGTTATTCACTTTATTCATAGGATATTGGTCTTTCTTATCAAAAGCTAAAGTATACTCTTTATTATTAATTTGTAGCTTACCTATATCATGTGTAGTAAAAATCTTATTATATTGAATCATGTCTGAAAACAATGAGGATTTGTAATTATAATCGTGAATGAGAGGGTTTGATTTCATTACACTGCAAAAATATTCTTGATCCAATTGATCGGGTAGCATGGCACATTTTGAACAATAAGCGTTTGCCTTACAATCTGTACAGTTCCGTTTTACTCTTTCCTTATTCATGGTTTTAGAAGCGGCTTTTAACAAGTCAAAATACTCGTCTTTAATGCTGCCGATAGACTTTGAACAATTAATGCAAGGCATAAAATGGCCCTCTGCATTCACATGTCCTCTTGTCAATTTTAATAGTGAACAAGAAGAGCTATTAAAAGTACAACTGTTGACGATCTTGGCATTTGGTTTATTCAATACACCCGTTCGCCCAAAATAATGAACATCGTCTAGCAAAGCCTCCACATCATCTTGATCTACTATATCTAAATAAACGAATTTATCATTTTGATTTTCATAATGTGAATACTTCATTCTCTTTATGAATATAGGATCATTGTGATTATCTATTTTTACATGATTATTACAATATTGATGAATATGTGAAAAGACCAGTTGATTGGTATCCCCTTTGATTTCATTATAAAAATCATCCTTAAGTTCATCTACATGATAAATAAATGCGCTGTTCATGTTTAACAATTCTGGAGACAGGTCTTCAAAAGAAATTTGTGCACCCTGTTCTATCTCTAAGTGTTTTACATTGGTTATAAAATTTGAGCTAATATAATTTCCAGTTAAATACATATCTAAACCATTCTTCATGCTTGTATAAATATCACCATTATCTCCCATTTTCGTTTCAAGGGCAAAGAACTCTTCAAGGGGTATATAAGCTAATGGCTCAGATTCTTCCACATGTATTAACGCATTTAAATCAGAAATAATTCGAATATCTTGATCATGAAATTTCGTAACGCCTCTTCTGTTTTTGTTTATTAAAATAACATCAGTAAACTCTTCGTCTATTAATAATTTAATAATAGAAAAAATAATATGGGCATTATCATCATATAAATACATAAGTGCAAAGTCAGGTTCTTCATCGATTATATTCATTGCAACATCATAGATACTATTTAAATTATCTTCTGAATGAATCCTTACATTGTAATGGTCTTTAAGTACATTTACATCAATTTTTTCAAAGTTAAATAATCCATCCTTTTGAGCAATATTACATATGTATACATTTTTCATGCGGTCACCTCACCATATTCTCTCTGTAGTTTTTCTAGTACTTCCTGCACGCCAATTGGATTTTCATATTTTTGGCCATCCATTGTCACAATATACTCAATTTCTGAAATGGGAATGATTAACTCTATTTCGGACCGCGTGCTTTGTTTTAAAAGAATGGTAGCATCTTCCTCGTTTATAAGATTTGTTATTCTTCCGCAAAAGATATTCTCTCTTACTGCTACAGCAATATCATTACACATTTTCTGCTAGCACCTCCGTAAAAAATTGATCAATATCAGTATGTATTTTATTAAGATAGACGATTTCTTTTATTTCGTCTTTTGGAACATTTGCCCACATGTTTCTTTCTGCATTAATACGTATTTTAAGCACAGAATCTTCATATTGAAATAAATCACAATAATAACTTACATTTTGAGTAGTTCGAAGAATAAACATCATTTAGCCCCTTTCATAGAATTTGCTTTTACGTACATTTCATGAAGCAGTTCCTCATTGAAGTTCTTTGTTCTTATAACAGGAGTTACCAGATTATAATGGGAATAATTTTGATCCATGATCTCGATTCCAAGTTCTTCTGCATGCTCATACTGATACGTTCCAGGAAAAGGTGTGTTTATTGAAATGCCATACTCTACATTTGGATTTACATCAACCATTTCTTCAACCAAATCCATGGTCTGTTGCATGGTTTCTTCCGTGTCAGAGTAGTGCCCTAACATTAAACTTAGAAATACACCAATTTTGTATTTGCCAATATGTTTGACAATTTTTTTTAAATGTTCTAGCTGAATATCTTTATTAATATTGTCTAATACCTCCTGATTTCCGCTTTCTACACCAAATTGTATAGAGAAACAGTTGGAATTTCCTATTTTATCCACCAATTCTTTTGTCATAACATCTACTCTCGATTCGCAGCTCCACGCCATTTTATGCTCATAACTTGTGTGCAAATCGCAGAATTCATTTACCCTTTGCTTATTCACTGTAAAAGTATCATCGATAAAATATAATTTATCCGTATCACTATTAACCTGATTGTAAATGACCTGGCATTCTAAAAACACATTGCGAATATCCCTCATTCTATACTTAGCTCCTGAAATTGCAGAAGCGGAGCAATATATGCATTTTGCCGGGCATCCTTTGCTCGTATACACAGACACGATGCTCCTATATCGATCTATTTCAACTCGAGTCCTATTGATGACAGGAAGTAAATTTAAATCTGTAACACCATTTCTGGACTCATTCATAATTTTCTTTCCATCTTCTTTATAGATTAAACCTGTAATATTATTTGGGCTAATAATTTCTTCGCCTTTTTCTAAGTAAACTAATAATTCTAAAAGTGTCGATTCTCCATCGTTTGGAATAACGTAATCTACATTCCTATTTTTAATTACTTCATCTGGTCTAAGTGTTGCATGGGGTCCCCCCACAACCAAGACAATATCCCTATTATAAGATTTAATCATTCTCATAAATTTAAACATGATATTTAGGTTTTCTGTATAAGAAGTAAAGCCAATCACTGTAATGCCTTTACTCTCAATAAATTCAAAAAGTTCATCGTAATTTACTTCATTGTAGTTAAAATCTTTAACATATGATTCAAATCCAAACATGGTTGCATATTCCGTCAATGCTAATAAGCCTAAAGCAGGATTATACTGATAATCATTTTCTACGAAATCTTGTATTGTGGAATAACAGGGTAAATTGACACATAAGAGTTTATTCTTCATTTTGACCTCCCAAACTTTATCTATCCTTATTGAATTGTCCATCCGCCATCGACGACCAAATTGTGTCCAGTAATCATTTTGTTTTCTTCACATAACAAGAAATCAATGGCATGTACAATATCAGCAGGTTCACAATAATTTTGCATTGGTATCTTTCTTAAATAATCCCTCTTTGACTGTTGACTGAGTAAATAACCTCTATTTTTTTCGTATAGTATAAATGTTGGGGATATTCCATTTACACGAATGCCCCACTGTGCAAATTCTAAAGCTAATACCTTGTTGAGATTGATTAAACCTGCCTTACTAGAACAGTATGCAGATCGATTTATGTTTCCAACGATGCCGTGTTGTGAAGCAATATTGACCATAGAACCCTGAATATCGTTAGCTATCATATTTTTGGCAGCTTCTTTCATGGCAAAGAAGCAACCTTTTAAGTTGATATTCATCACCTTGTCCCAAATTTCCTCCGTGGTGCTAATCGCATCTGCTAAATGATTCACACCTACGCAGTAAATAAGTTCTTTTATGAGTATATTTTCATCCTTTATCTTTTGATAAAGGAATTCAATTTCCTCTACAATTTGTACATCTATAGGATAGACTAATGCATTTAAATCTCGTTTTGAAATATAATTTTGAATTGTTTGACATTTTTCTTCTAAATCTGTCAAGATATAATTTTTATCTCTATGTCTACTTAGATATTCTAAGGCGATTTCACTAGTGGCCCCAACTATTAGCGTGTACATTTTCAATCTTCCTCTTTTTCTTTGTATCGTATTTTGTAATTCCTTTTCTAAATTTCTTTGCACAGATCAATCCTATGATAATGGCATAAGCAATCTGTATTAAAATAATTAAGCTAATCTTACCCCAACTAGGGTCCGTAACTGATGTTAATACGATATTCGAGAAGATTGAGAAAAACGGTGTAAACTTCATTATTTCTGCAATAGTAGCATCAAAATGCATTTGTAAAATTAGAGCAATATAAAACGCGATGACTAATATTACCGACTGAACAATGGATGCTGATCCAGCATCTTGAACGGTATCAACATAAGATGAATTTGCTGCATATAAAAATCCGTAGGTAATATATCCGACAATCAGCATGGCAAGCATCATAACTAATGTTTTTGCATTAAAAGCATTTACAATCTGGTCATATATCTCATAAGAATCAAAGACATTAATAGATATTAAGTAGATCAAAACAAAAGCGCTCAGATGTGTAAATAGTACACCAAACATACCTATTAATTTTCCTATAAGCATTTCTAAAGGTGATATATAGGATAAGAGTGTTTCTGATATTTTGCTCGTCTTTTCCTCAATAATGATGTTTCCTATATGAACAACGTAAATAAACATGGTAAAAAATATTATCAAATTGGCAAATAGATTTATAGTAGCCTTATCTACATCATTATAAGTAAAATAATCAACATTCTCTTGAATAACAGTTACAATAGTCCCTTGATCTAATCCAAAATCGGAAAGTTGAAAGACTTTCGCCATTTGTTCAGCCTTAATTACAAATTCATTTAGATGACCTGAATCAATTTGCGCATTATAGTGAAATCCGACCCGTTTTGTAGTATCGTCAAAAACCATTATGGCATCATACTTCGGATTAACGCGGTCAAGAGCTTCAATATTCTTTTGGGGGTTTTCATCGTTTAGGATTTTAAATTCGACATCCTCAGAAGAATAAGCTGAAAACATAGATGAATCCACTTGTTTTTCATCTACATATACGCCAATAGTGTGTGAATGCTCATCGTTAAATAATTGTTCTGTAATAAAATCGATATTTACTATTCCTACTATTAAAATTACACCTATAAAAAGGATGATGCGAAAAGCACCGCTTTTTACATAATTTAAATACGTGAATTTTGTTTCAAGCCAGATTTTTTTCCAGTTCATCATCTAACTCCTTTATAAAAATATCATTTAAAGTAACTTGAACCTTCTCAAATTTTAACAGTTCAATATTGTTTTCTATCATCTCTATGCCTATTGATAAAAGAACATCATAATCATTTCCTTCAACAATATAGCTGTTTTCTCTTGGTTTCTTATAAAAAATATTTTTTTCATTCAAATAGGAATCAATATTCTCACTTGTAATATAAAGTGCTTTATTTCCTGCACTATATTGATCTTTTATGGTTTCGACATCTCCCTGTATTAATACCTCACCTTTTTTTAAAAACAATACGTGATCACACATTTCTTCCACATCTTCTAATCTATGGCTTGACATGATGATTAGTTTGCCATTGTCCCTACATTTTCGAATCACCTTTTTAAACATTGACACATTGACAGGGTCTAATCCACTAAATGGTTCATCTAGAATTAGAACTTTAGGATCATGAGCAAGAGAACTGATCAATTGCACTTTTTGTTTGTTTCCCTTTGATAATTCTTTTATTTTAGTGTTAAGGTATTTCAGAATTTCTAGTTCATTTAAATAATATTTTATATTTTTGAGAGCTTCCATTTTGTTCAGACCATTTAATTGAGCTAAAAACATAAGCTGGTCTTTTACAGTCATATTTAAATACAAGCCCCTCTCCTCAGGTAAATAACCAATTTGAGTTTTGACATCATCTTCATACTCAAAGGAAACAGAACCATGGTCTGGCTGTATAATGGACATGATCATTTTTATAAGGGTTGTCTTACCAGCACCATTTCTACCAATCATGCCCATAATCTTTCCATGAGCAATAGAAAATGATATTCCATTTACTGCTTTTACCTCGTCGTAACTTTTATATACATTAGAGACCTGTAATCTCATTGTAAAACACCACCTATTGAATATTTATAGCTCCAAGAAATGAAGAATCTTTCATTTCTTGGAGTATCCTTAACATATCATGTCCCAATTGTAACTCCACCAACAACTACAACACCACCAACTACTGCACCTGCAATTGCATTCCAAAAATGTCCTGGCATTACAATATTTTCTACTTCTTCAAATTTAAAGTAATTCACATTTGTCACCTCCTCATACTTATTTCATTTTGAAATGATATCAAGTAGCTGCCGCAATAACTGCAGATGCTACTAATGCTGCACCACCCCAAAAGCATTTTACACAAGGTGATTTCACTTCTTCTACTTCTTCAAACATAAAGAAATTAGTGTTTTCCATTTGATTACCTCCCTTCAAATTTTATTCCTTTATATCTACTATTAATTTCCCATAGTATAAATAAGGTCAAAAGAATGATCAGTGCAATTACAATGGGAAGACCTAAAACAGGTCTTATGTAACTATATAAGTAATAGAGTGTAATAGCCCAGGATACTACATAGAAGGCAATTAATGAAAAACCGTAAAGGATCATTTTCCAGTTTTCACTCTTTGTCTTTTCACTTGTAAATAGATGATAAACGCTTGAAATTGCTTTAGAATATAAGTAGTCAATACTGAGTAGCGTACTTACGAGCCAGTATCCGTCGTACTTAAAAAACGGATTTAAATTTCCAAAGAACATGAATAAATTGAGAAAGAATAATAAAGCGAAAAAATATGAAAAAGTATTTGTGATAACAATTTGTAGTAGAAAAATGAGTCCTAATATACCACCAAGGATGATTTGATTGTTAATACCAGCTAATATTATTTTAATCTTTTCTTTTTTGCTGGCAATGCGCATGACCGTTACATCTGTATATAAGACTGGAAGCAAGAAAAATAGCATGCATCCACAGCTACCAATGTATCCAGTATATTTTTTACACTGTAAGGCATGACCTAACTCGTGAAATACCGTCATAAAGAAAACGGAAAAATATAATCCAACAAACTGGGTAATACTAATTTTTTTGAAGGACGACAAATCCATTTCAGGGATGTATTGTATTAAGGCACCTATGGTAATGAAGATCATTATAATCGATAAAAAGTACAAAATAGTACTTAACTTTTGAACAGATTCACTTAGTAAAAAGTTTACGAGTTTCTCATTTTGATTCATTATTTTATCGATGTCAAAACGAAATAGATCAATTTGAGTAATCACAGGTGGCTTTCTCACTTTAACAGGCTTCTGTTCTTTATCATCATCAATTAATACTGATTTTTTATAATAGAAGTCTTCTATATTAGAATCCGAACCTTCTAAGTCATTATAATTGGATAAAAAGTCAAAAGAGTATTTGTCGATTTCGTAATATGCATTTTTATCTCGATCATGTAATATGTATCGATTATCATTTGAAATGATTCTAATATTAGGATTTAGTTTCACTTTTAACACCTCACCTCTTATATAATAGGCTTCCTTGAATAATTCTTCTTTATTTTACCAATGTTTTATTATGAGAGTTTTTGTAATATGTTAATTACAGTTTAATTCTTTATAAATAATTGTATTTAATTATTGCGGTGGGAGAATACCTGAACAAAAACAACTGCTATAAGAGAGAATAAGTGATAAAAAAATTTATTAACTGTTTATATTGAGTATTCATTTTATTTGATTTAAAATATATAAGTGGTAAAATTATGAAGAGAATACTTAATTGAAAGGAGTATGACATGAGAGAAGTTTATGATTTTTTAATGAAATGTGGAATTTATTATCTTGCAACTGTAGAGGATGATCAGCCAAGAGTTCGACCATTTGGTACGATTAATATTTTTGAAGACAAACTTTACATTCAAACTGGTAAATCAAAAGATGTGTCTAAACAAATGATGAAAAATCCAAAAGTAGAAATCTCTGCATGTAACGGTGGCGACTGGATTCGAATTGAAGCCGTTACAGTAGAAGATAATCGGGTAGAAGCAAAACAAAGTATGCTCGACAGTTACCCATCTTTACAAGAAATGTACTCCGCTACAGACGATAACACACAAGTACTTTACTTAAAAGATACAGTTGCTACCTTCTCATCTTTCACTAAGGAGCCAAAAGTAGTTCGATTCTAAATAAATTCTACGTTAAAACACCTGAAATTTTCTTAGGTGTTTTTTTATTGCGTATAGAAGGTTCTTCTTTCGCGGAAAGCGGAATACGGAATTCTGAAAGCTGAAATTCAACTTTCACAAAATCAAAAGAGTAATCCGTCAATTCTTTCAAAGATGCTACTAATACACCTTTACTTAAATAAACAGAGATCAATAAAAAAATCGCCTCAACAACTCTAGCTATTACAGTAGCTAGAACAGCTCCTTCAACACCTAAAGCAGGTGCGCCAGATAAAAAACCAATTCCTAGTATCTTTTTTATGTTTTTCTCATCTCGTTTACCCCAATATTAAGAAATAAACACACTACATCCTCCACACAATCCAATAAGAATCATATTAAAAAAGAAAAAATACTGATTTGCAATCCCTACTGCTGCAATCTCTAGTTCGCCTAATTTTCCTATCATTACCGTATCCATCATATTTAATAGAGAGGATATTAGATTCTGAATAATAATTGGTGAGGCGATCATTGCTATTTTGCGGTAAAAATTTTTGTCATCGAAAATACTTCCTACTAGCTGTGTAATCTTCGTCATTTAAACCTCCGTATAATAACAATAGAGCGCTCTCATTTTTCTTTATGACATACATTAGACCCCCTAATTAGGGGGTCTAATGTATGTATTGCATTCATAAGGAATAAAAGTATCAAAGGTAATCATTTATAAAACCCTCCCTTTAAAGAAGTTTTATGTTTTTTTGCTCATCGCAGACTATATTGACAAAACGATCTCTAAGCTTTGTCTTTAATATAACTTTGCGTCCCCACAAATCTTGGATATATCTTAATGTTTCCTCTAAATATTTTGCATGTAATTCTCTTCCGTCATAAACGTGCTCTAAGGTCAGTATTTTCTCTTTTTTAGACATATCCATAACTCTTATATAAGGAACGCTACCCATGCCCGCTGAGTCCGCTAGAGCATTTCGGATAACTTCCCAGCCATCTTCATCGGCTACTTCTTTTACAATATACTCATACCCTTGCTTGCAATATTCAAATAGATTCAGTTTTTGACAAGTTTCTCGTGTTAAGTAACGCCTAATAAAAGATGCATCCCGATCGAATTCTCGCACCTTAAATATTTTTTCCTCTCCATATCTCTCTTTAAGATCACAAAAGATTTCAAAACCTAAATGATAAGGATTTAAGCCACCTAAAATTGGCCTTACTACATCATTGTGACGCTTTATAAACTCTAGGTGAAGGGGTGGAGGTAATTGTAATTTCTTAAGTATATTATAATGCCAGTAACTAGCCCAACCTTCGTTCATGATCTTTGTTTCTATTTGAGGTGCAAAATACTGGGATTCTTCACGTACAATATTAATAATATTCTTTTGCCAATCCTCTAAATCACTATATACGCTAATAAAATACAGTATATTGTCTTCAGATTGTAATGGGATTTTATTAAAATCAGGTGGTTCTACTTCTACTCTAGGCTCTAAGATACTATAGTGAGTGCTACTTTCTTTGTAATCATCAATCATCTCTTGTCTCAAGATGTGATTCTCTTTTCTTTTTTGCCCCATTGTCCTAGAAACTTGAAATCGAATAGAATGTGCTGCATTAAGCATCTTTTCCACATTATCATAACCAATACTTGGATCATTGATGTAATTTCGTATCATCATTCCATGATTTTTAAACATCTCTAAAGTATTATAGGCCTTCGTACCCTCCTTAAATAATCGATTATTCTTAAAAAAATCATTATGCCCATACACATGAGCCATGGTTAATATCTGAAGAAGTAAAGTATTATCATTCATAAGATAAGCAATACAAGGATCTGAGTTTATGACCATCTCATAAGGAAGACCAGTCAAATTATATTTATGCAATGTCTTTGTCTTCTCAAAGGATTTTCCAAAGCTCCAGTGAGGGTACCTTGATGGCATACCTGAGTAAGCCTCATAGGCAATCATCTCATTAAAATTGACAATTTCAAACTCTTGAGGATAATAGTCTAAATCAGATTCCTTAGCAATAATTTCGATCTTGTCATTCCATTTTTCTAAATCATTTATCGTATAATCCATAACTTAACCCTCTTTTATGTCCATTTTTAATATATTTTTAAAAACCTGCCATACTTCCTCTTTTCTTAGAATGGATTGGGTTACAAACCGTTCATGCTGAACTCTCTCTAATAATAATTTTTGAATGGTGCCATTGAAGAAATAAGGCATAATCTCTATGTATCCAAACATATTACAAAGGTGGCAAAGTTCATTTGCAGTTTCTATGGCTTTTTCATTATCTTCTGACCAGTTATCTCCGTCACTAGCATGAAAAGCATAAATATTCCAACGCTTAGGATTATACTTTTCTTTAATTACGTGAAGTGCCATTTCATAGCCAGAGGATATATACGTTCCCCCAGACTCTACTTTATGAAAAAATTCTTTTTCAGTAACTAATTTTGCTACTGTCGAATGAGATATAAAAACTACTTCCACATTGACGTATTTCATCTTTACAAATTGATACAATAAAAAGTAAAAAGACCGAGCTAAATATTTTCTCGTTATATCCATAGAGCCAGAAGTATCCATGATACAAATAATGACTGCATTGGATTCTTTTCTTTTTGTCTCCTTTATTCTGTGATATCGGATATCATCTTCTTTAAATGGAAATCTTCCTATATCTTCCTCTATGCCTTCTTCCTTTAAAAGCCTTTTCATAGATTGCTTTCTCATTAATTTTTGAATAACCGTTCGTTTTTTTGCCAATCTTGGAGGTATGCCCTTTCTCTGATATCCTGATTTTTTTCTCGAATGGTCTGTTACCACTTCTGAAAACCTTTTCTTATCTAAATAGGGTAAATCTAAATCCTCAAACAAATAGTCCACAATTTCTTCAATGGTAAGCTCCGTTTCGTAGATGTCCTCACCCTCGCTATTTCCTGCCCCATTATTCCCCTTGCCTTCTATTTGATTTGAAGAATCCTCTCCTACTTTGTCTCCCCTTTTTTCTGTTCCATCACCACTAGCAATACTAGGTGAATTCTTTCCATATATAAACTGATATTCCTTTAAACCTCGTATAGGCACTTTAAACTTTTTATTACCATTTCCTCCAATGATCCCTTCCTCTGCTATAATATCGGGGAGATTCTTCTTTATTGAATCCTCTACAAGATGACGATGACGACGTCGATCTTCTGCTGATCTATCCGTATTAAATGGCTTAAAATCCCTAAATGTCGCCATGGCTTTAATCCTTCCATAGGTTATTCGCTGCATATTTAAGTATTACGTCACAGCAATGGTCACAGTATCCATTTCCCTTTAGCTCTTGAACCATCGCATTATACTTTTTGTCTTGTTCTTCATCTCGAACTTTCGTCTTTGTAATGATACGAGATAATTCCCTTACAGATGTGGTCAGTTTTCTCTCCACCGCATCTTTCAAAGGCTCGTAGCAGGTATAATTCATTTTGCTACCCTTCCTTATAAGGTAAAACATATATGACGTCACATCTTGCCGAAAGCCTTTAGCAGAGCTTTCAGATACCCCTATATGTTCTTCAATGGATCTCATAAAGATCTCATCAGGTTGCAACAGTTCTCCAGTTGCCGTATCTTTGAGTTTTGATTGATTCAAAAATGCTTCTGCATGATCTAGATAATTATTAAATAAGCTTTCTGCTTGTTCTCTAAAACTATGTATAAAAGCTTTTGTGATTTCTTTTTCTAATGTTTTATTGTACTCTTTGCGAATGGTATCTTGCAGAAAGTTTAAATACCTCTTTTTTTCGTCTTCGCTGATATCCATTTCTTTTACAGAATAAATTAATGCCTCTAAGACACTTAATGGATTAATACACCCCGTTTCAGAATTAGCGATAGCATTATCAATTGCTTTGATGGTAAACCTAGTGGATGCTCCTGATAATCCCTCTCTTGTTCCTGCTTCTTCTTTTAATTCTGTAATATCAATGCGAACAGTTGTACCTTGCTCTACAATTTGTGCCCCATTGTAGATTTTTAATTTTGTCAATGGATCTACTTTAGCCGATGGCTCTAAACGAGTTAGTATAGCAAACATAGAAGCGATTTCCACGGTGTGAGGAGCAATATGAGCATCAAAAGTACTTGTCTTTAGCATTTTTTGGTAGATTTTTAATTCTTCATTTAATTCAAGGCAATAAGGTACTTCTACTTTTACAATTCGATCTAAAATAGCCTCATTCGTATGATCTGATTTAAATCGATTCCATTCTGATTCATTAGAATGGGCAAGAATGATCCCATCAAAATAGATCATTGAGCCTTTACCAGGAGATGGAATGGATTTTTCTTGAGTTGCCGTTATAATGGTATGGAGGTATTCTACGTCATTCTTAAATACTTCAATAAATTCTACAATCCCTCTATTTCCCACATTAAAGGCACCATTTAAGGATAATGCTCGTGGGTCATCTTCAGGATATAAGTCTAATTTTGAAATATCTACACTGCCCATAAGCACAGACGTATCCTGATTATTTGGATCAACAGGAGGTACTACGCCTATTCCTTTTCTAGATCTTATGGAAAAATCTGTACGAACTACTGGGATTTTTTCATACTCTCCATGATATTCTTCCTTTAATCGATACCTGCAAATTGGGCATAAATCTCCTTCAATGGGAATTCCGAGAATTTCCTCTATTTCTTTTCTTAAATGCTTTGGTATGAGATGTAAAGGCTCTTCTCTCATAGGGCATCCTTTAAGTGCATAGATAGGTTGACAATCTTCTAAAGCTATTTTTAGGGCTTCTACAAGGGATGATTTTCCTGACCCTACTGGCCCTACAAGGTATAATACTTGTCTTGCCTCCTCACCTTTCATAGCAGCTGAACTAAAATAGTTCATGATTTTCATAATGGTTTTGTCAATACCAAAAAAGTTGTTTTTAAAAAAATTGTATCTGCGTATTATTTGATTTCCGTGTATCTTGCGAACTCGCGCATCATCTTCCGGCTTAATCACTTCATATCCTTTTTCCATAATAGCGTTATACATTCTTTTGTGAGATAATTTTGCAAGGTCTGGTTTTTCCTTTAGAATTTCAAGATATTCTACTAAGGTACCTTCAAATTCTTCCTTGTTACTCGTTGCTCTATCTTTATTAAATAACGTCTGAAAGTTCATGATACCTCTCCTCCTTATTTCTATAAAAAACGTTAATAGTACATTATATTCTTAAGAAAACATATCTAAAACTAAAAAGTCATTATTTGTTCTTTTTCCATTGTTCATTCTTAATTAGATTGCGTCCATGCCCATCGCACCCAAAAAAAGCCTATAAACAAATTGTTTATAGGCTTTAAAAATATTTTAATAATTCTTATCTGCGTATCCTACCCAACCGCCTTCCTTGACGAGGGTCTTGTCAAATCCACCAATTTTAAAATCAATGTTCTCTACATTTCCATCACAGCTTATAATGATTTTATCACTATCAATATTGATTTCTATAGATACATCTTTTCCTGCATAAGTCTCAAAAAGGTAATCAATCTTTTCTTTGGGAAGTTCAATGGCTAGCATTCCACAGTTATACATATTCTGCCTAAAGATTCGCGCAAAGTTTTCTGCAATAACTACGTTGATTCCATTGACTTCAAGAGCCCATGGAGCATGTTCTCTTGAAGAACCACAACCAAAGTTTTCTCTTGTAATGATTATAGCTTTCCCTTCTGTATCTTCTTTTGTAAATCCAGGAAGAACTAAATCCTCTAATAAATAAGGTTTTAGAGCTTCTTTTGTAATTTCAGTAAGGTATTTTGCAGGTATGATTTCGTCTGTATTGATATCACTTCTATCTAAAAATAGTACTCTCCCACTAAATGTCTTCATTTTTTACCTCCATCTACTAAACCTGATATAAATCAGAGTTTGCTATTTTTCCTTCAATTGCAGTTGCTGCAGCACTTGCAGGGCTCATAAGGTGTACCATACCGCCCTTACCCATTCTACCGTTGAAATTACGATTTGTAGTAGACGCACATACTTCTCCTTCTGCAAGGACGCCGTTGCTCATGCCTAAACAAGCTCCACAGGTTGGATTTGTTACGCAAAAACCTGCATCTTGGAAAATTTCAATAATTCCCTCTTTTAACGCCTTAGAGTAGACAGCTGGAGTTGCAGGACTTACAACACCACGTACATTGTCGCTGATTGTTTTACCTTTTAATACTTCTGCTGCTATTCGAAGATCTTCGATACGTCCATTAGTACAGCTTCCTATGTAAATTTGATCTACTTTTGTTCCTTCCATTTCTTTAACGCTCTTTACTTGATCTGGCTTGTATCCAAAAGTCACCATAGGTTCTAAGTTGGAAAGGTCGTATTCATATATTTTTTCGTATTCTGCATCTGAATCTGAGGTCCATTTTGAATACTCTTCTAAGGCAGCTTCCTTAGAGTCAAATTCATCTTTGATAAAGTCCCATAAATATTCTACGGTAGTCCTATCTGGATAACAGATACCACTTGTTCCACCTGCTTCAATGGCCATATTACAAAGAGTCATTCTAGACTCCATACTCATTTCATCTACTATTGGGCCAGTAAACTCAATAACCATATTTGTTGCACCATTAACAGTTAACTCTTTAATGATAAATAAAATCACGTCTTTAGCGTATACGCCCGGTTTTAATTTACCGTTTAAGACAAATTTAATCGTTTTGGGGAAGTGAAAAGCACATACTCCTTTTAAGATACCTACTTCAAGGTCTGTTGTACCAATACCTGCTGCAAAAGCACCAAAAGCACCGTGAGTACATGTATGAGAATCCCCCATGATTACAGTGTATCCTGGTCTTACAAATCCTTTTTCTGGGAATATAGCATGACATACGCCATTTTTTCCAATGTCAAAAAAGTCCTTTATATCGTGTCTTTTTGCCCAGTCTCTTAAAATTTTGCCTTGTTCTGCTGTCTTCGAATCCTTTGCAGGAGTAACGTGGTCGATAACGGCTTTAATTTTTGTAGGGTCAAATACCCTATCCATGCCCCGCGCCATTAAGTCCGTAATAGCAATAGGCGTTGTGATTTCATGACAGAAAACTCTGTCTAACTTTAATACATGTGTATCAGGAAATGGCTCTGCTACTCGGTGAGCATCAAATATTTTTTCAGCAATGGTCTTACCCATATTCTTCTCCTCTTTCTATATCTAAAATTGTGTTATGTCTTTTAGTGGTCACTTAAAAGTTATTTTCTAATCAATATACCGCAGATTATACCAGAAAACATAGAAAAAGAATGTAAAGAATGTTACAATTAAGATAAATTTAAAGGAGGTATATTTATTTGAACGAAAACGAGTACTTAGTATATCACAAAATTGATATGCCTACAGAATTATTCGAGGCTTTTAATAGAAAAGAAGCAAAATTATATAAAAAGAATAGTATTATCTATCGTCAAGGAGAAAAAGCAGAAAACTTTTACTTTTTAAAAAAGGGAAATGTAGAAGTCTTTGTTATGTCCCAAGAAGGGGCTGAGAAAGGCTTGAACAATTATAGAGCTGGAGAAGTATTTGGTGAAGCTTCTTTTTTTGATGGATATCCTAGAATTTCTACAGCTAAAACAATTACAGAATGTGAAATTATCACCATTACGAGAAAAGATATTGAACATTTTTTTAAAGAAGATCCCTCCCTTGCTCTGAAGCTGATTGAACTTTTATCAAAAAAGGTTCTCAGATTATCAAGAGAAATTGACCATATTTCTTTTATGTCTGCTGAAAAGAGAATCGCCGAATATCTACTAAGCAGAAGTCAAGGAACAGATGGAACGATTACATGCACTCAAGAAGATATTGGCAATACTGTTGGCGTTAGTCGAATTACCGTAAGTAGAACATTGGGAAAATTTCTTAAAGACAAATGGATTCGTACAGGTTATAAAAAAATTGAAATCATTAATATCAAAGGGCTTATGGAATTCTTAGATGATTAAAGATTACCTAGTCAAAAAAAGATATAAGGGATGATTACATATACTTCGTAATACATCCCTTATATCTCATACTTACTAGTCATGTAAATTTCCTTTCCTATG
>ENA-UOOM01002005-UOOM01002005.1-fermentation-metagenome-genome-assembly--contig:-NODE-2005-length-17832-cov-18.330089_pt1 | contig 17832 bp, 12 predicted proteins | sample MGYA00245781_ERZ724031 | MGnify/ENA primary metagenome ERZ724031 (study PRJEB28704, sample SAMN03018317) | fermentation metagenome | biome: anthropogenic terrestrial biome; feature: soil... | reverse complement strand
ACTCATCCACAATAATTAAATCAAAAAAATCGGATGCAAATTCCCGGTAAGGTTCCTCGTTTTCCTCGCCGGCAAGCTGATGATACAAACTCATATAAACTTCATAACTACTGTCGAGTTCTTTCCCTTGAATTTTGGTCATAATTTTTCCAAACGGTTTGAAATCCTGTTGCATTGTTTGGTCGATCAGGATATTTCGGTCGGCAAGATAAAGCACTTTCTTTTTTACTCCGCTCTTTATTAGTCGATAAATAATTTGAAATGCTGTAAACGTCTTTCCGGTTCCGGTTGCCATAACTAATAAAATCCTATCTTGACCTTTTGCGATGGTTTCAACCGTTCTGTCTGTTGCAATTCGTTGATAATAACGAGGTTTCTTTTTAGAGAATAAGTCAAAATGGTAGGGTTCCTCAATAATTTCCTCAATTTCGGGTGTAATATCCTTTGCTGTTTTATATCTTACCCAAAGTTCTTCTTCGGATGGAAATTCATCCATCGCTAATTCTCTTATAGCTCCTGTCAACATATCGTGTTCCACAAAACCACTTCCGTTACTTGAATAAACAAAGGGAACATCGAGCATTTCAGCATAATTCAATGCTTGTTGAATGCCGTGTAATATGGAAAAATGTGGCGCTTTCGCTTCTATAATAGCCAACTTCATACCGTTTGCCTTGGTCGTTAACAGGTAGTCCACTTTTTTAATGGAGTATTTATTTCTCTGCGCTTTATTGCCAAACACATTTATTCTGCCTGCCGTAAAAGCATACTCCATCCGCATTTGTGATTTTTCCCAATTCTTTTTTTCTAAAGCTGGTGTAATCAACTGATTTTTTACATCCTCTTCGGTTAATCTATATTCAGGCATGGAGAAGATTTTTTTGATTCAATTCCCAAAATTACAAAAACATTTTAACATAACACCTTCCCGCATTGTCCAAAAAACTCCGGCAACCAAAAAAGTGAACTTTATAATCTTGTTGGCTTACGTTTAAGATGAGTTCCCGCAAAATTTTATGGTTTATTCTAACGTTTAAGAAAACTTTACGCGATTTAAATTGACAAGATCTTACCCGTTAGATGAAATCTCGCAAAATTATTTTGCACAAACTTTACTGTACGAAGAATTAAAGTGACCGTTTTTTGCATCGTCCTATTCATAAAAAGAGATGTTTGAGGTTTGCATGAATTTATTTTATTTATAAGTAAAGTTGAGAAAGTGGAGGTAAAAATATTCTAATTTGCAAACATTTCCCTTAAGAAAATAAGTTAAATAATCTAAAATATCAAAATATTTCAAGAATTTTCTATTTAACTGTCTAATTAATAGTTTATTGTGCTTGATTTTTTTTTGTGGAAAACTTGGTGTTTTGTTGATAACTTCCTATGCAAATATTTGGACACGTTAACGGAATGTGTTAAACTTGCAAAGTGATTGTTTTAGGATGATATGAAGATTGTTTTAGGTTTATCATTCTATCCTTTCACAGAGATCATTTTTTTATTAACCTTCTAAATTATTTGTTTAATGAAACAGATTATTAGGATTCGGATGAATGAGCTGAGAAATAGCGAACATCCGTTGGTGGTTAACAGAATTGTTTCCATCGTAAAAAAACACGATCCGGAGACGCTACTCATAGAGGCGTCTCTGTTGAGGGTAGAAAACCATTTACCCATGCTTGCCAAAGTGGAGGCAAGAAGTCGCCAGCATTCGCTGACGAAGTTATTAACGGAATTAGACGGCAAGCGCGACAACCTTACAAATGCGCTCTATCGTCAGGTCAGGGTGATGAAACAGGTGAAAATTCCTGAATTGGCAGCACATGCAGTTGTGCTGAAGGAGTTTTTTGATGTGCACGGATGGAATATTCCACGCGACAACTACACGGCACAAACCAACCGCACACGCATTATGATCGCTCAGGCGGAGGCAGCTCCGGACGTTGTTGCTGCGTTTGAAGCGTTGCATTTGCAGGGTATTTTACAGGAACTTAAATCGGCCAATGATGAGTTTGATTTACAGTTTATGAGCCGTACCGAGGACCGTTCGGGACGCGATCTGGTGGATGTGCGTTCTATCCGGGCACAGGCAGATAAGGATGTGCATTTTCTGTTTTCGGTGATTGAAGGAAACAGAACTCTTAATCCCCAAATTGATTTCATGCCTGTGATCAACGAACTGAACGATTTACTGGGAATGTTAAAAACCGGACTATCGAGCCGGAAAACGCGCCGTACCAAGCCCGGAGAAGGAGAGCCCGTAATTGTTGCAGATGAAGAAACGGAACTGGAAAATGAGCCGGCGCTTCGCGCCTGACAGCTCATTTTTGTTTTTAGGTTATCAAGTGAAGGATGCACCGCCTGGCGGTGCATCCTTTTATTTTGTGTGTGCGCCCATTATATTGTATTCATCGGTTACCCAATTGAATGGGTTGTTTTCGATATATTCCGCAATTCGATTCATTTCGTGGCGGTCACGGATGATGCGGTCGTGGTATCGGCTTTGCCAGGAGAATGGAATGCCGTTTTGGTTAGCAAAATGGGTTACAGCAGATTTAAACCCACGGATTATTACCGATAATTAACCTCGTTTTGGTGATATTATAGACATTTGTTTCATCGGTTTCCCCGTAGAGACGTTGCGTGCAACGTCTGAACGAGGTGTTACGTTTTCAACTGAGACGTTGCACGCAACGTCTCTACTAGCACCGGGCGAAATATCATCAATAAATACGATCAAATGCACGTGGTTTGGCATTACAACGTACAACGGTATTTCTGCATATGGATAATGTGATGTGATGTTTGCAATTTGTTCCACAGCAAACAATCCAATTTCAGAATATTTCATTTCGCCATCCGATATTTTTCCAAAAAAATGTTCCATACCGGCAGTGCAAATGGTCACGAAATATGCACCGCCGTCGTAATCGTGGCCCCTCTCTAAATCTCTCCCCACAAGGGAGAGACTTTGGAGCCACTTTGATTATTCTTAGCCCGTGCTCCCCTCTCTTGTGGAGAGGGGTTAGGGGTGAGGCGGCGCGCCGATGGAATTCGATATTTATTTTGAAATTTATCCGGCATAACTGATTATTTTTTCATCAATTCCTATGAAGATTAGCTATTATATTTCAGAATATACCATCCATATAAATCTTTGCAGCTAACTAACAACCTAAAAATAATACCCGAAACTGGCAAAAGAAGATACTAATTTTGAACGGCCGGAGTATCCCACTTCAAATGTTAACGGGCCGGCCACGGTATTGTATGAATACCCGATGCTGCCCCCGAAGAAATATTCCACTTGGGGAGACTTGAACAGCTTGTCGTCGTGAAGAGTGAAATTTAGATTTCCCTGAACGAATTGGTTGGGTGTAATGCTTAATCGAACATCAACTCCCGTTTGAACGGCCATGTTTTTCAGTATTTCCATCCCTCTCGATCCCGGTAAGGCTATTTGTTGAGGAACATAGTGTCCGTTAAAGTTTCCACCGACGAAATTTTTATAAATCAGCGGAATGCTATCGTTAAATATTGCTCTTCCCGCTATTTGTGGTATTACAACCACACGATCTGCCATTCGGATAGGTTTTAGAAAACGTGCGTTTGCAATCTGCAACGGGAGCCCTCCGTCCATTTGAGCGAAATTATCGGTTGAAAGCGTGTATTGAAACGAAAAATATTGTCCGCGTGTCGGGAAATAGCTCTTGTCAAGATCATCGTATCCTGCATTGATAAAATAATTAACATACGGTTTATTTTGTAACCCCAGATTTTGAAAGCCTGGATCGCTTAACAGTTCGGAGAAGTAGTGCATATATTCCATGTTGACCCCAAGATGTAGTTTGATGTTGTAAAAGTAGAATTCCGAAAAATTGATGTCGAGTGAACTGCGGGTAAAACCAAGGTTATAGGCCAGTTTCCCGCGATCGAACACCTTTACTTCGTTACGGCTGAGTTTGAGAATAAGACTGCGACGGTAAAGCATGCTTCTGTTGATGGAATAATCGAGTTGCAAGTACGGGTTCTGGCTCAGGCGAGTGGTAACCTCGAAAACGGAATTCATTCGCTTGTTTAAACGAAATTTGCTGTTTGCCAGAATAGCAGCCCTATCACGTGTATCAAACCGTAATCCGAGATTTAATGTTTTCAGGTCTTTTTCCACTACATGGAATTTTAGTTTGAATGGCGAAACCCCATCGAGTTGGTAATACACCGAATTGAACAAGCCGGTTCCGTAAAATTTCGCCACCATGTTATCAAGTTCCCTGCGGGTATATGTTTTTTTTGCTTTTATCTGCTTCAGCAATTTTTCTTCGTCTATTTCATCCACTCCATGAATTTCAATCTCGCTTATCTGCAAAGTATCCAGAGCAATGAACGGATTGCTGATCTTGTGTACCGGCTCATTATCGGTAATGTTCAGCTTATCCTTTAATTCCATCAGGGCATGCCATTGTTTACGGGCGGCAATTTCACCGCGGACAATGACAGAATCGATGGCCGGGCGCTGAAACTCCATTCCTCCGTAAGGGAACAATTCGGGCCGGATCAATACATCGGTGTTCTTGATGTTTTCCGATCTTTTTGCAGTTCCAACAAACTCACCGATCTCCTCCATCACTTCCATCATTGAACCTCTGCGCCTTTCAATCGCCCTCTCTTCACGATGAGGAATGATGACGCCGATTACCACGTCGGCCCCCATTTTTTTTACTAAATCTACCGGATAATTATTGATAATGCCACCATCGATCAGCAGCATACTGTCCATTTCCACGGGCGAGAACACACCCGGGATTGCCATACTGGCACGCATGGCCTGAGGCAAAACTCCATCGAGAAAGTCTACTTCTTTTCCCGATCGGGAATCGGCAGCCACACACCCAAAAGGAATGGGTAAACGGGTGAAATCTGTGTGATCGTGATAACCGATGGTCAGGTTTTGGAAAAGATTATACAGATTTTGTCCTCCGATAACCCCCGAGGGAAGTTGCACTTTTCTACTGTCCTCCCTCAGTCCGAATTTATATGGAAGCGAAATGAGATAACCGGCCAGGTTTTCTTTCTGTCCCCACGGCATGTTCGAGCGATGAATATTGTCGCTCAGCAGATACGTCCAGTCCTGCATTTTTATAACCGAATCTAACTGCGCTGCATTGTAACCGATAGCATACAAACCTCCAATGATGGAACCCATGCTTGTACCGGCAATATAATCGATGGGAATACCGGCTTCTTCCATCACTTTCAGTGCACCGATATGCGCAAAACCTTTTGAGCCCCCGCCGCTCAATACAACACCTATTTTAGGCCGGGTTTTTTCCTGAGCGGGAGCTACGAAAGAAAACAGGTAACAAAGAAGAAAAAGGACAGAGAAAAACCTACGCATACTCGATTTCAATTTACTTCCTGTAGCAAATATAAAAATTTTTGAGTAGCCCGGCAAGCTATTTTGTGTTAATTCTCAAATGTATTAAGTTTAATATCTTTGTTTATTTCTTCAAAAACTCGGTAAGGATAAAAATGGTTTGTCCATCAACTTTGGCCTGCACGTGTGTGGGATCGTCTGCCGAAAGCCGGATGCCTCGTGCACGGGTTCCGCGCTTTACTACCATGGATGAGCCTTTTACTTTCAGGTCTTTTATCACCGTAACATCATCGCCGTCGAAAAGCTCATTTCCGTTGCTGTCGAGTACTTTTGCCGAATTTTCTGCGGCATCCATATCTTCTTGTGTCCACTCGTGAAAACATTCGGTGCAATGAAACAACGAGCCGTCGAAATAAGTAACTGCGCTTTGGCATTTAATGCAAGGAGGAGTTTGTGTCATATCGTTTTTGAATTGTATTTTCCCAAAGATAGAGCTTAAATGGCAATGTGCAAAATTTTGAACAGACTGCTTTAGTCTCTCGGCGAATGCATTGTTTAGCATCACAGCTGCTTTTACTCTCTCACTTTTTTTATAATCTCTTCGATTTCTACTTTGGTCGGAATGTCCATATTTGTAACGTAATAATGTTTAAATCAGTTGCAATTTAGAGTTTTTCTCTTGATTTGGCAAGCACTTTTTCTTTTTTATGCAAATCGGAATTTGCATGTCCCAATGAAAGTGAACCGATTTCAGCTTCAAGCGTTTTATCTATTGAACCAAATAAACACAGAGAACAATGTCAATTATTAGAAGCATACTCGATACGGATTTGTATAAATTTACCACCAGTTACGCCTACAGTAAGCTTTTCCCCCGCGCATGCGGCGAGTTTGAGTTTGTGGACAGGAGTAACGGTGATTATCCGGCAGGATTTGATAAACTGGTGCGTGAAGAATTGGAAAAGATGTCGCAATTGAGCCTGACAAAAGGCGAAGAAGATTTTGTGAGAAAGAAATTGCCCTATCTGCCACCCATTTATATCGATTTCTTGAAAGGATTCCGGTTTGATCCGTCGGAGGTAGAAGTTTCTATGGAAGACAGCAAATTGAAAATTCGTGCCACGGGACTGCTTTATAGGGTAACGCTTTGGGAAACGCCAATTTTGGCAACTGTTTCCGAACTTTATTTCCGGGAAACCGGCCAATATCCCGATACAGATTATATGGAAAAGGCGGCTATTGAAAAAGCCATAAAACTGAAAGAAAACAACATTACTTTCTCGCTTTTCGGCATGCGCCGACGGTTTAGTTTCGAGGTGGAAGACCGTGTTACCGAACTGCTAAAACAACATGCCGGTGATTCACTTTTCGGCACAAGCAATGTTTATCTGGCATACAAACACAACATCAACGTATCGGGAACGCATCCGCACGAATGGGTGCAGTTTCACGGATCGATTTACGGTTACAAGATGGCCAATTACATGTCGATGGAAAACTGGATCAACGTTTACGACGGCGATCTGGGAACAGTGCTAACCGATACCTATACTACTGATGTTTTCCTTCGCAACTTCAGCAAGAAACATGCGGCTCTTTTCACCAGTCTACGGCACGATAGTGGTGATGCACTCGTTTTTACCGATAAAGCAATCCGCCGTTACGAAGAACTGCGCATAAATCCCAAACTGAAATACATCGTTTTTTCCGACAGCCTGAACGTGGATAAAGCCATCAATATAAAAAACTATTGCGAAGGTCGCATTGGTGCCACTTTCGGCATAGGTACAAACCTCACCAACGACGTGAGCAACGGCATAAAGGGAATGAATATTGTGATGAAACTATTCCGATGCAAAATGACTGCAAAAGAACAGTGGCACGAATGCGTTAAAATATCGGATGTGGAAGGGAAACACACCGGAAGTGATCGGGAAATTAGACTGGCACAGGAAACGCTGGGATTGCTGTAAGACGACGAGGCGACTGGGAGGCTTGGCGACTTGGAGAAAGGGTGACTTGGCGAGAGGGTGATGAGGCGAAAGGGTGATTTTGGAGATTAATACAGTTACGCCCTGCCTTAAAGTTGATATAATCCGTTGTTAAACTCCTTAATGATATTGCTAATATTCAAAACTATACCGGTATTCAGAAGAGTTTCCTGCGCCATCAACCGCTGTAAAAACGAGTTCCTGCGTTTTGCCTTTTTCCAGTCTTGAGTCATCAAACACGTAAGTGTAAAGGGAAGATTTCATATCGTGTGAGAACAAAACGAATTTTCCATCGATGGTTCCTTTAAAATTAGCGACGCCGCTTTTATTGTCCGTTAACCGGATTTGAATCCTGCGTGAGGTTACCCATTTTTCAACGTTTACGGGAGTGATCTTTGGAGGAACGGTATCAATATCCACAGCGTATCTCCTGCCCAGTTCACGGATAGAAGTTTCTATGCCACCTCGTTTATAGGTTCCTCCAATCCAGCTGTCGCTACCCGATTCATTGACTTCCACGATACCGTATTGACGCCTGTTTTCCAGCGTATCTGCGTTCAGTTTTATCCACATGGTGGCATTGTCGTGTAGCGGGATCGGTGACTCATTCACCTGATGCATATCGGAATAATAGACCGTTGAACGGATTTTTCGATGGAAGTAACAGAAACTGTCGTAAAGATTTCCCGACGGAATATCCAGCATAAAATCGAAATCCACAAACGAATTGTGCATTCCCCACGGCATGAAATTATCGCATTTTCCCGCTTGCGCGACGGGTTGTTGCTGTCCGCGTACCACGAAAGAGTAGGTGAGTGTATTGCCGTTGTGGTCTTCCAGTTCGTAACGCATACGGTAATTTCGTTCTTCGTTAATGTCAATATATCCGGCGTTGGTGGTATTGTATAGTTTAAGTGTATTGCCCGGCTCTACGAACGATTTCATAAAAAACGAACGTCTGCGCCGCCAGTCTTCAAAATCGATAAACGAGTTAAGCATCCGCGTTTTGCTGAAAGGAAATCTTTCGATTGAGCTGCTGAAAACCTGCTTTTCATCCACGAACAGCCGGACGTGTTTTACTCCGTAAATATTTGTTTGTCCGTTCATCCGGTCGTATGCTTTCACGGCAATACCGATCCTTCCCCAGGCATTTATCGGCTGACTCAATGCCAAGGGAACTCCTGATTTGTTTTTCGATACGTTCAATCGCAACGGATTACTGCTACCGTTAACCATGCCTTTCCCTTCCACGGGATAAAATGCCACGCCGCGAATATCGGGCCGTTGCGTATCGCTAACGTTACGTCCCAGAAATTGAAGCGGGTCGAGAGGATCTTGTGATTTGGTATCGCGTATTTCGAAATGCAAATGCGGACCTCCGGAACTCCCCGTGTTTCCGCTCAACGCAATCTGTTCGCCCTTTTTTACCGGTAGTATCCCTTGGCCCGGATATAGCGTAACGCTATAGCTTTCCCGTTCATATTGTTGCTCCTTCACATAATCGGCAATGGATTTTGAAAAGCTGTTCAGGTGGCCGTAAACACTGGTGTGGCCTGTTTCGGGATGATCAATATAAAGTGCCAGTCCGTAACCACCGGGCGAAACATTGATACGCGAAACGTATCCATCGGCAATGGCGATAATCGGTTTATTAATCACTTGTTGTGTTTTATAATCTATGCCCGAATGGAAATGATTGTTGCGCAACTCACCAAAGTTACCACTCAATGCCGAAGGTATATTAACAGGGTTTGTGTACTGCTGTGAATAGGCTGTTGTAGAGAAAACAGTGAAAAGTAATATAAATAAATTGTAATATTTCACGTGTTTATTTTTTATTTTTTAAATTACGGTCACATGCCTGCCTGTCGTCAGACAGGGAACTCGCTATAATCATGCACTTGTGTGTAACTGATTTACATGCTCGTTTCATCTTCTTTAAACTGGCTCAGATTGAATAAGATTAAGTAAGATTGAACAAGATTGGTAAGAAAGCAATACAAATTTAATTCAATACCTCCTATCAATCTCCCTTCAATCTGAAATCAATCTTTCTCAATCTCATTTTGTTCGCAAATATACTTCCTTTTTCATAACTCCCGCATCTGCATTCATTTAAAGAACGTGAAACGAATAATAATTCATCTCTTTAAAACCAATCATGAATTAAATAATGTTAAAATAGTAAAATCTGTTGGTACTTTGCATTGCATATTACTTTGTTTAGTTTAATTTTGCATCATCGAAATAATCATATTGAAAAAATGAATATAGAAAACACCCAAAGTCAAATGAGAAAAGGAGTACTGGAGTACTGCATTTTGGCGATTATCAGGCGGAACGAAGCATATCCGGGCGATATAATCGACGAGATGAAAAATGCAGGCTTGCAACTCCTCGAAGGAACATTGTATCCTTTGCTCAACCGATTAAAAAATGCTGAAATACTTAATTATCGCTGGGTAGAAAGTACATCGGGGCCGCCTCGAAAATATTTCACACTGACTGAAAAAGGTGATAAATTTTATGAGCTTCTAGAATCAACATGGGTAGAATTATCAACAGGTGTTGATGAAGTTATTAAAGGCAATTATAAGAAAGAAGAAAACGAACCCAACAACAGTGAACAATGAAAAAAGTAATTAACATCAATTTTCAAGGACAAGTTATCGCTATCGAAGAAACTGCTTATGAACTTTTAAAGCAATACATAGAGAGTTTGAAAAAGTATTTTTCACGCGAAGAGGGTGGAGAAGAAATCGTAAACGATATAGAAAACCGCATTGCTGAATTGTTCGGAAACCGGTTGAAATTGGGTATCAATATCATCACAGATGAAGATGTTCAGTCTATCATCTCGAGTATAGGAAGACCTGAAGATTTCGATGCAGATTATCAGGATTTTGATTACGCTTACGGTGCGAAAAGCTCTCAGCAAAAGGATTCTGCCTACGAACAGCCTAAAACAGAATCAATCGAAAGTGAAGAGCAAAGATCGTTATACCGCAACGAGAGCGACCGGATAATTGCCGGAGTGTGCAGTGGTTTAGCTCATTATTTTAAAATTGATCCGGTATGGATGCGTATTATTTTTGTAATACTTTTCAGCGTCTTGTTCTGGGTATATCTTATTTTGTGGGTAGTGTTGAAACCCAAAGCGCTTGAAACAAATGTCACAAAACGGCTTTACCGAAATCCTAATGATCGATTTCTGGGCGGAGTTTGTGGTGGAATTGCCGCATATTTCAAAATAGACACGTGGATTCCGCGTTTGTTGTTTGCGGCACCATTATTCTTGAACTTAATGGGAATGATTTCTATCCCGGTCTTTCCCTGGAACAGGTTTCTTGATAACTGGGATTTCAACTGGAACATTAACATGTCAGTCGTTGTGGTTTATGCCGTGCTTTGGGTAATTATCCCGAGAGCCAACACCGTAAAGCAAAAGCTTGAAATGATGGGTGAAGAGGAATACATTAAATCCATCCGTGAAACCGTGAGCGATAATGTGGCGAATGTGAAGAGCAAAACCGATGAAAGCGACAATTATACTAAATCGTATGTTGCAACGGGTATTGCGGATAATTCGGAGAAAGTTACAATGGATGCTCTGCCGCCCGAACCGCCGCGAAATATTCCACCAAAGTCATCCGTAAACGCAGCAACCGGTTCAGGTAATTCAGGTTGTTTAAGTGCTTTGGGCATTCTCTTTAAAATCATATTCTTCGCATTTGCCGGAATTTTTGCCATAGCAATGACCGGAATGTTAATTGCTTTTCTTGTGGCAGGCACAAAGTTTGTACCGTTGAAATCGTTGTTTATCGAATACGGGTACGAGAATAGTATGCTATGGTTATCAGTGATATTGCTTTTTGCCATTCCTATCGTATCAATTATTGTATGGATCGTGCGTCGGTCAATGAAAGCAAAATCACGCCCGGTAATCGGAATTGTTTCTATTATTTTGTGGGTTATCGGTATCTTTTCTGCTACCATGCTCGGATTCAAAATTGCTGAAAAATTCAATGTAGAATCATCCACAGAAAATGTACAAGCACTCACGTCTTTCACAGGTAACAAGTTATATGTTGATATGGCCGATTATTCTTCAGATTACTACTCGTTCAGCCGGAATTTCGGCCCGGGTTCAGATTTGGATAATTTTCCATACTATACCATCAACGAGGACTCTCTGCTTTTCTCAAACATCAAATTACAAATTGTTCAAAGCCAGGACTCTTTGTATCATGTGAGAACCATTTCATCAAGTTCCGGCAAGGATTTGAAAATTGCCAAGCAGAATACCGAACAATTTACGTATCCGTTGCAACAACAAGATTCTCTTCTGCTTTTACCCGAATTCTTTTCTGCTCCAATTTCGCAGGGATTCAGAGTACAGGGCATGATTGTTGAAATTGCTGTTCCCACCGGTAAAAAAATAGAGATCGATGAACGTCTGGATGATTACGATAATTTTATCTCTAACTCCTCTGTTCGCAGAAAATTGAAAAAAAGTCGCAAAACCGAAGCACTCGATTGGGATTATGGCGAAGAATATATCCTGGAAAATGGTGATTTAAACAAAACAGTTGTACTTACAGACTCTATATAAATTCTACTTTTGCTTTAACAACTTCATGTGTTCAGGAGCAGCCGGGATTAATTTCCGGTTGCTCTTTTTTAAATGAATATTCTCAACAATGCCTGAACGGGCCGGGAGACCTATTTACCTCAGCTTTACTTAAGTGGGCAGGCTGTAAGCTTAGCTTGTTTTTTAAGTTGCTCTTTCGCCAGCTGGCAGATGAATTAAACTACCACCATACGGACAGGATTGTGATGCCGGGTAGTCTTCCTGAAACTCAATTATTGTTAAAATATTATCGTTAGATTTTCATTTTTTGTAGTTTTGTGGAAATAACTGTTTAACTATGGAAAAACAAGTCCAAAAACTCGTTAGTATTTTTAATCTTCGTTCCGAGTTAGAAAATTACGAAACCATTCACGCCGAAATAGAAAAAGGAATTCAGTTCAGGGGAACCAATCTTTGGATCCTTATGTTCGCCATCGTGGTGGCATCGGTGGGATTGAACATGAACTCTACAGCAGTAATCATTGGTGCCATGTTAATTTCTCCGTTGATGGGACCGATAAACGGGGTAGGATATAGCCTGGCGACTTACGATTTTCATCTTTTCAGGCGTTCGGTCAAAAATCTTATGTATGCCGTAGTGGTCAGCTTGCTGACATCGTCGCTGTATTTTTTCCTTTCCCCAATTAACGAAGCGCATTCAGAACTGTTGGCCAGAACAAGTCCTACCATTTACGACGTATTGATCGCTCTCTTCGGCGGATTGGCAGGTATTGTAGCCATCAGCAGTAAACTCAAGGGGAATGTTATTCCCGGTGTTGCCATTGCCACAGCGCTTATGCCGCCTATTTGCACAGCCGGATATGGATTGGCTACCCTGCAATTTAACTTCTTCTTCGGAGCATTGTATCTTTTTGCCATCAACACGGTTTTTATTGCTTTTGCTTCTTTAGTTGTCAGTCAATACCTGAAGCTTCCCATCAGAAGCATTGTCGACCCCGACAGGAAGAAGCAGGTAAATCAAGCTCTTACGGTAATAATTCTCATTACGGCTGTTCCGAGTATTTATTTTGGATACCAACTGGTGCAAAATGAAAATTTTAGCCAGAATGCCGAACACTTTATCAATCAGGTTTCGGTAGTTGAGGGAAATTATCTTCAAAAAAGCAATATAAATCCATCAAATAAAAACGTGGACCTGGTTTATAGCGGTTACGGGCTTTCTGAGAGACGGATCGACTCCATCAGACAGGTTGCTCTTTTTAATAAAATTGATACATCAAAATTGAAAATAAGACAAGGTTTTGAGGTGTCTTTCGTACAAGAAAATACAAGAAGATACCAATCTGAGACCGAAATCCTGAACAACAGGCTAAATGCAACAACATTTGCACTGAAGCAGTCCGAAAACAGAATTGACAGTATTCGTAATATTCATGCATTGGGTGAAGAACTGTTAGCTGAAATAAAAGCTCTTTATCCACAAATAAAAGGTTGTTCTTATACGGAAACGTATTCTTATTTTACTCAAAAAGATAGCGTTGTTCGCAGCAACAGAGCGCCACTTGTTATTTTTTCTTTACCCAGAAATTCGTTGCGTACCGCAGATAAAAATAAGATTGAAGAATGGCTGAAAAGTAGGTTAAGAAAACAGGAAGTATTTACTTATTTCGATGAAACCCGATGAGTTTAAAATATCTTTCTCTTATTTGAAAAAAAGTAATTAAGTTACTATAAATAAAAGTTTTATTTATACATTTGTAGTACTATATCTTAATCTTCAATGTTTAACTAATTCAAGAGATACTATGGCAAGATTACTCATCTTAGGTGCCGGAATTTCCGGTCACACAGCAGCACTATCAGCAAGGCGAAAGCTGGGAAAAGAACACGAAGTGGTGGTCGTCAGTCCAAATTCGCATTATCAATGGGTTCCTTCCAATATCTGGGTTGGGATCGGTTTAATGACGGTTAAACAAGTTATTTTTGAGCTGGCACCGGTTTACAAAAAGAACCGCATTACTTTTAAACAGGCACAGGCTCTCTCTATTCATCCCGAAGGGAATACGGAAACCGAAAAGGGATTTGTTAAAATTAAGTATGTTTCAGAAGACAAAAAAGATCAGGAAGAAATAGTAGAATACGATTACCTGATCAATGCTACAGGTCCGAAGCTTAATTTTGCCGCTACCGAAGGCTTAGGTCCCGATCTTCACACCGATTCTGTATGCACGTATCATCACGCTGCTTTAACGTGGAAGCACCTGCAGGAATGTTTCGCTAAGATGGAAAAAGGAGAAAAGCAACGTTTGGTTATAGGGACTGGTCATCCAATGGCTACTTGTCAAGGAGCAGCATTTGAGTTTGCGCTAAACATCGCCTTTGAAGTGAAACGGAGGAAATTGGATCATCTGGCAGATATAAGTTGGATTTCCAACGAATACGAGCTGGGCGATTTCGGTATGGGTGGCGCTTTCGTAAAACGAAGCGGCTATATTACTCCAACCAAAATTTTGGCGGAATCGCTTTTCACTGAATATGGAATAAGCTGGACTGTGGGAGCCGGTGTTAAGAAAGTGGAGAAGGGAATTATTCATTATGAGACTTTGGAAGGAGAAGAATTGACCAAAGAATTCGATTTTGCTATGCTGATACCTAGTTTTGCGGGAGTTGGGCTAAAAGCGTATAACAAACAAAACGAGGATATTACGCCAACAATATTTGCTGCAAACGGGTTTATGAAAGTCGATGCTGATTATACCCCCAAACCGTACAGTGAATGGAAAACATCGGACTGGCCTTCCATTTACGAAAATCCTACTTACAACAATATTTTTGCTACGGGTATTGCTTTTGCTCCGCCTCACACTATTTCTAAACCGATGATTAGTGCAAAAGGGACGACAATCACTGCTACGGCACCGCGAACGGGAATGCCTTCAGGTGTTATCGGAAAAGTAGTAGCCGAAAACATAGCTAACACCATTAAGACCGGTAAACGCGAATACAAACACAAAGCTTCGATGGCGCGAATGGGTGCAGCTTGTGTGGTTTCGGCCGGATTTGGATTGAAAAGTGGAAAGGCTGCTTCGTTAACCGTTTTTCCGATTGTTCCCGATTGGGAAAAATATCCGAAGTGGGGCAGAAACATAAATTATACCATTGGTGAAATCGGGCTTGCAGGCCATTGGTTCAAACTTATTATGCATTATATGTTTCTGTACAAAGCAAAAACTAAACCTTTATGGTGGCTGATTCCGGAGTAATATCGATAACAAATTAAAAAACACAGATATGGATAATAAAAACACAATACCATACAGTCTGGAATCGTTTGCCACGGTTCCCACAGGTTGGACAAAGTTCTGGCGTACATGCATTTTGTATCAGATCGTACGTTTTTTTGTAATCGGATTTAAAGTGCTACGCATTGTGGTGGGAGGGCACTCTTAGCAAAGTTGGTGCTAAATTAAGCTTACGATAGTCTTTTTGTCATTCTGAACGAAGTGCTAAAGCTTCGTTCAGAATGACATTTTTTTATTCATCTCTCATCGGCCAGCCGGCATTCTCTACAGTTCAAACGATGCCCTGACGCCAACTTCTCTGAACTTGGTTTTATGAAAGGAGCAGAATATTGCTGCATTTGCAGTTTTGAAAAACCGGTTACCAACACCGTAACCAAATTCAGTGTACGAAACAATATAAGGTGTGTATAACTGACTTACGTACAAACGTTCTCTGTTGATGTAGTCTGAGATTAAAGGGACGTTACGTAATATGAGAAAAGGAGTTTCAAGCATAAAATGTCCTTGTACGTATGTATCCGAAGCGTTGTACAAATGTCGGTTCAGCAAGTTAAAAGTCCCTCCAATTCCGTCCTGCCAGTTGTCCGGAAAGTTGTTTTTGGCAAAGAAAGTAAAGTCGGCAAAATATTCAGTACTCTGATTTACAAACCGTCCTACGCCCATGTGATATTGAAATGAGTTCATTAGTCCGAACGGGATATTCTGACTGATATCGAATTCTACCCGATTGTATTGTGATGTGCTGCCAAAAATATTCTGAAAACTTCTCGATAATTCTATTTTGAAAGTCGGATAGCGAGACCGGACATAAATTTTTTGTCGTCCTTCGTAACGGTAATATTGCTCAGGTGTCCAGCTGAACCTGAGGTACGGGGCAAATGCTTTTTTTGTCACAAAAATGTCTTCCATTGGGTTGGGTTCGCCCGTTGCAGTGGCCGGTAATGATTGGCTGTTTACTTTAGGCTGGCGGATATGGTATTCAACACCGGCGGTGGCTACAAATCCGTTGAACAACTCATAATCGTTGAAAAGTTTTACATAGTAGTCCCGAAAATAATTTAACGAGATATCTTCAAATTTTAGTCCGCTGCTTTCCAGACTTTCCTTTATTTGATTGAGAAACAAAGAACTATAGGTTGGGTTGCCGATCCCTAGCGACAATGAAACGTTTCCGTGATAAAACGGCTCGTAATTCCAGGTGTTGGTAACATTGGTGAAGAATTCCTTTCGCCTGAACATATATCCGGCAAATGCATTAATTTTGTACGTTCTGCTTCGTTTCAGATCGAAGTTAAAAGAAAGTTTTTGCCGGTATGTGATTCCATCGATGGATGAATATCCGAGCATCAACGGATTCAGTAAGCCACTGTAACCGATCATAGTATATTTTACCTTGTATCGTGAGTCCATAACCATTCGCTGAGCGAATTGCTGTACTCTCTTTCCATTTTGTACTGAGTCTTCATTGATCTTTTGAGCCATTTTTGACCGCTGATTTTGCTCAAAATTTTCGATAACTTCCTCTTCTTTTGCTTGCAAGGGAATGGCTCTGTTCTGAACCCAAAAAATGGAGTCATTGTTTACCGGAACCGAGTCAAGCCTCACTCTGAAAAAATCACTGATATTGAGTATCTTTTCCCTCTTTTCGTTTGTTCTTAAAACAACATCATTATAATTTACGGAAGCCAAGTGTCTGCTGGCTACCACATTTCCAAGATACGTTGCTGTGTGGTATATTACGAATTCCACAGGCAAATAGTTTGTTATCCAGGTATCGCCCATGGTGATTTCGAACGAAAAATCGGCAAAAGATTCTACACCTTCTGCACTGAAATGCACAATTCGCCATGTGCCGCTTTCGATAACAAAATGACCTTTCAAAAGTTTTTGATTATCGTAAATAGGGTTAAACGCAATAGTATAATAAGTTTTGTCGTTCTCGAATTGAGTTTGCCTCAGGATGTAAGTATAATATTTGGCGGTTGAGAACCTGACAGGCATAAAAAAACTTTCGGTGTTTGTGGTCTCTCCGTATACATTGATGTTCAGCAGATAAAAAGGAATCATATCAATGTCTTTTCTGCTAGTCAAAGTTCCTGTAACATTTTTGATGTCCTGCTGATAGATGTTCGGATATCTGAATCTCAGGGTGCTAAGCATCTCAATTACAGCTTCATCAGATTTTGGATCGTGAAGCACAAATCTAGGTACAAGGTGTGTATACTTATAAAGGAAATTTTTTTTCAACGTCTCCACATAAGTGCGCATATAAACATCAGCCGTGTAATTTTCTACCAGGCTGTTGTATTTTTCTGCTGCACTCATCGATCTTTTCAAAACAGTATCAAGCGGAAGCACGGTCTGGCTAAAAATGCTTGAAGTTACAAAAATCGACAAAACAAATATTACCGATCTTACTTTCATTTCCAAGCTACAAAGCTAATTATTTTTAAAAACAGAACGATTTGAATGAAAGTTAATTTTCATAAAGTCCCCTCTTTATTAAAGTTAAGTTGTAACAATACTTCGGTAAATATTCAATTAACTAATTAAAATTCAATGATTTACATA
>ENA-UOOM01002003-UOOM01002003.1-fermentation-metagenome-genome-assembly--contig:-NODE-2003-length-17847-cov-49.152035_pt1 | contig 17847 bp, 19 predicted proteins | sample MGYA00245781_ERZ724031 | MGnify/ENA primary metagenome ERZ724031 (study PRJEB28704, sample SAMN03018317) | fermentation metagenome | biome: anthropogenic terrestrial biome; feature: soil... | reverse complement strand
ATCTCCCTTCTTAGGTGGTTATTATTACCATTTACACGAAACTTTATACATTCTCGTTTCGCGTGTTTTATTCAAATACTACAACAGCATTTTTGTTTTTAATTCTTAAAAGAATTGTTTCAATAATTCTGAAATAGTGGTTTAAATCTTTTGTTTCAAGGTAAGATGTTGCCATGTCCTGACCGACAACCAAGTCTATATATTGCGGCTCGGCACAAACCAGGACTGCCTTTTTGCTGCCTATTACCTTTGTGTAATAAATATTGCCGTCAACTAATTTGCTTAGTCTTTCGTATTCAGTCATGCCGGTTCCGGGTTGAATTCTTTGAAGCTTGACTAATAAGTCCGAGCTTAAAATCAAAGCTTTTCTTCCTACCAATCCCTTATCAAATAAATTTGTTATACCTGACGTTATGTCTTTTACGGGGTTTTCTCCTTCTTCCCACTTGCTTAGCTCTAATTTTATAACTCCTTTAGCTGTAAGAAGTCCTTCATGACCTAATTCTTTATTGCCGTTAAAAATTAATTCATCTTCTTTTTTTGAAATTGTTGCGCTTGCCTGTAATGCCGAAGATAAATCCACGGGCATTCCTGTTTTATCGCTAAGCTCAAGGTCTCTCCATAAAAGTCCGAAATCTTGATTTAATAAAGGTATTTGCTCGAATTTTCTTCCTTTTATTTGAACTATATCGCCTTCAGTTTCTGCTAATTGTGTACTATCATCTATATTTATGCTCTGTACTCCTGCCCCTAAGGGACCGTAAATGTGAAGAAATTTTCTTCCTACAAGTACTTTTTTAGCCATTGATATTACTTGTTCATCTATTTTTGACCAAAGCTCTGCGGAAATCGGAGAGCCTTCTCTTGATAAAAAATCCATACTATCCTCCTATTCTTTTAATAAGCTTCCTACGGTACTGTTGTTATTTGTATCCGTTGATGGTGTCGTCTCAATATTAATATTAAGCTCCTCAAGCATTTCCCTTACTTCTTCTTCTCCTTCATTCAGGAATTGTGCTTCTTTAGGGTCTAAATACTTAAGCAGTGTTAATAATTCACCTACATGAGCTTTTTCTTCGTCTCTTATGTCTCCAATGATTTTTTTTGCTACAATATCATCGGTGGCTTGAATATGTGCATCATATACGTAAATTGCTTCCAGCTCACCTGCAATATTTAGTCTTACTGCTTGAATAAGTTCATCTTTAGTTAATTTTCGTGGTACGTTAGCACCAAATGGGTTTCCAAAACCTGCCATAATTTCCTCCTATTAAATAAAAGTTTAACATTATCTATATACCACAAAAAAGCCTTATTAAACATTAAAATAAATTTTATGACAACTAAGCTCAATGGCATTTTTTTATAATTACTGTTATAACTAAGAATATTCGGGTATAAGCATAATATGTAGCTTAAGTATATAGATTGTTATTTATATGCTGAATGGAGGGATAGATTGAATGATAAATTAAATTTTAGAAAACAAAAGATGATGAGGACGGTTTTGTTGTCACTTACTCCAATAATTATATTTTCCGTGTATAATTATGGTTTGAGAGTTCTGACCTTGCTTATTGTGATAACGATTACAGGTACGGCTGCAGAATATTTGTGGGAAAAGCATTACAAGAATAAAGCATCTGAAGCTATATTTGTAACCTGCATATTGTATACAATGACGTTGCCTCCGTCCATACCTTATTGGATTGCTCTTACAGGTATTATATTTGGTGTAATTTTCGGCAAAATGTCCTTTGGAGGGTTTGGCAGAAATGTTTTTAATCCTGCTTTGGTAGGGCGTGCTTTTATTTATATTAACTTTCCAAATCCAATGACAATAGTATGGAATGAAGCAGCAAGTGGTTTTACGGGTGGTTTTTCTACATATTTAACAGCAGGCATTGATGCTGTATCAGAGGCAACTCCAATGATTGCATATAATTATACCGGAGAAATTATGGGTTTGAATTCTTTGATTATGGGAAACATTCCGGGTGCCATCGGAGAAAGCTATAAAATATTAATTATATTGGCTGCAATTTACTTAATATATACAAAGACTGCATCCCTGGAAATTATGTTAGGCTGCTTAATTGGGTTCTTTTCTGTTGGTACTTTTATGCATTATATATATGATGGAATAGCTCCCATATATGGAATGATGATGGGAGGATTTTTGTTTGGTACCGTGTTTATGGCAACTGACCCTATAAGTGCTGCCAAAACAAAAAAGGGCAAGTGGCTTTTCGGAATTATAATAGGTCTTGTAACGGTGCTTATTCGGGCTCTGTCCTTATTTAACGGCGGTATGATGTTTGCAATATTGATGGGTAATACATTTGCACCCATAATTGATCATTTTATTAGGGAAGCCGAAAAGAGAAAGAAAAGTAAGGCGGTGGCAGTATGAAAAATTCGATATATTATCCAATAATATTTATGATGGCAGTTACCGCAATATTTATAACAGTTTTAGCCGGTTTAAATTTTGTTACCGCAGATACAATTTCCTTTAATCAAGAAAGCGAGCTACAGCAAAAAATTCTTTACATTTTTGACATACTGCCGGATGGAACGGAAAAGGATATTGAAAGAGTATTTAATGAAAGTGTCATTGAAAAGGAGTGGGGAGAGCTAAGAGGTTATGCATTGATTCAAGGGGGCAAAGAAAGAGCATATGCAATTCCTGTTAAGGGTGCCGGACTATGGGGCTCAATAATCGGATATATCGGATTAAATACTGATTATTCAGAAATTATCGGTATTGAGTTTGTGACGCAAAATGAAACTCCAGGGCTTGGCGGCAGAATATCCGAAGATTTATACAAGGAGCAGTTTAGGGGTATTGATATATCCGGCAAGACAGAAAATTTTATTATTTCATCTCCTGAGCCAGGGTCTAATGTTGATGCCATTGCCGGTGCCACTCAAACATCCAATGCCGTTGTAAAGCTTATAAATGAGGATATAAAGCTATTTTTACGGGAGGTGGAGTATGACTAAGACAGAGGTTAAAAAAATTTTTACAAAGGGAATATACACCGATAATCCAATATTTGTGCAGATAATTGGTATTTGCTCCGCATTGGCTGTAACTAATCTAATGATGAATTCTCTTATTATGGGGATTTCTGTATCCTTGGTAACTGCTTTTTCTTCATTGACAGTGTCCCTCTTAAAGGACCACACGCCCAAACATATTCGTATGATGGTGCAGGTACTTATAATTTCTGTATATGTAATTATGGTTGATATATATTTGAAGGCTTACATGCCTGAAATGAGCAAGGCCTTGGGTCCTTACGTAGGACTAATAATTACCAATTGCATAATTATGGGGAGGGCTGAAGGATTTGCTGGCTCTAATCCGCCAATGCTGTCATTTCTTGACGGCTTTGCATCAGGCATTGGCTATACCTTTGTTTTAATGTCAGTTTCCTTGGTAAGAGAAATATTAGGTTTTGGTAGTTTTTTTGGAATCAGTTTTATTCCTGAAACCTTTACCAGGTGGACATTAATGGTTATGCCTCCCTCGGCATTTTTTATACTTGCACTAATTATGTGGGTTTTTAATAACGCTCGTTTAAAAAGACAAAGGGAAGGAGTTGAGAAAAAATGATTCAGGTCCATCCTTTTATTATATTTATTGCTTCTATTTTTACAAGCAATATGATTTTTTCTAACTTTTTGGGAATGTGCTCATTTATTGCCCTTTCAAAAGAAATACCAACGGCCTTGGGTTTAGGAATTGCTGTTACAATGGTGCTTTCGTTTACAACTGTATTAAATTATTTTGTTTACTGGTATATAGTGTTGCCCCTGGGATTGGAATATTTAATGTATATATTGTTCATTTTGGTTATTGCAGCATTTGTACAGCTCTTAGAAATGGTAATGGACAGGTATCTTCCCACTCTATATTATGCCTTGGGAATATTTCTGCCTCTTATAACCGTGAATTGTGCCATACTTGGAGTTTCATTATTTATGGTTACCAGACAGTATAATTTTTTCCAGACCCTTGGTTTTGCAGTGGGTTCGGGTATTGGTTGGGCTCTTGCCATAACCGCAATGGCAGGAATAAGGTCAAAACTTAACGAAAGCTCCATACCGGAGGGTCTTAGGGGAGTTCCTATAACTTTAATAATTACGGGAATTATGGCTTTAGCATTTATTGGTTTCAGCGGTATGGTTCAGATTCAGTAGGAGGTATTATGGATACAATAATTATGACAATTGTAATATTCTCCGGAATTTCAGGAGTTCTCGCAGCAATACTTACTATTTCCGACAGAACCATAGGCAATTATGGAGAGGTCACACTAACAGTAAATGAAGACAAAAATTATACTGTTAAGGGCGGTAGCAGTCTCTTGGATACATTAAGGTCGGAAGAAATTTTCATACCTTCAGCTTGTGGAGGAAAGGGTACCTGCGGTTATTGCAAGGTTGTCGTCCTTGAAGGAGGAGGACCTGTTCTTGCTACGGAAAAACCTCATCTTACCAAAGAGGAATTAGAAATTAAGACCAGGTTATCCTGTCAATGCAAGGTTAAGCAAAATATAAAGGTAGAAATTCCTCAAGAATTGTTCAATGTTAAAGAATATGCAGTTATTGTAGATAAAATGGACCAATTAACACCAACTATCAAAAAACTTCGTTTTGATTTGGGAGAGGAAGAAATAAGCTTTAAACCGGGACAGTATGTCCAGCTTAAGGCTCCTGCCTATGAAGGTAATGATGAAGAAGTTTATAGGGCATATTCTCTCGCATCATCTGTAAATGACAAACATGCTATCGAATTATTGATAGGTTTTACGGGAGGAATTGCCACCACCTATGTTCATCAGCATTTAAAGGAAGGAGATACAGCTCATATTAACGGACCTTATGGTGAGTTTTATTATCATGAGGATGATGGTCCCCTTATATTGGCAGGTGCCGGAACAGGAATGGCGCCCATAATATCAATTCTCCAATATATGGCTGATAATAATCTAATGAGGGAGATTATATTTTTCTTTGGAGCCAGAACAATCAATGATTTATTCTTGGTTGATAGAATAAAAGATTTTGAAGAAAAGCTTAATTTAAAGTTTATACCTACATTATCTCGGGAGGAATCCCCTGAGTGGAAGGGAGAAAAGGGGCGTGTACCTAATGCAATTGATAAATATATCAAAAATGGCGAAAATTACTCTGCATACCTTTGCGGCAGCCCTGCAATGATTGATTCTATAGTTGAAGCATTGGTGAAAAAGAATGTTCCTGTGGAGAAAATATACTTCGATAAGTTCTAGCAGGTGTCATTCTAATTGGTGCCAGGCACCTTTTAAGGTGCCTGGCACCAACTAGTGGCACCACCTTCTTATACCATTGCTTTTGCCAACTTCTTTACTAAGTCATCTCCGAATCTGTAATGTCTTACCATATAGTCCATTGTTTTATCCTCTAAGCCGGCAGTAGACTGGACAATTTTCATGGCTTCATCTACACTCATATCATCTTCTTTTTTAAGAAAGTCTTCTATAAAAATCATGGGGTCTGTAGTGTTCATAAAAACACTTCTGTCACAGTGTGCTCTCTCCCAGAAGTTTTCGTAGCTTCCAAGTCTTATTTCAAAATGGAGATGTACGCCTGTTGCATCACCGGTGTTGCCTGCATCACCTATTATTTCACCTGCTCTTACACTGCTGCCTTCTGCAACACGCAAACGTGAAAGATGTGCGTACAAGGTGCCGAATCTGCCGTGGTCTATAGTTATATAATAGCCGTAGCTGTTGTCGTATTTAGCAGTCATTACTTTCCCTTCTACTGCTGCATATACGGGAGCATTGAGCTGTATTTTTAAATCCACTCCGTTGTGCCACCAGTAGTATTTATCGTTGATAGTTAAGCTTCTAGCACCGTAGGGGCTAGTTATTGAAATATTATCTAAGGGCAAGTGTTTTAGTCTAATCATTAAATATCATCCTTTATAAAGTCTATGAAGTCTCCGGATTTCCCGTCATTTAAATATTTAAGATACTTTTCAACAGCTATGTCAAGCTGCATTTTTGCATAATCCTCGATAGCGTCAAAGGAGGATTGAACAATTTTTTCAATACATTTTTTTGTTAAAATTAGTCTTAAGGGGGAAGGAATAAATTCATATAAAGCTTCTACAACCCAAGAAAATTTTTCTCCTCCTGCTTTTGTACCATCTTTGTATAATTCTTCTGCTTCAACAATATATTTAATAGAGCGGCTTCTGAGTTTATCATGAGCTCTGAAGTATGCTGACAATGCACCAAAAATTATGGTTAAAATCGGAATTGCAATTCTTATAATTGTTTCTAAAGTTTCTAACATATTATCACATCCTAAGGGCATTATATTCAATAAGAGGAATTATTGTTCTTATATTGAATATAAGTAAAGCAGTTGTAAAAAATGTGTATAAAAATTATTAATTTTATAAAATTACAAGTGAACACGGTTATTAATTATTCACAAAAATAGGAAATTAACATTCCAAGCTCTTCCATAAAATGTTTAACTAATTAAATTAGATTAAAACGGATTAAATATATTTAACAATCTAAAAAAAACAGAAGATATGTTCTACATGTTTTCAACTTATCCACAGCTGTGGATTAAATTGTTAACAATTCTTAAATTCGAAGACTTTAAGGGAAATATTTGTCAAGTGTTTTTTTACGAAAATTCAAAAATATTTTTTGTTGGAATTTCAACATTCTATATTATAAGAAATTGTACATATTATCCACGACTGTGGACAACTTAATTTATACACTAAATTTATTAACAAGGTATAATTATAAGCAAAATATAAATGCTAAATTTATACATTATTCGACAAACATGCAAACGTATTTCTTTTCTATAAATCTCAGGTATAAGTATAGTGACGGTATTTTTGGGGATGAAGAGTAAAAGTAAAAAAAAGACGCGGGCTGCGTCTTTTTGGTATTTATGATATAAGTAAGTTTTACAATTCCGGTTCAATTAAACCGTAATTTTCATCTTTCCTTTTATATACTACGTTTACTTCTTCTGTATCTGCATTTAAGAAAACAAAGAAATTGTGTTTTAATAAATCCATTTGAAGTATTGCTTCTTCAATATTCATGGGCTTAATTGCAAAGCGCTTAGTTTTTACTACCTTAAACTCTTCTTCCTCTTCGTAGTCTAAGGGCTCAATATTTTCAAATTTAATTGATTGACTGGAGTGTCTTTTATTCTGTAGTTTTGTTTTATATTTCCTTATCTGCTGCTCTAAGGATTCAACTGCTTCATCTAATGCATTGTACATGTCGTCCGAGTATTCCTCAACACGTACAATTCTTCCATTGAAGGGAATGGTGACCTCTACTTTGTGTATTTTCTTTTCAATACTTAAAACAACTTTTGCTTCAATGTCTTGTTGAAAAAATTTATCTAACCTCCTTAACTTTTTAATTGATGCCTCTCTTAATGCATCGGTAAGTTGCAAATTTTTGCTGTAGATAGATATTTTCATTTAGTCAGCCCCTTTCAAGTATTTATTTATATATATTTAAATTTTACCCAATTATGTGGAAATTAAACAGAATATTTACAAAAGATAATAAAAAAACGCCGGTAAGAGACGTTAGGTTGTCAGAGGCATGGGGACACACCTTCATGGTTAGTAATTCATTAGGGTCAGTCCATGAAGGAATGTCCCCGATATTATTCGGCTTGGTATGCCGGCTGTTTCTTTTGCATCATTTTCTTAATATTTGAAGAGTATTCAAATACTGCAATATATTTGTCCACAAAGCTTACAATCCATGCTTCTTTTGACTTTGGGAATCCAAAAGGAAACATATGTCCCTTTATGATATTTTCTTCTTTTTCATTTAGCTCGAAAAATTTAACTGCATTGTCAAAAGCAATTTTGGGATGTACTATAGCGTGTTTTATTGAATCTGTTACTATTCTTAAACTAAAACATTTTTTAAACTTATACAGAAAAAAGTCATGGAGCAAAGCTCCCCTTATTGTTGATTCCCAGTCTAAATTTTGTTTATATGTCATTTGATATGCATAAAATGCAACTTTTACGGAATGTTCAAACACACTTTCATCATGGTGTTTAATATATCTCATTTGTTGATATTCTTCATGCTCGATTATTGGAAGAGCCACTTCCATAAATCTATTATCTAAGTATAACATCTGACCATCCTTTATATATTTAGTAGGGGATGCGGTATTGCGGAATTGCATAATACTTTTTCATTTTATTACGAAACTTCAAAAATTGCAATAAAAATTTTTTGAGAAAACATGTATAATTTGTCATTCTGAAAAATCAAAAAAGCCGATGAATTTTCATCGGCTGAATTTATCTGTGTTTGTATTTAATGACAGTACCCCCATCCCCTTGTCATCTGTATTGTACTCCTATATATGAAGCAGGATTAACCAGCGAGCCGTATTTTCTTACTTCAAAGTGTAAATGAGGTCCTGATGATACTCCTGTAGAGCCTACAGCTGCTATTATTTTGCCTTGATACACCTTTTCTCCGGCTGACACATAAAGGTCACTGCAGTGGGCGTATCTTGTTGTAAAACCGCCTCCATGGTCTATATCAATCATGAATCCGTAACTTCCCGACCAGCCTGCATATAATACTGTTCCGCCATCGGCAGCTTTTATTGACGAACCGGCTGCCTTTGCCATATCCTGACCTCTATGGAAGCCTCCGGACCTGGTGCCGTATCGTGAGGTTATCATTGAGCCAGGCAGAGGATTTATAAAGAATCCTGTCCCTTGTTTCGGCGGTGGATCTTGCGTTCCTGTTGTTACTAACCTTGTTACAGGCTCAGTTATTACTTTTTCCGACAATACTTCTTTTGCTATTTGAATACCGTTTTGTTCAGTCAAAATGGCTTCAATTTCTGAAATACCGTACTTACCTGCTCTTGTTACGATTTCTTCATCATTGTACATGTATGATACCTTTGCGTATTCCGTTTCATAAGGCATTTTTTCTTCCTGTACAACTTTCCTTTTTACTTGTACATTTATAAATGGTTTTGGTACTATTAAATTTATTTCATCACCGATTTGTATTATATCATCTTCGGCTGCAGCGTTTGCTAATAATAAATCATCTATTCCCATATTGAAGTATTCAGCTATATTCCAATAATTGTCGCCCTTCTCCACTATATATGTCTTTTCTTCGTCGGTTCCTTTAATTATGTAATCTGTAAGTTTTTCTTTTTCTTGAATTTCTGCATTAGTTGCTTTTACTTGTTTTATTTCTATATCTTCAACTGTGGTAACCTCGAGCAATGACTCTTTATCATAATCTTTGGAGAAATGATACTTAACTTCTTCAATTACACTGTTTGCTTCATATTCGGAATTTACAATTCCTATTTTTTCTCCATTTACATTTATTTCATATGCCATAATGGAATAAATAATATTTGACTTAATCAATTCGTAAAGCTCATTTTCTGTTATAATTTCTCTGTCTTTTGCCTTTGAGGCTGCTAAATCGAATTTGTTTTCTATTTTTATTTCATGATGCAATCTATTTTCTAAATCTTTATCTAATTTTTTTAATACTGTATCGAGCAGTTCCGGGTCTCTTACCCGGCACAGCTCGTTTTCACCGGATATAATTGTAAAGCTGTCGGTTGCATATACATTGTTTTCGTGAGTTTTTAAATAATCTGAAGCGTAAATTACGCTTAATATAATGGTTGTTGCAAGAAATAGTGCGATTGTTCCTCTAATTCGTTTGGATAGTTGGAGAGGTTGTCTATCTTTTTTTTCGTCTAATTGCTTAAATATTTTGGTGTTTAAATTATTTTTATTTAAAATTTTAAATGTTAAATCTTTGATTGGTAAAAGTTTGATTTTCATAAGTTCTACTTCCTAGCTACATAATATTTTACTATTATCACGAGAAAAATAACATTTTTCTTTTATATAAAAAAATGATATAATAAAGTTAAACTAAAATGTCTTTAATATATCTTTAAGACATTATATTCGATTACATGCCATTATGTCAACAATTTTAAAGAGAAAATGTTTTCACATTATTATAACAAGATTGTTACAATTATATTACAAATGTTTTGACAAATTATGTAGAAAAAGGAGAAATACATGTATTTTATTCTTCAAGAAATGCAAAAAGACTTAGGAGATACCCCCATAGAGAATATTTTTATAAACGACTACATGCCCCAAGCTGACGGAACCTATGTAAAGGTATATCTGATGGGATACAAATATGCCAAGGACAGGCAAGATTTTAACAATGAAACTCTTTCAAAAAATTTAAAGCTACCTTTGACCGATGTATTAAATGCATGGAATTATTGGGAAAATGAAGGTATAATCATTAAGCATGAAACAGATGATGAATACAACTATATAGTTGAATTTGTAAATCTTAAGCAATATTATGTGGATAATGTGTACAAGCATATTCGAAATGTTAACGATAAAAATAATTATGTTGATAATGAACAGTTAATTTCTACCGCTAAGAATCCTGAAATAAAAACCATGATGGAAGAAATAGAAGATATGCTAGGGAGACCTTTAAAAATCAATGAGAAGCAAAAAATAGTCACCTGGCTGAACAAGTATAAAACTAAACCTAATGTGATGACCCAAGCTTTCAGTTACTCTGTCAACAATAAAAAGGTAAAGAGATTTAGTTACATAGAATCTGTTGTTTCAGCATGGTATGATGCCGGAGTGGTGGATTTGGACACAATGGTTGAGTATCTTGAAAAACGCAATGACAGGTTTTCTGCCTATTCAAGAATAAGCAAGGCTTTGGGTTTTAACAGGACCCTCACTGAGGCTGAAATGAGAACAATTGATAGATGGATTGATGAATGGGATTTTTCTATGGAAATGATTTTGAAATGTTTAGATAATTCAACAAAAATCAATAATCCGAATTTGAATTATTTCGATAAAATCTTAAGTGAATGGTACAAAAACGGTTTTAAAACCATTGATGATTTAAAAAATGATAAAAAACCTGGAAAACCAAAAAAGGAAACTTCCAAGAATAAAAACAAGTTTCATAATTTTATTCAAAGCGATGGTATTTCAGGAGATGAGCTAGAGAAAATTGCAAGAGAAAGATTTGAGAAGAAGCTTAATAAGTTAGGTTTGGCAATTCCGGAGGAAGGGGATGACAATGAATAAACAAATAATTGAAAATATTATGACAGATTACAACAAAAAAAGATTAAGAGCTGCTCATGAAGCAGATAAAAAAAGGGAAAAACTTTATGCTGCTCTTCCACGCCTTTCTGAAATTGACAAACAATTGAAATTATTCAGCATAAATTTATCGAAGTGTTTTTTATCAATGCCTGATGAGCTGGATGTACATGTTAATAGATTAAGGCAGGAAATAGAAGAGCTGAAAAAGGAAAGGCAGTCGATTTTCGAAAAAAACAACATTCCTGAAGATTATTTGGAAATTGAATATGAATGCAAAAAGTGCAGCGATACAGGTTATACTACGGATGGGAAAAGATGCAGCTGTTTTAACAGACAAATAATAAATAATCTGTTTCAAATGTCAAATATGGTTAATATGCTTGGAAAAGAGAACTTTAATACTTTTGACATCAATGTTTTCAGCAACGAAAGCTATAAAAATGAAAAGCTGACACCAAGGCAGAATATGTATTATGTTTTGGAAATAAGCCAGGATTTTTGCAGTAACTTCAATGATACAAACATGAACCTGCTGTTTTTCGGAGGAACGGGCTTAGGCAAAACATTTATGTGCAACTGCATTGCAAATGAACTTTTGAATAAAGAAATTTCTGTTTTGTACCAGACTTCCTTTTCGCTGTTTGAAACAGTTGAAAACCATAAGTTTAACAAGCTGAATGAAACCGAAGAAAACCTGATGAATTATAATATGATTTTTGATTGTGACCTGCTTATTATTGATGACCTTGGAACAGAGGTGAGCAATTCATTTACCAATGCAGAGCTTTTTAATATTATCAATGAAAGAATGATTACTGATAAAAGAACAATAATTTCAACTAATTTATCCTTGGAGCAGCTTAGGGATACTTATTCTGACAGAATTACATCCCGAATATTCAATAATTTTATTCCCCTTAAATTTTACGGAAAGGACCTGCGATTTAAATAGTTTTGTAGTTTTAGGACGGTTCTTTCCGTTCTAACGCCCTAAACCAGCTGAAATAAAAATATTAAAAAATAAGTGTTGACAAAATCATTTCATTCAGTATATAATCCATAACAAGTTAAAAAAATGCTTTGACGGAGACAAAAGTATCTTACAAATAACTTCAGAGAACCGGTGGCTGGTGAAAATCGGTGTTATAAGATATAATGATCACTCCTGAGCTTCTGAGTCGAATTAAGTAGACGAAGACGTATTTCTGCGTTATAAGAATAGAGTTCAAAAAACTTATAGTTTTTTCGACTTGAATGAGGCGATATTTTTTTATCGTGAATTAGGGTGGTACCGCGAAAGACCTTTCGTCCCTATATACATATATGTATATAGAGACGAGAGGTTTTTTTTATAGCCTTAACCCCATTATCAGAAGTATGGGGACACACCTCTAAAGAAGGATAGTCTATGGAGATAATCTTTAGAGGAATGTCCCCCAAAATGATTTTCTGAAAAATGGCAGTAGGTCTTATGCAGCGTAATCCAATTTTATGCGAGCGACACAGTGAGCAAATAAAATTTTGATGGAGCCTGCGAATAGCCCTTTATGACCGAACCCTAGTAGCAAATTAAATTACAATAAATATGCTCTTCATTCCGGTTGACAAAAAACAAAAATCAAAAAATAACAGGAGGTAAAATTATGTGCAGGACAATCAGTTTTAAAGTATCCAAGGGAATGGATTCAGCAGTGAGAGTTTTAACTACATTAAGAAGAAAACAGTTTGATGTAAAAGAATTCAGCATGCATCACTTGGATGAAAACAATTCAGTTTTTAAGGTTACTTTAGAAGATGAAAAAAGAAACAGTTTTGACAGAGCAATTCTTCAAATGCAAAAGCTTGTAGATGTTTATGATGTATCAGAGTATTTGTAGAAATTTATGGATTACAATAAAAAAATATAAAATTCGGAGGAAGATAAAGAAATGGGAAGAATGTATTATGATAAAGATGCAGATTTAAAGGTGCTTGGAGGAAAAACAGTGGCTATTGTGGGATATGGGAGCCAAGGACATGCTCACGCTTTAAATCTTAAAGAAAGTGGAGTAAATGTGGTGGTAGGACTTAAGGAAGGAAGCAAATCAAAAGCAAAAGCAGAGTCTCACGGACTTACTGTAAAAACTGTAGCAGAAGCAGCTAAGGAAGCAGATGTTGTAATGGTTTTGGCACCGGATACAGCGCAGAAAAAAATATATGAAGAATGTATAGCACCAAATTTGAAAGAGGGAGATGCGCTGGCATTCGCACATGGATTTAACATTCATTTCCATCAGATTGTTCCCCCAAAAAATGTTGATGTGTTCATGGTGGCACCAAAAGGTCCCGGACACTTGGTAAGAAGAACTTATGTAGAAGGTATGGGAGTTCCCAATGTATTTGCCGTACATCAAGATTTTACGGGTAAGTGCAAAGAGCTGACCCTTGCTTATGCAAAGGGGATCGGAGGAACAAGAGCAGGAGTTATTGAAACTACTTTTAAAGAAGAAACGGAAACGGACTTATTCGGTGAGCAGGCTGTTTTATGCGGTGGAATTACGGAACTTATCAAAGCAGGATTCGAAACATTGACAGAGGCAGGGTATCAGCCGGAAATTGCATATTTTGAATGTCTTCACGAAATGAAGCTCATTGTTGATTTGATTTATGAAGGCGGGTTTGAGAATATGAGATATTCTGTAAGTGAAACTGCTGAGTATGGTGATTATATAACAGGACCAAAAATCATAACAGAAGATACGAGAAAAGAAATGAAGAATATATTGAAAGATATTCAAGATGGAACATTTGCCTATGATTGGATATCAGAAAACAATGCAGGACAACCCAGATTTCTTGCCATGAAAGATATGGCATTGGAACATCCAATCATTGAAACAGGTAAAAAATTAAGGTCAATGATGTCATGGATAAATAAACCTGCAGAGGGACAAGAATAAAAAGGAATGGTGTAAACATGAAATTATCAGGCTCTCAAATAATATTAAAAGTTTTGAAAGAAAAGGGTGTCGATACCTTGTTCGGATACCCCGGAGGAGCTGTTATACCTTTCTTTGATGCTCTATATGATGAGCTTGATTATTTCAAGGTATACAGACCTGCTCATGAACAAAACGGAGTTCACGCGGCAGACGGATATGCGAGAAGCACCGGCAAATTAGGAGTGTTTATTGCTACTTCAGGACCCGGCGCAACAAATACAATAACAGGCATTGCCAATGCATATATGGACTCAGTACCATTGCTGGTTATATGCGGTCAGGTTGCCAATGCTTTAATTGGGAAGGATTCATTTCAAGAAGTTGATATAACCGGAATGACCCTTTCTGTAACAAAACACAGCTACATGGTAAGAAATATAGAAGATTTGGAAGAGGCTATGAAAGAAGCTGTTGAAGTTGCTATGGAAGGAAGACCGGGACCTGTTCTGGTGGATGTTCCAAAGGATGTTTTTTTAACTTCCTATGAGTATAAAGGAAACACTGAAACACTCAATACTGAGAACATAGTGCCGAATGAGCAGAAATTAAATATGGCTGCTGAATTGATAAATAATGCCGAGAGACCGGTTATTTATGCCGGCGGAGGCGTGAGAATATCCAAAAATGATTCACTTTTAGTGAAGTTTGCCGAGAAAACAGGAATTCCTGTGTGCAACAGCTTTATGGGATTAGGCACAATTCCAAGAAATAATAAATTATCTCTTGGATTTGTAGGTATGCACGGCTCAATGGAAACAAACATAGCTGTTACAAATTGTGATTTATTGATAGCTATGGGGGCAAGATTCAGCGACAGAGTTATAGGCAGCCCTGATAAATTTGCTCCCAAGGCAAAAATAATTCACATTGATGTTGATTCAACTGAAGTAGATAAAAACACCTATGAAAGTATTCCCCTTCTTGGAAGTATGAGGGATATATTGACAAAGCTTTTGGATAGGGCAGAGGAAAAAGACAGAAGCAGCTGGCTTGAAGAAATTATGTCCAAAAAGCTGAAAAAAGATATTGAAGGACTCTTCGTACCGGAAAATATTTTCAAAGAAATTAATAAACACTACAAGGAAAACACAATAGTTGCAACAGATGTAGGTCAGCACCAAATGTGGACAGGACAATTTTGGCAGTTTAACAAATCCAATGAATTTTTAACGTCCGGAGGATTGGGAACCATGGGCTATGGAATTGGTGCAGCCATAGGTGCTCAAGTTGGAAATCCCAACAAGAAAACCATCCTTGTAACCGGGGATGGAAGTTTTAGAATGAATTGCGAGGAATTGGTTACTATTGCAAAATATAAGCTTCCGGTAAAAATAGTGATGTTTAACAACAATTCATTGGGTATGGTAAGGCAGTGGCAAAGAATGTTCAGCAATGCACGATATTCTGAAACAGACAATTATGACGATGTGAATTATCAAATGCTTTGTGGCGCATACGGCATAAAAGCATATAAGGCTTCTTCGATGGTTGAATTAGAGAAAATACTAATGGAAACAGATAATTTAAACGAACCAATTTTCTTAGAGTGCAAAATTGACCAAGACTGTAGTGTCTATCCCATAGTACCGCCGGGAAGACCTATAGATGAACTATTAATAACAGGATAGTATTGAGGTAGTAAAATGACAAAAAATATATTGGCAAACTTAATAATATACAGAAGTTTATACTTTGATGAAATAATCAGTAAGTATATGGAGCTATATAATAATCGGAACCAAGAAGATGATTGTCACAGTTCCTATTATGAAATATGCAGCTTATTGATTAATAACGGATATTATTCCTTAAATGACTATATTTCAAGAAAGATAATATCAGACGAAAATATTTTTAGTTTAAGTTGTGAAAAAGGCGTAAAAATAAATGATGTGGTTAGGAAGGCTGTTTTACACGATATTTCCATATTAAAAAGTTTAAGTATGCCCTTAAAAGTAATATTGGAAAAAGTGTCGGATGCAAATAATTTTATTAATTACAAAAACACGGAAGAATTGACATATATCTTTAATAATAACAGCGCTGAAAATATATATAAATACTTATACAATGAATATACGGTTAACGGCTGCGGAGAATATAGAAATAACCATGCATTCAGCATAAATGAAGATGGCTTTTTAATACCTGTTTATGATTTTAATCCGATGGTTATGGAAAATATTTTTGGTTATGAAAGACAAAAAAGTAAGGTTATTGAAAATACAAAGAGGTTTGTATCCGGCCAATATGCATTAAATACTTTATTGGTGGGAGACAGCGGAACGGGCAAGTCAACTACAGTAAAAGCATTAATACCTATGTTTAAGGATAAGAAACTGAGATTGATTGAAGTAGCAAAGGAAAAACTAAGTTATATTCCAAAAATAGTTGAAGCTCTTAAAAACAGAGGTATGTATTTCATTATTTTCATAGATGACTTGTCATTTGAAACAAATGAGGACAGTTATAAATATTTGAAATCGGTTGTTGAGGGCAGCATATATGAACAACCGGATAATATTTTATTCTATGTTACTTCTAACAGAAAGCATTTAATAAGAGAAAATCATGTGGAAAGAGAAAATGAAGTTCATGTAAGGGATGCAATAAATGAACAAACTTCATTGTCAGACCGTTTCGGGCTGACTGTACTATATGATGAAGCCAATCAAGACGAATATTATACCATTGTTTTAGGACTGGCAAATGAATTTAAATTAGAGTACGAGAAAGACACACTGCTATCTGAAGCCAAGAGATTTGCTTATGAAAATGGAGGCAGAACAGGCAGGACGGCAGTACAGTTTATAAAAACATTTAACTGATATGGCACTCAGGGGACGGGATTTCCCTGAGTGTTAATTCCTTAAGGATGTCCTCCTCCATATACCCTCTTCCTTAGCTGGTGAGATGCATTTACAAACAATATTGATAAAAATATAATGACAGCAATTGTTCTTGTATTATATGGTATGGCATAAACCAGTACTTCCATTACAGGATGCACAAAGTAAACCAGCAAAAGGGCCATTATTCCCCAAAGCAATGAGAATTCAAGGCATATATAGGAATGCAGATTTAACGTATATGCACTGTAATCCCACAACTTACAATGAAATACCTTGTCAAGCATTCTTCCGACAATATATTCAATCAGCGTGACCAAAAAAATGCTTCCTGCAGTTGCGGCTATCAGTGTCAGTAAGGGGCTGCTTATTGACAATTCGCACAATATATAAATTTCTATTATTAATAATGCGCAGATTCCATATAATGGGCAAAACCCATTTGTGAGGGCTCCCCTGCTTATATAAACCTTTTTGTCCGCAAGGCTTCTAAAAACTGTTTCAAGTAAAAATCCCAAAAACCCGTATACTAAAAAAAACAACAATAAATCCGTTATATTGTAATACATATTCTCACTCCTTGAAATGTATTCTTTGGAGTAATTTAAGAAATATGCTTTTATATATATGCCAATTTATGTTTTGTATTATTGAATTTTCCAGTTGAAAAGTTTTTTGTAAACTTTTGGGGACGGTTCTTTCCGTTCTTAAAGAGCTCTCTGTTTCTATATTGCAGATTTAAGTTTTTCAATCATTTCATCAACGTGTTCCTTAG
>ENA-UOOM01002002-UOOM01002002.1-fermentation-metagenome-genome-assembly--contig:-NODE-2002-length-17848-cov-81.588996_pt1 | contig 17848 bp, 14 predicted proteins | sample MGYA00245781_ERZ724031 | MGnify/ENA primary metagenome ERZ724031 (study PRJEB28704, sample SAMN03018317) | fermentation metagenome | biome: anthropogenic terrestrial biome; feature: soil... | reverse complement strand
TCGAACAAATCCCCTCACCCCCTTTAATTCCCCCTCTAAAGAGGGGGTCGTTGTCGCGCTCCCCGCAGCCCGCTCCCGGCCACCTGCTCCCCGCTCCCTGTTTCCTGTCATCCTGAACTAAGTGACACACAGTGTACTTCGTAAGGATCTTAACATTTCAATCACAACGACTTTTCCATTCCAAAGTAAAGATTCTTCGCAATAGAGGCTCAGAATGACAGTCAAATGCAAAGATTCTTCGCAAAAGTGGCTCAGAATGACAGTCAAAATGCCAGGATTCTTCGCAAAAGAGGCTCAGAATGACAATCCGTTTATCAGAATGTCACCATTGTCAGAATGCCACTCCTTTTGTCCGAAGAACAGCCCGCTTGTCATCCTGAGGAACGAGGCAGCGTGCTTTTTCCCTATCAGCTTTCAGCTATTCATCCTCAAAAAACGCCTTTTTCCACTGATAGAGCTTGTTTAACGCCTGAATAGGGGTGAGTGATTCAAGGTCGAGCTTCTTAAACGCCTCCATCAAGGGGTTGTTTTCCGGGAACAGGCGCAATTGGTCTGTTTCCTTTTCGGCAGCTGGCATCGTGGTACCCGAGCTGGCTTCCAGCTGCTTCAGAATCTCATTCGCCCGGGCAATCACCGGCGCCGGCAGTCCCGCCATCTGGGCGACATGGATCCCATAAGACCGGTCTGCCGCTCCTGGCACGATCTTGTGCAGAAAAACCACCTGCCCATCAGCCTCAGTAACGGCTACGTTATAGTTACGCACGCCCGGATACAGTTCTGCGAGTTCGGTCAGCTCATGAAAATGCGTGGCGAAAAGCGTAAACGGCTTCAGCCTGGGGTGGCTGTGCAAATATTCAATAATCGCCCAGGCGATCGAAAGCCCGTCATACGTACTGGTGCCTCGTCCGATTTCATCCAAAATCAGCAAACTTCGCGGGGTGGCATTGTTCAGAATGTTGGCTGTCTCCAGCATCTCGACCATAAAAGTCGACTGTCCCTGGTGGATGGCATCCTGCGCACCGATGCGCGTGAATACACGGTCCACAATGCCAATCTCAGCCTTATCCGCAGGAACAAAACTGCCAATTTGTGCCATCAGCACAATTAGCACCACCTGGCGCAAAAAGGTCGATTTTCCGCTCATGTTCGGACCAGTGATCAGGCGGATGATTTCACCTTCCTCAAAAACTGTGTCGTTGGCAATGTAGCGCGTCTGGCTGGTCTGGTGCTCCACAACCGGGTGACGCCCCTCGAGGATTTTGATTCCTTTTTCTGCCCGCAATACCGGTCGCACATAATTATTCAGCGCGGCAACGTCTGCCAGCGCCAGGATGCAATCCAGCTGAGCGATTTTTTCCGAGGTTTCCAACAGCCTTGTGCTGGATTTGCTCAATTGTGAGCACACTTGTTTGAACACCTTTACTTCGATTTCATGAATCTGCGTTTCGGCATTCAACACCAGCGATTCATATTCCTTCAATTCGGGGGTGATAAAGCGTTCGCTGTTGACCAGGGTTTGCTTTCGGATGTAATTTTCGGGGGCTTTGTCAGATAGTCCGCGGGAAATTTCGAGGTAATAGCCGAAAACTTTGTTAAAACCAACCTTGAGAGTCTTCAAACCGGTGCGCTGTCTTTCGCTCGATTCCAGCCCGTTAATCCACTCGCGGGCATGCCTCGAAGACGACACCACCCGGTCAAGCTCCTCCGAAAAACCATCCCGGATCAGACCAATATTGTTCAATGTCGCCGGTGGATCATCAGCTATCGACCTGTCAAGCAGGTCAAGCTCGTTTTCGAAACTGTGCCATCCCTCCAGCAGCGATTGCAGAGCCGGGTGGTCCTGGTTCAACAGCGGCAGGATTTGCGGAATCGCAGCCAGATCTTCACGCAGCGCTACCAGGTCATTGGGTCTTGCAGCCCCGGACACCACCCGGTTGACCAGCCTCTCAAGGTCGTGCAGCTGTTTCAGAAGCTCGCTGGCTTCTTTGCGTTCAACCCCCCGATCAAAAAAATAGCTAACCGCGTCAAGCCGTTGGTTAATCCGTTCAACATCCAGTAAGGGCTTATTCACCCAGGTTCGCAGCAGGCGTTTGCCCATGGAGGTTCGCGTGCGGTCCAAAACCCCGAGCAGCGAACCTTCGGTCTTATTCTCCCGCAGGGTTTCGGTCAATTCGAGGTTGCGCCGGGTTTCAGCATCCAGCACCATGAAATCGGAGAGGCTGTACGTGCTGAAGCGTAAATCGATATTCAGCAGGCTCTTTTGTGTTTCCTGTAAAAATTTGAGCAGGGCGCCAGTGGCTCGAACCGCCAGCGGATAGGGTTTTAGACCCATCCCTTCGATATTGCTCACATTAAATTGTGTGCGAATCATCGCCGCAGCACGCCCGGGTTCAAAATACCAATTGGGAATCCGTGTCAGGTTGAATTCCTGCGCCAACTTGTCGTCAGCCAGGTCAGACAAGAGCACTTCCGCGGGTCGAAGGCGCTGAAGCTCAGCACGCAATTGCACTTCGACATTACCATCAGCCAGCTCGGTGGCTGCCAGTTCGCCTGTGCTGATATCTACGTAACACAGACCTGCCTTGCCCTCCTGGAAGGTGAAACAGGCGAGATAATTATTGCGTCCGCTGGGGAGCAGGTTTGGCTCGACCAGCGTACCCGGGGTAACCACCCTGATCACCTCGCGGGGGAACAAGCCTTTATCAGGCTGTTCGCCGACCTGCTCACAGATGGCGACATGGTAACCCTTCTCTATCAACCTGCCAAGATAGTTATCTACCGCATGAAAAGGGATCCCCGCCATGGGCACTCTCACACCTTTGGCGACTGGGCGTGAGGTCAGGACGATGTCCAGCGCTTCAGCAGTTTTACGGGCGTCATCATCGAAGGTTTCATAAAAATCGCCCAACCGAAAGAAAACAATTGCGTCCGGATAATCCTTCTTGATTTCCAGGTATTGCTGTCTTAAAGGCGTAATCGTTTCTGCCATCGCGTTTATTTCAAGTTATCTTCTATGTAAACAGCCACTTGTGCCAGCGCTTCGGGCAGCCTGGATGGGTCTTTCCCTCCTGCCTGCGCCATATCCGGGCGTCCGCCGCCTCCACCTCCGACCACCTGGGCAACCTTCTTGATCAGGTCACCGGCTTTCAACCCCCGCTTAATCAGGTCGGGTGTAACAGCAGCAATCATGCTGGGCTTTTCGTTGATCACGGTGCCCAGCACCACGACACCGCTGGGGTACGCCTGGCGAAACTGGTCTGCAAGCGAGCGCAGCGCCTCAATATCCGCGTTGGGAATCAGCGCGCTCAGCACTGGCACTCCGGCAACTTCGCCAACCTCCTCAAGCTTTTGCCTGAAAGCCTGGTTCGCAGCCTCAGCGCGCGCCTGTTCCAGTTCGCGTCGGGTTAGCTTGAGCTCAGTTTCCAAGGCTTCAATTTTGGCAAGCGTATCTGCGGGGCTGCTTTGCAGGTGAGAGGCTATCTGGGTGAGGTGGTTTATTTGCTCACGGGCAAAGTGGTAAGCTCCCAGCCCTGTAACCGCTTCGATCCGGCGCATACCTGCTGCAACCGACGATTCGGAAATGATGTAGAAAGCACCGATCTCTGCCGTGTTGTCCACATGCGTTCCACCACAAAGTTCGTAGGAAACGCGACCACGTTCATCAGCAATTTCAATCGTCCTTACCGTTGAACCATATTTCTCACCAAATAGCGCTGTTACGCCTTCAGCTTTTGCCTGGTCGAGCGTTTTGATTTCTTTACGAACCGGATATTCAGCCGCGATCAGTTCGTTCACGCGTGCTTCAATCTTGAGCAAGTCGGCTTTCGAAACCGCGTGCGGGTAGTTGAAGTCGAAACGCATCCGCTCCGGGTCTACCACAGAGCCGGATTGATGCACCTTTTCACCCAAAACCTGGCGAAGGGCAGCATGCAGCAGGTGTGTGCCGGTATGATTGCGCATAGTTGACATCCGTGATGAATAGTCAACTTTCACCAGGGCGGTATCGTCAGTTTTCGGGGTTCCTTGCGTGACCTTTCCCGCAAGCACGATCAAACCGTCAACCGGCTTAAACGTGTGTCCGATTTCTACATCCCAAACCGGTTTCCCGCCTGAAGTCACGGTGCCAATATCGCCAATCTGACCACCGCCTTCAAGATATAGCGGGCTGCGAGTGACGATCAGTTCAACTTCATCGCCAGCTTCGGCAAATTTGACCAGCTCTCCGCCGCGCAGGATGCCAACCAACCTTGTTGGTGTAGTGAAAGAGGTATACGGGTCGTAAATGACGCCCCCACCAGGCAGTTTGCCCTGGGTTTGTAAGTCTGCCAACAGGTCGGCATAAAACTCGGTTTTAGTACCCTCCATCCCCGCAAAAGCTGAACCTCTGCCCGATGCCAGGCGGTGAGCTTCCATGGCTTTATAAAACCCGTCTTCATCAACGCTCAAACCGGATTCGGTCAGGATATCACGCGTGATCTCCACCGGGAAACCCAGTGTGGCATACAGTTCAAAAGCCCGCTTGCCATCCAGCGTCGTCAATCCAGCAGTTTTGAGCTCTTCAATATACTCCTGCAATTGGGCAAAGCCGCTGTCGAGCGTCTCGGCGAATCGTTTTTCTTCGCTGGTCAGGGTATCTGCTATCAGCTCCCGGTTTTCAAGCAATTCAGGGTATGCCTGGTGATAATTTTCAATTACGATCGCAGCGATACTTGCCATGAAGGGATTGTCGAGCTTAATCGTTCGCGCGAACCGTGCCGCGCGCCTTATGATCATCCGGCAGACATAATTTCTGCTGATATTGCCTGGGATGACCCCATCGGCAATCAAAAAGGCGGCTGCCCGCACATGATCGGCAATCACACGGTAAGCGGTCAGGTTTGCCTGCCGCTCCGCGTCGCTTTGCCCTGAAAGCCGTTGTGTTTCATCCAGGAGGGGTTTCAGTAAATCGGTCTCATAATTACCAGCGACACCCTGGATGATGGAAACAATTCGCTCAAAACCCATACCGGTATCAACATGCCGCTTTGGCAGTGGTTGAAATTCGGTAGGTGACGTGCGGTTGTATTGGATGAAAACGTTGTTCCAGATCTCAACGATTCGGGAACAATCGCCATTAACTTCACAAACATGCCCAGGTACATCCTGCATGTCACAGGCATCAGCGCCGAAATCGTAATGAATTTCACTGCAAGGACCGCAGGGACCGGTCTCTGCCATCTCCCAGAAATTGTCCTTACGACCTCCATGCACCAGGTGAGTCGGGTCGAAACCGGGCTGCGCCAGCCAGACATCACGGGCTTCTTCGTCGGCAGGCAGGTCGCCCTGGTCGTCCACGAAGGTGGAGGCGTATAGTCGGTTTGGGTCCAATCCCCACACCCTGGTGAGCAGCTCCCAGCTCCAGCTGAGGGCTTCTTTCTTATAATAATCACCAAAAGACCAGTTTCCCAGCATCTCAAAAAACGTGTGGTGGGTATTATCGCGTCCGACTGTATCGAGATCGTTGTGTTTACCGGATACGCGCAGGCATTTCTGGCTATCGACAGCGCGGCTATACGGTCGCGTTTCGGTGCCTAAAAAGACATCTTTAAACTGCACCATGCCAGCATTCGTGAAGAGCAGGGTGCTGTCTCCACCGGGAACGAGGGATGCGCTCGGCACGATGGTGTGCCCGCGTTGTGCGAAAAAATCGAGAAAAGATTGACGAACCTGGTTGCCGGTTAGGTACATGATAACACTCCAATAATTGATCTGCTTAACTAAAAAATTATACCTGATAAGCAAGCGGAGAAAAATCGTTTAGAAGGAAAGCAGCAAATTCTAATGTGAAAAATTACCATTGTGTTGATTGTGAGAGACGTTTGTACCAGCGGAGCCAGCTTTTCGTAGGGAACGCGGCTTGTCCCGTTCCGGCGAAGCCATTATTCGTAGGGAACGCGGCTTGTCCCGTTCCGGCGAAGCCACCTTTTTGTAGTTCCGGCGAAGCGATGTTGTTGTAGGGGGCGGTTGCCATGCCGCGCCACGAACAGCCGTAGGGGGAGACGTCTGTATCAACGAAGTCGATAAGCTTCTTATTGGCAAAGGTTCAGATTCTTCACTTCGTTCAGAATGACAAAACCCAGTTTCTGCTCCCTGCTCCCTGTTTCCTGGACTTACCCTACCGTTGTTACTACTTTATTAAAATTACCGCATGAATTGGGTAACCCCGAATACGAAAAAGAGAGCCCGACTTAATCAGGGCTCCCTTTTCAATGCGAAAGTCTGCTACGGCTTGATGGTCAGAGGCAGATAGTTTACGTTGTCTCCGGGTTGGTAGTAATATACACGCAGGTAATCTATCCGGCTGCGATCAGGGATATCGAGATGGATGTTAAATATCTCAAGCGGGTTTCCGGAAGATAAGTAAATACACCCACTCGATTCGTCCGAAGCCCAATCTACATTGCTATTCCTTGAGGTCATTCCTGAACCATGTACATGAATATATCGGATGGTATCCTCAAACTCCCCGTCCCCTAAAGCCAGGCTGTATGCAACGCGCAACCCACATAACTGCAAGGAATCACCCGAAACCTGGGGACGCCAGTTGAGGACATAGCTATTGGACTGTGAATCGACTACTTCGTTGATGTGGCTGCTCACTTCTGAGCCATACCCAATCTGTTTTCCAAAAGGCAGAGCGACAATATCGTCAGGAAGACCATAATTGTCGTGTGAGCCAATCCAAACATAACTTTCGGTTGCCTGGGGTCCGGTTTGCTCAAGGTGAGTATCCGCTTTCGCCTGTGGGATGGAACTGAAAACCAGGAGTGAGCTCAGTACTATGCTTGCAGCCAGGATTTTTAACAAATGGCTGGTAAATAAATTTGTTATTTTCATCGTTTACCTCCAGGTATCAAACCTTTGATTAAGGCACGATGTAATTGACGCGCAAACCGCACACGCGCATGTTTTCTCCAATTACACGCGGACGCCAATTTAGCACGTAGGAATAATTGACAGTGTCGACTACATGGTCAATCAGAGTGGACATGGCAGCGCCATAACCCGCATCGCCTGAGGTTTGAAGAATCAAGACATCCCCACTGTTACCAGTGTTATCGTACCTGGTAATCCATACAGATCCATCGACAGATGCAGATTTATCGTAGTAGTAGACGCGGAAGTATTTAATGATTGCGCCATCGGGGAGAGACATAGGGATATTAAAAAGCGCTTTATCCGGGTCGCCCGAAGTCAGATAAAGACATCCACCTGAAGGGTCTGATGCATACTCATAACTGCTGTTGCGGGGACGTAACGTAGAACCAGCAACACGGAAGTATTGAGGAACAGCCGCGTTTGGTTCAATATCTTGACCTGGTTGATCGGGATCTTCTTCCGGCACCATTGCATCCCAGCCTACGAATATTGTCTGATCGCTGCCGGCTGCAGGTGCATCTGTCGGGCTGACATCGAAAACAGGATCGTTGCCGCCGTTCTCATCTGGCTGGAGTGCTGACAGGTCATCACCAGCCTGATCGGACCTGGTTTCTGTTGTACCAGGATCAGATGACCAGGACCAATCCAACCCTTCTGCCGCTGTCATAACGGTCAGACTAAGCAATCCTATCACCACCAGGATCGCAGCCCAGCTCACCTTCTGTATTCTTGGTTTCATATTGAACCTCCTTTTGTTCAATCAGGTTTTATTTATTCAGCTAACGGATATTAATCCATCGAGGATTTTTGATAATTTTCGAAACAATACGAACAAAGGAAAAACTAATTATTGCGATTATTTTGTAAATGTACCCGAGTTTCGTCGCGTTTGCTACAACTAAGGCAACACTGACCCAATGATCAGTTAGTCGGTTTGCGCTCAATTTCAGTGAGGCAGCCAGAGTGTCACCAATAGTAAAATAACGGTTCGATCATTCAATCAAACCGTTTCCTGTACCTCTTAATACAACCGAAACTCACTCTTTTCTGCTTCGAACACTTCACGGTCCAAAATATGAGTTGTAGGGACAAAGTTCATAAACCCCCGAGTGATAACCAGACTGTTGGTCTTTGCCCCGCCGGGGAAAAAGCTAACCCCTTCCAGGACAGCTTTTGAAGTGGTCATAACTGGTGTTACCGCGGTAGCGCAAAAAATCAGATCATCTGCTGGCGCCAGATCGTCCTGCGTGTAGACATCGTCAACTCGCACGCCCATCGCGATCATTCTTTCTCTGTCTGCGTCATCCCTGGGTTTCCAGATAGCCTGCATTTTTCCACCAAGCAGTTTTACGGCGGCTGCTGAGATCACGCCTTCGGGGGCAGCGCCGATTCCCATGACTGCATGCACGCCAACCCCCCGAAAACAACTAAAAATACAGGGCATCAGGTCACCATCCGGAATCAGACGCACGCGGGCTCCCGTTGAGCGCAGCTTTGAGACTAATTCGGCATTTCGTTCGCGGTCCAATACAGTGATGGTGAGTTCACGGGTATCTCGCCGTTTCAGCGCTCTTGCCAACCGATGGACGTTATCCTCAGGCTCCAACCGAATATCAACATAGTCGGCAGCATCCCTGCCAACACAGAGTTTATCCATATAGGTATCACTTGCCTGGATCAGACCACCGCTGGGTGCCGCTGCCAAAACACAGACAGCGCCTGAATTGAGGTTGGCTGTCGCGTTTGTGTTTTCGAGGGGATCAACGGCGATATCGACTACAATCTGACCCTTCCCCAGCCTTTCACCAATGAAGAGCATAGGGGCATCATCCCGTTCCCCTTCACCAATTTTGATTTCGATTGAGATTCCATCAATGCGGTTGAGCGCGGTTCTCATCGCGTCCACCGCTGCCGCGTCAGCCAGGTATTTGTCCCCATGACCGGCTGCTCTGGCTGCAGCCATCGCCGCGTTTTCCGTCACTTCCAGCAGTTGCCAGGAAAGACTTTTGTATAAAGCCTTTAGATCGCCTGATTTATCTTCGTCAGTCATTACTCTCCTTTTGATTTGACAATTATTTTACAAGCTTTCCGAAACAATATTCTTGTATTCCGTTATCCGCAACCACCTTTCTTGTTTATGAATGAAACAATGCCGTCCTGAAGCATTATACCTGCTCGCTCAATTTGGGGGAGTTATTTCTCGTTCCAAAAATTGCATCATGGCGTGCATTTCTTCAAAATTCATTACTATAGTGTAAGGGCAGGTATGAAGCCTGCCCGGAATACAAAAATTGATTAAATAGTACCAATGATGGAGATCAGGCAGAGCCGTTCTCAACCCTTTTTTATCCCCACCACCTGATACATCTCGTCGTTATCGATCGAAGTTGTCACGCTCAGGTAGTTTCCAAAAATCGTTTCCAGCTGCACAGCTGGCAGAAGCTCAATCGACACCATGCTGGCAGAACCAGCGTGGTGCTTGTCCAGCTGTGCCCGGCTCATGCTGTGCGCGACTGTGAGACTCCCGCCTGGTTTCAACAGCTCCGCCAACCGGCAAACCAACCTTTCGGGTTCTGAGAAATGTGGGAACGAATTGAAGACAATCACGCGATCAAACTTCTGGTCGAACGATAAAGTCTCAACACCACCGCAAATAAAGTTTACTTCGCAGCTGGGATATTTTTTTTTACCGATATTTACCATTTCTGGTGAAATATCCACAGCAGTTATGCTGGCAGCGCCGCGTTTGAGATACCATGGTACCAGCACACCAGTGCCGCTGGCAACATCCAGCACAGAAACCCCAGCGCTCACCCCCGCGTTGTCAAGAATGCGATCAATAATCTCGTGGTTTAGAATTTGTCCCTGATCCCAACCGGGAGCCAGTGAATCGAAAAAGCGAATGACAGCTTGTTGATCAAACAATTTAGCCGCCTTTTATGTAACGCTGTGGAATCAAACGGGCTTGCATTAAGGCGTAAATGATCGCTGGAATCAGCAGAATCTGAATCACTATCCCAGGTAAACCGGTGACAAAGTAGCTGGTTACCCATGCCTGCATGCTAAGTTGACCCGGGCTAAAGATAAGCGCTCTGACGATTCCGGCGATGACCCGACCAGCCAACATGGCGCCTGCCAGGCTGATATAAAGATCCGCAGCCAGTTTTTTGGTTTTGATGCTCTGGAATAAAAGTCCTGCCACCAATCCGTAGACAGCCAGTTCAACGACCATGGGTGGCAAATATGCAGCCGGAGGCATGCCCGTGAACAGGCTCGAGAGGATCGGTCCTAAAATTCCGACCAACAGCCCAAACGACCAACCGCAAATAAGCCCGCATAGCAAGACGGGAATGTGCATGGGCAGGTAGATCGAGCCAGCGCCCGGGATAGTATGAAATGCCATCGGCAATACCACGCACAACGCCAGGCAAACTGCTGCGAAGATTGATTTTTTTGTAAGCGAAAGTTGATTCATGTTTCTCCTGTAACCAAATTTATAGAAGTGATAATTGTGATAAACAGATAACCAGAGATACTGCCACCGCGATGGCATCTGCGCGGGTTAGATTTGTCGGTTTCTTCAATGGTTTTCTTTGCCGACATTGATAGCCCCTTGCCTCCATGGCAAGTGCCAGCTCGTCGGCACGCCGGAAAGCGGAAACAATGATTGGCACTACCAGCGGTCCGATTGCGGCGGCTTTTTCGGTGAGTTTTTTGCTTTCAAACCGGGCGCCTCTTGCAATCTGCGCTTTGCGAATTTGTTCGGATTCCATCATCAGCGTAGGAATAAACTGCACCGCGACCGAGATAATCATGGCAATCTGAGCCGTAGGGATATAGAGGTAACTGAGCGGGTAGAGCAATGTTGCCATCGCGCGGGTTAGTTCAACGGGAGGGGTGCTGTTGTTCAGGATGTTTCCCAGAACCACTACAATGCAAACCCGAAATACGATGTTGACTGCCTGCGATAATCCAGCATGGGACGGTGTGAAGACCCACCATGAAAACCAGGCGTTTTCGGGGCTGTAAAAAAGCATGTTCATCATAAAAATTACCATCAGAAACCATTTCATCCTGCCTAACGACCCGATCACTTGACCAACCCCCAGCCTGCTTAAGAAAACCAGGAGAAGACTGATAGCTGCCATAACCAGGTAACCTGCCCAGCTATTAGCGAAAAGCGCCGCGATGACCAGGGTAAAGAAACTGAACAACTTCACCCGGGCATCCAGGCGATGGATGATGGAATTTCCCGGCAGATAAATGCCTGAGAGCGTTTGGTTCACGCCAGCGCCTCCAGCAAAGCGGAACATAATTCCTGCCCGGTTAACGGCGGGGAGGGTAAGTGCAGGTTGCATTTGCTCAAACCATCCGTAATTTGCCCCACCTGGGTACTTCCCAGATTATGCTTCTCCAAAAATTGGCTGTCGGCGAGCACTTCCCTCGTGCTGGCATCCCTTATTAGAAACCCGTCTTCAAGCACCAGAATTCGTTTTGCGTGCTCCGCCAGGGCATCCAGGTTGTGCGAAATCATGATGATTGTAGTTCCATTTGCGTTGAAACTGTCCAGCAGCCTCAAAAACCCATCCTGACTTTTTGGGTCCAGTCCGGCTATTGGTTCATCTAAAACCAGGATGTCTGGTTTGATTACCAAAACACCTGCAACAGCGACCCGTCTCATTTCCCCGCCAGACAAACTCAGAGGAGGCAACTCTTTGAACTTTTCATAATTCAGCCCAACAGTTTCCAACGCCCAACGAACCTGTTCTTTTACTTGGCTGGATGCCAGCGGCGTGTGTTCCAGGGCAAAAGCTACATCCTTTTCGACAGTGGTTTCAAAGAGCTGAATTTCGGGGTTTTGGAACAACACTCCAATCTTTTTAGGAAGGTCAAACCGGGGAGTTTTAGCCGAAAAGAAGTTTTGCCCATCAAGCGAGACGGACCCGCTTGTTGGTTTCAATAAGCCGGCAATTAACTGGATTAGGGTAGACTTCCCGCAGCCGGTTTTCCCGATGATTCCAATAAATTCACCATCAGCAATACTCAGATTGAGCTGGTGTAGCGCTCCGACTTGCCAGGGCGTTCCTTGCGCGTAGGTGAAGGAGAGATCGCTTACTTTGATTGGCATAACTGCCTCACGATTTCATTGGTTGTAAGCGGGATTTCGGGCAAATTCACGCCCTTATTAGCAAGCTCAAAAAAAAGCCTGACCGCGAAAGGAGCTGTGAGCTGTGTCTGATCAAGCAACGCTGGTTGGGTCAGAATCTCACGTGGAGAACCGTCTGCGATGATTCTTCCTGCAGACAACAGGCAAACTCTGTCTGCAAGGATAGCCTCTTCAACGTAATGTGTGATCATCACCACGGTTTTGTGATGTTCGCGGTGAAGCCGCTGAACCGTTTCCAACACTTCTTTCCGCCCTTCGGAATCAAGCATTGAGGTGGCTTCGTCCAAAATTAAGATATCAGGGTCCACAGCCAGCACACCGGCAATTGCTGCCCTTTGTTTTTGACCACCGGAGAGGAAACCTGGGTTGCGTTGTTCAAACCCGGGCAAGCCAACCATCTCCAACACCTGTGCAACCCGGCTCGAAATCTCTGCCTGGGGGTAATCGTAGTTTTGCAGCCCAAAAGCGATATCTTCCTCTACCAGCGACGAAACGAACTGGTTGTCCGGATTTTGGAAGACCATCCCGCATGCACGCCGGATATCGCGCATGTTCGTTTCGATTCCGGCATCAAAACCATTTACAAGCAGTTTGCCCCTTTGTAAGGGCAGCAGGGCGTTGATCTGGCGCGCCAGTGTTGACTTGCCGCTGCCATTTGCCCCCAGCAAAGCGATAAATTCGCCTTTTTCAACCTTAAAGTTGATATCATTTAGCGTAAGGTTCAAACTTTCCTGGTGTTCATACGAAAAAGAAAGGCTCTCCGCCTCAATGATTAATCCGTTGTCTTTGACTTCCATTTGTTGCATTTTGCCAACTCTGCAGGAGAGTATAGCAGGTTGAGGATTAAATGTAAGCCTCCAGGGGGGATGTCAGCAATCCAAAATATGGAAAAAACTGTTTATTTTGTGGTGTAGGGGACAGCTACCACACTGTCCCGCGAACAACCGTAAGGCGAGACGTCTGTACCAACGAAGTCGGTATTGGAAGTGCCGAATATTTCCATTGACAAGAGAATATTGCGCCTCCAATCCGCCGTTGTATGTGGTCGTTGTGGTCGGCGGGTTGAGGGGATGCAACATCGCTGTCACACCAATGTCACAACCCCCTCAATACACGGCTTCGCCGGTACAAACGTCTCCCCCGACGAAAAGATGGCTTCGCCGGAACGGGACAAGCCGCGTTCCCTACGAAAAGATGGCTTCGCCGGAACGGGACAAGCCGCGTTCCCTACAAGATATTTGTGTTTTCGACTATCGGTACGGAAGGGGCTTGCTCCTTCCGTAATATCCAATAATAGATTTTCACAAAAACGCTGTATTGTCAAACTGAACAGAGCGATGCGGAGCATACAGAGTAATATTCTTGTTGGTAAAGGTTCAGATTCTTACGAAGTACACGATGTGTCACTTCGTTCAGAATGACAAAACCCTGTTCCCTGTTCTCGAAAACCCGCTTACTCCATCTCCTGCCGATATGCCAACGCGCGTTGGAGTGTGCCCTGGTCAGCATACTCAATATCCCCGCCCACAGGCAACCCTCGAGCCAGGCGGCTTACCTTGATTCCCAGCGGTGTAATCCGCTGCTGTAAATACAAGGCAGTGGCGTCGCCTTCCATCGAAGGGTTCGTGGCGATGATGACTTCTTTCGTCAAGCCGTTCTTCAGCCGTTCCAGCAATGGAAATATCTTGATCTGATCAGGTCCAATCCCTTCAATTGGCGAAAGCACGCCCATCAAAACGTGATACTTGCCTTGGTAAACGCCCGTCCGTTCGATCGCCAGCACATCCAGCGGCTCTTCCACCACACAAATCGTCTCATCGCTGCGCTCCGACGAAGCACAAATATCGCATATCTCCACACCTTTTACGGTGATGTTGAAACAGCGCTGGCACTGCGACGTCTCGCTTTTCAGGGCTTCCAACGCCTCTGCCAGATCACTGGAGAGCGCTTCGGGTGCTTTAAGCAGGAAAAAAGCCAGCCGGGATGCCGATTTTGGACCAATCCCGGGCAAACGCGAAAAAGCATCTATCAGGTTCTGAACCGGATCAGGAATTGCTCGCATTCCCTCAAAAACCTAATCCCAATCCGCCCAACATGCCGGTGTAAGGAGCCATCTTTTCCTCCGAAAGCTTACGGGAGCTATCCAGCGCGTTGTTGACTGCCGCCATAACCAAATCCTGCAGCATTTCCGCATCGGCATCCTCGAGCAATCCAGGGTCAATTTCCACCGCCCTGCAAACCTGGTTGCCGGTCATTGTTACTGAGACCGCGCCGCCCCCGGCAGTTTCGGTGACAGTTTCATCCGCGAGTTCTGCCTGCGACTGCGCCATCTGCTCTTGCAGCTTGGCAATTTGTGCCATCATGTTCCCCTGCCCTTTGCCTCCTCCGGAGGGTCCTCGGTATCCTTTAGCCATGTTATTCCACCTTTCCATCTTCGAAGATATCCTCTTCGAGCAATTGTCCATTCAAATTGTTGATCGCGAAATCAACCAGGTCGCTGCTTTCGTGATCACTTTTCTCGCCAAGGTTGACTTTTTGATCACCAACCGTGCAAACCAGGTTAATTTCCTGCCCGTAGACTTTGTTGAGCATGAAACTGACCAATTTATTGGCTTTTTCTTCCATGACACGTTCGCGCAGCAATTCACTTTCAAAATTGAGGACGATCGTATCGCCACCAGCTTTAACCAGTTTACCTGAATTCACCACTGCAGCGGTCATGCGGTTGCGCGAACCGACCGCGCGTTTAACCCGTTCCCATTGTGATTTTGCCAGTTCGAGCGTCAGCGGCGTGCCCGGGACGAACGACGGATCCTCATCCGCTGCCGGTTGAGCAGCTCCTTCCATCTTGTTCGCGCTGCCTGTTTGGTTTGGTTCTGATGCCCTCAAATTCTTTTCGAAAACTTGTTTTGGCGCGTGGTTTCTGGTTCGCGGTGCTTCTTCAACCTGGGTTGCTGCCGGCATTGGCTGGTTCATCGACGACGCCAGAGCGAGTTCCAGTCCGAGCCCGGGATGCCAGTTTGCCTTTAGGTCAGTTGAAGCCTCGCTGAAAGCCGTGATTACTGAAACCAGCTGTGCCGTCTCAAACTGGAGCGACTGCTGATTCATTTTTTCACGCATTTCGGGTGTCAGTTCAAGATATTGCCCTGCCTGCATGCGGATCACCAGCAGATCGCGCAGGTAATCGACCACCTGCCGCGAATATTGACGCGGATCAGTACCGCCATCCAGCGCCTTATGAATGATCTCGAGCCCCAGTCCGCTGTTTTCAGTTAGGATCGCATCAACCAGCTCGATCACCGATTGGGACGTGGCGGTTCCCAAAACTTCCTGGGCGATTTCCAAAGTCACCTTTCTCGACATCGAGGAGAGTTGATCCACCAGCGAAATAGCGTCCCGCATTGACCCAGTCGCCTGGCGCGCGATCAGGCTGAGTGCGTCTGGCTCGATCTTGATTTTTTCTTTTTTGGTTAGTTCGCCCAGTTTTTCGATGATCACCGGTACCGGGATGCGTCGGAATTCGTGCCGCTGGCAGCGTGATAGCACGGTGGCTGGAATTTTGTGAATTTCGGTCGTACAAAGAATAAAAATCACATGGGAAGGTGGTTCTTCCAGTGTTTTCAGCAGGGCGTTAAAAGCCGAAGTGGAGAGCATATGCACTTCATCGATGATGTAGACTTTGAACTTCCCCTGGGAAGGGGCAAAATTGATCTTATCGCGCAGGTCGCGCACGTCATCCACGCTGGTGTTGGAAGCAGCGTCGATTTCCATCAGGTCCAAAAAACGCCCCTCGTTCACCGCCACACAATTCTCACACTGATTGCAGGGCTGGTTTTCTTTTTTTTCGTCAAGGCAGTTAACTGCCTTGGCAAGCAGGCGTGCACTGGTGGTCTTCCCCGTGCCTTTCGGACCAGCAAACAAGTAAGCATGGGCGACCCGGTCCGTGATTATGGCGTTGCGCAGCGTCTGCACGATGTGGTCTTGCCCGACAACTTCATCCCAGACTGCGGGACGCCAGACTCGATAAAAAGCTTGTGACATAGACCTTCCTCAGGGCACCGACCAGCTGGCTTGCTGCTGACCCGTGCCATCAATCAAATGAATTTCATCACCAGGCTGCCAAAGCGCCTGGTCTGAATTCCAGTAAAGTTCGACAACTGTGTTTGTGCCGTGCCTGGAGTATAAACGCACCGCGCCGTTTTTGTTTAAGTTCAATAACGAAAAGACATAACGATTTCCATCGCTGCCGGAGACCGACCAGTTGCTAAGGTCGACACTCGCCTCGCCCTGGTTGCTGATTAATATATATTCCACGTTGAGGTCACCCGCGCCAAAGACACCATCGATAAGTAAGCTGCCGGCGAACTCTCTGTCTGGTCGATCCGTTGGAGTGGGGGTCTCCTCTGGGCGCCCAGCAGAAGAAACCTCCGCAACTGGGGTTATGGTCGGCTGGTTCGACACAGCCGGGTTGCGCTGCTGCCAGAGTGTGAGCACGGCGTACATCGTTGCCGCGGAGACAAGGATGTTCAAGACCAGAAACGGGAAGGTTTTTTTCCAAAACTTCATGATTTTCTGCTGATAATCATAGCATAAAAAGGCACTCCCGGCGCCAACAAACCGCCAAAACCCTCAACAAGAGGGGCAGTCCGAGGGACAGAAATCATTATTAAAATTCGAGATAGTTGATAATGCAACTTTAACAAACCGTTAATAAACCTTTTATTCAAATTTAACTAACGCGTGTTAATATAGTCAAAGTTCGTGCAGATGTTGTTTCTCTCCTTTCAAAGTGCACGAACAGGATCGGAATGTGAAAAAACACTTTTTAGATCGAAACTAAAACAGTCGCAGGTGAGGCGGCTGTTTTAGTTTAACATCATTAAGATTCTTCGCAAAACAGGCTCAGAGCAGAGAGCGGGAAGCAGGAAGCAACAACCCCCTCTTTAGAGGGGGGCAGGGGGGTGAGAGAATTACAAGATGGGTGCAGGAGTCTGGTCACTGCGAGCCGTTTTGCGTATGGCAAAATCCCGAACATTCCAACCCCCTTTTTAGAGGAGGGCAGGGGGGTGAGGGAATTACAAGATGAAGGCAGGAGTCTGGTCACTGCGAGCGAAGCGAAGCAATCCGCAGTTTATCTTTTTGCTTCTACCCAAGACAAGAGAATAAAAGCAGGCTGCCGCGCCCCCTTCCCGTTAATCATTAGCTCCTGCCATTCCTCCGACGGGGGCTCGCAGTGACGCATCTGTAACCTGTCATTGCGAGCGAAGCGAAGCAATCCGCAGTTTATCTTTTTGCTTGTACCAAAGACAAGAAAGTAAAGGCAGACTGCCGCGCTCCCTTATCGTTAATCAATAGCTCCTGCCATTCCTCCGACAGGGGCTCGCAGTGACGCATCTGTAACCAGTCATTGCGAGCGAAGCGAAGCAATCCGCAGTTTATCTTTTTGCTTCTACCCAAGACAAGAGAATGAAAGCAGGCTGGCGCCCCCCCTTGTTGTGATTCATAATTTCATACCACTCAGGCAACGAGGGCTCGCAGTGACGCATCTGTAACCTGTCATTGCGAGCGAAGCCCGATGTTCCACTTGTGGTGATAAGGATTTTTCAATCCCAGCCTTTGGAAGAAAAACCAGCAATTCTCAATATGAATGTGTTCAGATTTTAAGGGGGAGCTGGGAGCCGGGAGCAGGGAGCAGGGAATGGGAACTCGGTTTTGTCATCCTGAGCCTCTTTTGCGAAGGATCTTGTCAATCGGAACGGTAAG
>ENA-UOOM01002001-UOOM01002001.1-fermentation-metagenome-genome-assembly--contig:-NODE-2001-length-17851-cov-5.245167_pt1 | contig 17851 bp, 18 predicted proteins | sample MGYA00245781_ERZ724031 | MGnify/ENA primary metagenome ERZ724031 (study PRJEB28704, sample SAMN03018317) | fermentation metagenome | biome: anthropogenic terrestrial biome; feature: soil; material... | reverse complement strand
AAAAAAAGGCTGCTCTTTGCAGTGCAGCCTGTTATTGGCGGACGCTTACTTCTTGTCCTTCTTTTTGTCCTTCTTATCTTTCTTGTCTTTCTTATCCTTCTTGTCTTTCTTCTTGTCGGCCATCTTTCCTCCAGGGGTCTCGAAACTGATCAATCCAGGGCCTCGGGGCGGTTTCCTGTACAGCGGGGCAAGAAAGCTCTTACTTCAACGGATTGTAACCTAAAGCCCAGGGAAAGACTAGACGGCCCAGCCGGGTTTAAGATCAGCACTCGTATCCAATCGAAAAGCCCGGCGCATAAAGCGCCGGGTTTTTCTTCGAGCAATTTGTCTAGAAGAGCAGAAACTTGATCACGATCGAGACCATGATCGTGGTAATGGCCATCGAAGCCACATTGCCGATCGTAATGTGGTAGCCCTCGGGCAGGCGGCTGTAAAGATATTCCGCCAGGGGGGCTCCGATGATCCCACCCAGAACTCCAGCCAGGATAGCTACGGGGAGTGTGCCGCCCAAGAGGAGCACCGTACCTGGTGCCGCACTGACCACCGGAACGTAGGTGGCATACCAGCCCTGGTCTTTAAACTTCTGGCTGTACAGGAAAATGCCAACACCAGCAGCCACAAATTGGCTTAGCAAGATCCCGGGAACAACGCCGGAACCATACGCTGGATGGTTTACATTCACTACACTATCCACCAGCACGCCAGCTACAACGAATAAGCCAGCCAGTTCGTTGCCGTAGAATTGCGGCTCGGAAAAGTCCGCGAAGGCTCGCCGGACAGCCCAGAGCGGGCTATCCAAATCGTCCGCAGGCCGGTTCTTCCTCTCAAGGGCTGGCGCGTCGGTCTTTTTCATCCAGGGCAATGCCTTGGCGATGGCGCAAACAATGATACCGGTGATGGCCATCGTAGAAACGTTCGCCACCACACCCGGGATCTCCAATATGGGCATAATGGTCTGGTTGAGCCAGTGGGCGGTTGGGAAGCTGACCAGTGATGCCAGGAGCGAAACGGTAAGCAGTTTTTCCAAGCCTGGCCCATAGAGCAGCATCAATGCGGGGGCAATACCCACAACCGTGATGAATGTGGGCAGCCAGGTGAACCCCTGGTCAAAATAGCGGGTGAAGTTGAAGACAAAGATGGTGAGCGTTAGGCTCAGCAGCTGCGATGCAAGCACCCAGGGGAACATATTACTGGAATACGAAACCGGAAATCCGGCGAATTTAGAATTCGTTTTATCCAGCACCCAGGCGATGATGCCTCCAACAATGATGAAAAGCGACGAGAACAAACCAGCATAGAATTGCGGCTCGGTGAAGTTCATGAAGAACCAGACGAGCTTTGACGATGTATTGCTCGTCACAGTTTGAACGATTTGGTTGTAGTCCAGTACCGTTCCCACCCTTTGGATCGCGCTCACCAGAAAATAAAGCGCGAAACCGATCAGGAGGTTGATCAACAGGCCGACTACAGAACCCAACTTGAATTGCTTGTCAGTATTCATTTGGCCACTCCTTAGTCAACAAATTTACATACAGCTCATAGGTATCTTTTAATGATCGAATCTCAAGGTATTCATCTTCCACATGGGCCTGGTCGGAAATACCGGGACCGATGATCGCGAATTCGTTACCCAAACTCTCAAAACTGGAAAGGTCCGTATAGTAACGAACGCCGATCTCCTTGTACTCGAAGCCCAAATCAACCATCGCATTTTGAATCCGGCTTTTAAGCCGGCTCTGATTATTCGCCAGCGCCGGGCGATGATTGAGGATCTTAAAGCAGGTTTCACAGCCTTCAACGGCGGTCTCGGCAGCAGATTCTTCCAGCGCCTTCGTTAATTGCTCCATGCTTAGCTCGGGCGGGTACCGCAAATCGAACTCCGCCACGGCATAATCCGGGACAACATTCACTTTATTCCCACCCCTGATCCGGTTGAGGGAGAGGGTGGTTGGACCAACCAGTTTGTTCTCCGCGGATATTTTTCGCGTCAGGGCTGCTTTGAACAGGTAAATGGAATCGATAGCGTTACAGCCTAACTCCGGCGCTGACCCGTGCGAAGCTTTTCCAAAGGCTTCCAGCTCGAACCAAAACGCGCCTTTTTCCTCATAAGCCACAGCCATCTGTGTCGGCTCAGGGATGATCAGCAGTTCATTCGGGCTGACCACGTTTTCTTCGATCAGCACCCGCATACCTATCCCGCCAGCCTCTTCGTCTGCCGTAAAAATGAGGCGGAGATTGGCCTTTAAGAGCTCAGGATTCTGAAGGAACGCCTCTCCCAGATGAACCATGCACGCCAGGCCGCTTTTCATATCTGAAGAACCGCGCCCATACATCCTGCCGGCCTCGATAGTGGCCTTTAATGGATGGTAAGACCAGTTTTCCCGAGAGAACGGAACCGTATCCATGTGACCGATGAAAGTTAGGGTGGGGCGGTCTCCCCTCATTGGTCCAATTTCAGCCAGAAGGGAAGACCGCTTCTCGTCATGTTTGAATTCAGTGAGCTCAGCCCCCCTCAGAAGGGATTGCAGTAAAACTACAATCCCTTTCTCGTTTCCAGGGGGATTCGTTGTATCTACTTCGATCAGTAGTTTTAGTATTTCAGTCAATCGACTGAGGCTCATGATCAGCGCTTTACAGAGTAAAGAGTGATATCGCCAACGCCAGTCTTCCTGACCATGCCAGACTTGGTCACCAATCCGCCGGCACCGATGCCGCGGCGAACAACACGCTTTTCAAAGCCGGTGATCTCGCCGTTGCAGATCGTGTACATCATGCTCTTATTGCTGCGATCGATGACTGTGATATTAGCCAGAGCACCCACACCCAAATGGCCAACCTTCTCGTCCCACCAGGCCACACCGGTGCGTTTGTAGAAGAGTTTCGCGGGGTTGCAGGTCATGGTAGCCACTGCGTCGGAGAGGCTTAGCACTTTCTTTTCAACCAGCTCCAGGATGCAGGGGATGTTGTCGCGGCAATCGCCAAAGCCCTTCATCGTAGCATCGTTCTGACCATCGGAAATGAGAATGTCTACAATTTTGTCCGAGAGCGCCTGATAGGCAACATCCTGCGCGGCCTTATCCATCAGCAGGCCTTCGCGGGAGCCGCGGTTTTCGCGCAGCATCGTGGTCACAAACTCACCCGTGATGTGCTCTTCTTTACACAGATCGATCATCCTCTTCATCGATTCCACTGGGTCGCCATGCGTGCCGCAGGCCACCGCGGTGGTATGGCCCAGGTGGAAGGGCCGGCCATTCGAAAGGTTTGCCAGGCGCATGGAGTGATCCGGGTCCTGGGTGTGGGACATGAACAACATCTTGGCCTGGGATGTCACATCGAACACTTTGTTCAGCTTTTCATCATCCATGATGTAGTGGCCCATATGGTCCTTAATGCCCATGACCAGGTTGCCCGTGGAAAGCGTGAAGGGATTGCGGCTCATTTTGGTGCCCGCGACCTCGTCGGCACATTCGCCGCGGAAGAAGGCCGCCAGCTCACCGGTATCCATGCAGGTTGCCAGAACGTTGGACGCACCCAGATACACGCCCAGGTTGATCGGCAAGCCCCTGTCCACCTCAGCCCCAAGCAGCGAAGGCGCCATCAGGGTGTTGCCCGCGCCAGGTGAAAAGGCGTAGGTGATACCGTGGGTTGCAGCTTCGAAAATGGGGTTGGTCGTGACTTCAAACAGGTCTCCAAGGTGCAGGTGCATATCAATGAGACCCGGCACGACCAGCAAATCCTTACAATCCAGGACCACATCCCCGGCTGCCGGCTCGATGCTCCCTACTTCGACGATCTTGTCGCCTTGGAAAGCGATATCGGTTTGCATCTCAAGATTATTTTTAGGATCAACGACGTATCCATCCTTAAGGATGAATCTTCCTTCAACCTTCAAAGGAAAGATGGACTCAAGTAATTCATTATTTGTGATGTTTGCGAGAATTTTGACTTTATTTACTGGTGCTTTGTACATTAGTGCCTCCTTTTTTAACCACTTTATCAAAAGGAGGGGATTCTTCACATATCTGAGTTGGACACTCTTTTCTTTGTCAGATGTACTTTTGATTTCCTTGTTAGCAGGAAGATCTTGAAGGCTATTTCAATGTTGAATTTCTCTTCGCGCGTTTCAAACTGCCAGGTGGTTAGCTCCTTGATTTTCGCGGTTCGGTTTTTCATTGTGTTGTAGTGAACCGTGAGCTGTTCGGCAGCCTCGCTCATCTTCCAGTCTGTATCGATCAGTGCGGCTAAGGTCCTGATGTGATCCGTCCCGGTCTCCCGATCGGTTTGATCCAGCATCTCAACCGCGTCCAAATAAACGAAACGCTCCAGGTCTTCATCAGACATCCGCGTATACAAGTCATAGATCGAGATCGAGTCAAAGAGGTAGAACTGGTCTGTGCCAAACAAAGCCTGGCCAATAGAAACAGCCTGTTTGGCTTCGTTATAACTATTGCAGGAATGATTGATATCCGGATAGGTATTACCAACACCTATCGTTATCGAAAATTCCTGGCTGCCAAACTCTTCAATCAAGGCCGGCAGCATATCCACAAAGGCCTTTTTCTGGGCCTGCTGCTTCATGCCCACCAAAAGGAAGACGATGTAATTGCTGAACCTTACATAGTAGCAATCTTTGCAGCGTTCTTTCAGCGCCAGGCGGATGGACTCCAGCTGGTGCGGTAGTTTTCTGGATAAATTCACCCGGGTGTCCGGTTTTTTAGGATCTACATTAAATACGGCGCAAAACACCCCGTCATCCAATTTCCAGCCGTACTCCTGAGACCTGAAGTCAATCTCTTCCTTGCTGTGGATGTTGTTCAAAATCAGGTCCGAAAGAAAGTCATTCCGGCGTTGTTCTTCGTACCGTTTGGACGAAAGGATCGATTGAATACTCAGGCGCAGCATCGTGATCGCGTGCGTGATCGCCATCCGTTCCTGAAAGCTGGAAGCATTTCCCTTGACGAATAGGGTTCCATAGTGCACCCGCTGATACTCGATGTCATAATTCGAGTATGCGTCTGACTTTAATTCCCGGATGCTCGGGGGTTTATCGCAAAATTGCGTTTTATGAATTTCCTGGTTCCGGGCGTTCAGGTAAAAAACCTGGTCACCCAGATAACGCGAAAGCAGATTCAAAATCTTTTCATAGGAGATGTCCGCTATGCCAATCTCAAGAAACTTGCGGTTCATCTCCTCGTTCACGGTAAGTTCCCGGTACCTGCTGTTGACGATCTCCGCCAGGACCGGATTAATAATGTCCGTAAAGGCGTAGTGCTCCGGTATCTCAATGATGTTGAAGTTGAGAGAATTTGCCAATTCCAGGATGTCTGCAGGGATCGCGTGCATAAATCGGCTTACTTTGATACCCAGGGCAGCGATTTTCCTGGCATCCAGATCGCGGATCAGTTTCCCGAATTCTTCAATGCGGCTCACCAGGGTAAAGCCGGATGTGATCAGGAACTCTCCGCCCTTCATCCATCGCTCGATATCCGGTGCGTCCATCACCGAAACGGAGGAAACTTCTTTACCAAGTTCTGTGTTTGTCAGCAGAGAAAAATCCGGAAATCTTTCCAGCAGGTTTCGGACTGTGAGCATAGGCACCTACCATTCCAGTCGCAATTTCATCCCGGTGATGAATTTACAAACAAGCACACACGGTCAAGAACTCTTTAGCCCTTTTAATATAATAAATGTGATTTATCAATCATAACAGCAATTATTCGCTTGGTTGGGAAAAAGTTCAAACGAGGCGCTGGTCGCATTCCTGCCGATAGCCGCAAGCTCTGCAACGCTCCGGGTGATTATGGGAACGGGGCGGTAAGCCAGCTTCAGCAGAGCAATTGGTCATCTCCTGCAATGCTTCTCGCAGCCTGGTTTCCAATTCGGAACTGTAATTCACCTGAAAAGTCTTGTTGCGGTAACGAATCAGCCCGTGGGTTGGGCGTTGACCGCGATGCACCTGCGCCAGGCGCAAGTAAGCAGCCAGTTGCAGCACATGCCCGGCATAAGGCTGGGCTGGCGCTTGAGCGTTTTTATACTCTATCGGGATCCAGGAACCATCCCGGCCCGCGATCACATAATCCGGCTTTCCCACTAGGCCCCATTCTTCGTCGACCAACGGACCCGGGAGTTGCTGGAACAGTGCGCTATCGGCAAGAACTACTCTCCCAGCTGGTATTCCGGTACGTCGGCGGAGCATCATAGCCCAAAGGGCAGCCACAAGGCCGATTACCAGGAATACCAAAAGCAGGCGGTTCACTTGATCACCTGGATTAAGTAGATGATCAGCGCGGCCAGAAAAGCCAGCCCTGCGATCCAAGCCAGCAAGATGCCCGCTTTTACCCCAGCCGCGTGGCGGGTATGCCCCAAGCTGCCGCTTGCAATCTCGTTTTGATTGTTGCTAGGCTTGCCCTGCCGTGCGTAACCCCACGCCCGCTGGCAATACGCCCAGGTGCCCAATTCCGATGCTCTTACCTTACGCATGCCCTAATTATCGCATGTTTGGGCACCAGCTTGGGTCTGACCCTTTCCCCCATCCGCAAGGCATTGTTTCTTCCCTGCGCCCTCAGAGTTCGACCGCCTAGAAGCACAAAGAGCAGCAGCCATGAAACATGGCTGCTGCTGAGTTTATAGAATTCAGAAGATTGCCGAGTCTTATTCTTCAGGCAATTTCCTGCTCAGGCGTTCCAGGGCGGCTTCCAACTCGTTTTGCCTGAACGCGACGGTGATATCCGCGCGTGTGCGTTCGATGATCCCCCTGGCCATATCCGTCCGCCGGCGCAGGCCATCGGTCACAGCATCCGGGTAATCCATGGTTACCAGCTGGGTGAAAATGTCGTCCATGGCAGCCAAAAGCCGTTCAACTTCGTTGCTGTAACCCGGGCGCAGCAAATCCAGGCAGCGGCGGCGCAATTCGCCCAGGGTTTCCGTAAGCCCGTTCAGCCAGGCCGGGTATTCCACGCCCAGGTCTTCGGGGGTCGGCAGGTTTTCGCCGCGGATCAAAGCCACGGTCAGCGCTGCTTCGGCATGTTCCTTCAGCGCGTCCTGGGTGTAACCAGCGAAATACAGGTCAGGATATTCCTTCAGGCGCTCGCGCATTTCATTGGCCAGAGTGGTCGCGGCGGCAAGTTCCTTGCGCGCCTCGCCTTCTTCCTCCCGATGGATGGCCCGAATCGCCAGGGACGCGTGCCGGGTCAACTCGCGGGCCTTGGCCAGAGCGGCATCGCGCAGGGCGGTACGTTGGTCAAAATCCGCCCGGATACGCTCACAGATGCTGTCAAGCTTGTCCATCAGGCCCCTCCGGCGGGTTCTGGTTCCCCCTGGGTTTAAAAAGATCGTCCGCCAGGGTGTGGTTGTGCGGCAGGCGAACTTCGCCAAAGCTGGCTTCGTAGCGCCGCAGATTCTCGTTGATTGCCTGCTGCATCAGTTTGAGCCCCAAGGGCGAAAGCACGATGCGGGAACTCACCTGCGGGTCGCTCACTCCGGGCAGAATGGCCGCAAAATCCAGCACAAACTCGCCGGGCGTATGCGAGATGCGCACCATATTGATGAACTGCGCCTGCAAGTCGGCTGGCAGGCGCAGTTCCAAAGGTCTCATTTCGGGCATGCTGACCTAGAAGGGAATGTCGTCATCGCTTAAATCTTCAACGCCGTCCGGGCCGGTATCTTCGCCCTTGGCCGTCAGGAAGCGTACAGATTCAGCAAAAACCTCATAAGACGAACCCCAGGTGCCGTCCCGTTTCTGGAACACTTTAGGGGCGCCAGTGGCCTGATCTGGCGCCAGGCGGCCTTCCACAAGAACCCGGCTGCCCTTGTGCAGGTACTGGTTGCAGGATTCCGCCTGCGAGCCCCATACCGAGATCCGGAACCAGGTGGTTTCATCCCGGTCTTTAAAGCGGCGGCTGGTAGCCATGCTAAAGGAAGTAACTGGTTTTCCATCGGCCGTGTAGCGCATTTCAGGGTCGCGGCCAAGGTTGCCAATCAGGATCAATCGTTGATACATAGGGATTTCCTTTCGTGTAAGCGATCGTAACGATGCAGTTAGTAGATTAATTTTACCCGAAAGGGCAAGACGATTGATGCGGATATCGCCTTTGGTGCCCTTTCAGCCCCGTTTACAGCCCTTACCAATCCTTTGCGTACCAAAGCAAGTAGTCCGGCAGCTTACCCTGCCAATACTCCTCCGTGTGCCCGCCATCGCCGGGATGCCAATCATGTTCAACCTTACTGCCTTCAAGCACCTGATGCAGGGTCTGCGCCGCGGGAAAGGCGGCATCGGTCATTCCAGAATCCAGGTAGACCGCTGGCGCCGGATCTATAGCGCTGATCAAACTGCTCAGCCGGTTGATTTCCTCAATCCGCAAGTCCGGACTGTGCAAACCCAGCCGCCCCCAAGCCTGGGGGTAACTCGTGGCGAGATAGATCGCCCAACTCGCGCCCATTGAATATCCGCCGATGGCGTGGGCGTCGCTTTCCCCCTTGACGCGATAAGCTTTCAGCAAGTGTTGGTAGAGGCCGTTTTGCAGGGCGCGCTGGTTGGCTTCCAGTTGGGGGTTGATCAGGTCTGGCAGTGTTGGCGCTGCTACGATCATTGGTGAAATTTGCCTCCGGCTGATCAAGCGATCGAGCGCTTCCACCAGTCCCAGCTCTTCCCAGCTGGTACCGCTGGCGTAAAAACCATGCAAAAGCAGCAAGATGGGGTAACGCTCCTCCCCGTTTGTGTAACAAGGGGGAAGGTAAATGTGATATTCCAAATCGCCCCATTCACCCTGGAGATAGACGCTGATGCGTTTATCTTCCCAGGTCCCTGATGTCTCTGTACACTCCTGCGGTTCCTGGGCCTGGGCGCCTGGCTGTTCAGCTAGCCTTATACTATGTACCTGCGTTGCCTTAGGAATACCCTGCAGGCCTGTAAAAGCCATGGGCCCGCACGCCGCGAGACTTAATACCAAAAGCAGGGCAATACCTGTTAAATATAGTTTCACAGGGCAAGTATAAAAGCCGCGCTTAATTCCTGCCAGTTTGACGGGACCGACCTACTCCGCTGCTTTTTCCTGGGCGTTATCCCAGCCCTTGGCGTACCAGAGCAGGTAATTAGGCAGTTCTTTCTCCCAATACGGCAGCATGTGGTTGCCGTTATTCAGCTTGAACTCGTGCCTGATCTTATGCTGCGAAAGCAAGATATCTGTATCGATGCAAGCCCCCACGTATTCATCGTTGCGTCCGCAATCCACCCATATTTTAGGCAGGACCTCCGGCATACGTGAGGCAATATTGGCTGCCAAAAGGTTGGTCTCCACTGCACTCATCGCGGTGGAGTGCAGGCCTAGCTTTCCCCAGGTACCGGGGATTTCATCATTAAGCCGCAGGGTCCACAGGGCACCGTAAGAAAGCCCGCCCAATGCCCGATACTTCACTTCAGGCAGGGTGCGGTAATGGGTATCCAGGTAACCCAGGAGCTCTTCTCCGAGCGCGGTAGTGTTCAAAACCCGGCCCAGGTCCTCAGCGTAGGGGATGGTGGGCATGGCAACAATAAAAGGAGGCATCCCCTGGGCGATCAATGCGTCCATCTGTTTGGCAAGGCCCAGAACCCCCCAGGTGCGGTAATCGCCATAGGACCCATGCAGGAGAATAAGCAATGGATAACGCATATCCGTGTTTTCGGCGTAACAGGGCGGCAGGTAAATATTGAACTTAGGCTCATACTCCTGATAGGGGCTCGGGTACTCGTCCTCATAAAAGCTGCCCGGCTGGGAACATGGCACCGGTGTGGGATTAGGCACAAAGGTCGCCGTTGGGATGGCTGGAGCTGTCGCAGTGGCCAGCGGGATGCCGATGGTTGGCAGAGGCACAGCAGTTGATACGGGAATCGCCTCGGGCTTAGGCTGGCAGGCTCCGATGATCAGGGCTAGAACAATAAAGAATAATTGCACACGTAAAATTCTAGGCATAGTCTTGCTTCTTAAAGTTTTAGCCCTGAATGTTGCAGGCTCTATGCCAGTTTTCTCTAAGCGAATGTCAAACCGCTCGCGGTAACGAGCGGTTGATCAGGAGCAAAGGTAAATGATGGTCTTAGCGGTTTGAAGCGCCTTCCCCAAAAGTATTGAGTTTGATCGTGCGGCGTAAGTGGCGGCCTTTATCCGTAAAAGGCGTACTCAGCCAGATTGCGATGGCCTGTTTCATCTCATCTAGGGTCATGAAACGGCCGGAAAGCGAGAGGACGTTGGCATTGTTATGGGTGCGCGAAAGGCGCACGATCTCAAAGGGGTCGTCGCTGGCTGTGCCGGAGGCATCAATTGCCGCTTTAGCCTTGACCGGCCCGTAGAATAAGGCACAGCGCACGCCTTTAAAGCGGTTGGCCGCAATTGCCTCGCCCTGGCCGGAGCCGCCCATAATGATCGCTCGCTCCACCTCCCCGGCCGCAACTGCCTGAGCAGCCGGAAAGATCAGATCCGGGTAATCGTCCTCAGCATCAAAACAGCACGGTCCAAAATCAACGATCTCATGACCCTCAGCGAGTAAATATTCCTTGATTTCCCGCAAGGCGTCAAAGCCTGCGTGGTCGGTAGTGATCGCGATTTTCATCTGGCCTCCTGATTGCTCGAAAGTATCTGTATTTTACCCTTTCTGCCCAGCAAGCCCAGCCTATGCCCAAAACCCACGCCCAGCCTATGATAAGATTTAGATGATAGAGTTAAAGGAGCCCAGCATGAGCGAAAACGCCCCCGATTACAGCCTTGAAGAAAAAATAGCCGGTTTGATTGACCAGATTAGCGCTTACATCGAGCAATACCACAGCGGCTCGGTGGAGCTCGTGGCCATTGAAGGCAAGATCGTAAAGGTGCGTTTGGGCGGCGCCTGCGAAGACTGCCCGCTCCTGCCTGTTACCCTGCAGGGCTGGGTCACCGGCACTATCCGCCAATTCTTCCCAGAGATGAGCGTGGAAGCCGTTCTCTAAGCCTTACTTTTTCGGTAAAACAAAGCGCCCGGAAAAAATTCCGGGCGCATTTTTCATTATTAAGAATGCTAGGCTTCAGGGGCAGGGTCTGTTAACTGTTCTACAACCAGTTCAGTCTCCACAACCGCATCGGGCAGGGGTTCTTCAAGCGTTACATTCACCGTCTCGCTCATAGGCTGATCATGCAGGAAACAGGCTACAAAGTGCCGCGGCCGCACTTCGATCAAAGGCGGTTCACTCGCCAGGCAGCGGTCAAAAGCATAATTGCAGCGGTTGGCAAAGCGGCAGATGGGCTTGGGTTCAATTGGCGAAGTGATCTCGCCGCGCAGGATGATCCGCTCGTTCTTATGGTGGATATCCGGCACCGGGATGGCAGAGAGCAAGGCTTGAGTGTACGGATGCATCGGGGTGGCAAAAAGCTGGTCTGAAGGCGCCATTTCGATGATCTTGCCCAGGTACATCACGGCGATATCATCGCTGAAGTGGTTCACCACGGAGAGATCGTGGGTGATGAACATATAGGTAAGGCCCAGGCGGGTTTGCAGTTCCTTCATCAGGTTTAAGATCTGCGCCTGAATCGAGACGTCCAGCGCGCTCACCGGTTCATCGCAAACAACGAACTTCGGCCCCAGGGCCAGCGCCCGGGCGATGCCGATACGCTGCCGACGTCCGCCATCTAGCTCATGCGGATAAGTGTTTACAAAACGTTCCGCCAGGCCAACAATGCCCATGATCTCCAGCACGCGTTCCATACGGGCGTTGTTATCCTCGCCGATGCCATGAATGATCATGGGTTCCATGATCGTCTGGCTCACGGTTTTGCGCGGGTTCAGGCTGGCGAAGGGGTCCTGAAAGATGATCTGCAGGTCCTTGCGTGCTTCCCGTAATTCCCTGGGGTTCAGGCGGGCAAGGTCTTTGCCTTCAAACAGGATGCTGCCGGCAGTTGGCTCCAGAAGCCTTAGGATCGCCCGGCCGGTGGTGCTTTTACCGCAGCCCGATTCGCCCACCACACCCAGGGTCTTGCCCCTGTCGATGTTAAAGGACACATCATCCACGGCATGCAGCATGCCCCGGCGCGTTTTAAAGTACTTTTTGAGGTTTCTTACCTCCAGGAGTGTGTCAGTCACGTTGGATCATCCCTCCCTGCTGGATGTTGTCAGCATTATAGAGGTGGCAGGCAACATAATGCTCTTCAGTGCGGTACACCCGCGGCGCGCGTTCGGTACTGCAGATATCCATCACATAGTTACAGCGCGGATGGAAGGGGCAGCCGCCAGGTAAATTGGCCGGGTCAGGCATCAGCCCCTTGATGGGCTTAAGCATGGCCTTGCGGTCTCGCAGGTTCGGCAGCGAGTTGAACAAACCCTCCGTATATGGGTGGCGGGTCCGGTCAAAGATGTCTTCCAGGGTGCCGTGTTCGATCACCCGGCCGGCATAAACAACGCTTACCTTGTCGCAAATCTCAGCCACAATACCCAGGTCATGAGTGATCATCAGCATCGCAGTGCCCAGGCGGTCTTTCAGGTCTTTCATCATCTTCAGCACCTGGGCCTGAATGGTCACATCCAGAGCCGTGGTAGGTTCATCAGCGATGATCAGCCCGGGAGAGCCAGCCAGAGCCATCGCAATCACCACACGCTGCTTCATGCCGCCGCTGAATTGATGCGGGTATTCCTTGCCGCGTTCAGCCGGAATGCCAACCAGCTCAAGCATCTCGTGCGTGCGTTTGATCGCTTCAGCGTGGTTTACTTTCTCGTGCTGCTCAAATACCTCGGCAATTTGGTCCTCAACGACCATCACCGGGTTGAGCGACGTCATCGGGTCCTGGAAGATCATCGAAACCACAGAACCGCGCACGTGCTCCATCTGCTTCTCAGTGGCTTTTTGCACATCCAGGTAATTCAACTGGATATCGCCCGAGACCACAACACCAGGCGGATCGGGGATCAGTTTCATGATTGCCAGGCCGGTAGTGGTTTTGCCCGCGCCGGTTTCTCCCACGAGGCCGTGGGTCTCGCCATGGCGGATCTGCAAACTCATACCGTTCAGGGCCTTTACGATGGCATCGTCTGTCCGATACTCAACGTAGAGGCTGTCAATATTCAGCATTAAATCTTTGTTGTCTTCGCTCATAATGGCACCTTACTTCAAGCGCGGGTCGAGCGCGTCGCGGAGGCCATCACCCAAAAGGTTGAGAGCCAAAATCGTGGTCATGATCGCCAGGCCGGGGAACATTGTGTAATACGAGGCATTGCGCAGGTAGGTGCGCCCGCTGGAAAGCATGGCGCCCCACTCCGGCGTCGGCGCCGAAATACCCAGGCCCAAAAAGCTCAGGCCGGCGATGGTCAGGATGATGGTGGCCACGTTCAGGGTGGTATGCACGATCACCGGGGCGAGGCTGTTGGGGATGACATGCTGCAGCAAAATGCGTCCGTTGCTGGCCCCAATGGCTTTTGCGGCTTCGATGTATTCCACATCCCGCACTGTCAGCACAGAGCCGCGCACAATACGCGCGAAACCGGGTACGCTGCTGATGGAGAGGGCAATGATCAGGTTGATCGTGCTGGGTCCCAGGGCTGCCGCGATGGTGATCGCCAGCAGCGTTCCCGGAACAGCAAGGAAGATATCCATGATGCGCATGATCACGTTATCAACAATGCCGCCATAAAAGCCCGATATTGCGCCCAGAGTGCCGCCAACGATCAAGGCAAAAAGCACAGCCGTAAAGCCGATCGAAAGCGATGTGCGCGCCCCCCAGATCACGCGGGCCAGGATCTCGCGGCCCATTTCGTCTGTGCCAAAAGGGTGCGCTGCTGAAGGCGGCTGCAAGCGGTTTTTGATGTTCTGGCTGATCACGTCCCCATCGTAGTCGTAGATCAAGGGCGCAGCCAGTGCCAGACCAACCAGCAGGATCATGATCGCCAGGCCCAGCATGGCGGCTTTGTTCTTGCGCAAGCGGCGCCAAACTTCGCTGAACTGGCTTTGTTTTTTGTATTTCTTGGTTAGGGCGGCTGCGTCAACAGTGGTTGCTTGTGTTGTCATTTCGCCCTCCTTTATGAGTATTGGGCCCGGATGCGCGGGTCAATAAAGCCGTAGAGCAAGTCTACGATCAGGTTCACCACCGAGAACGTAAGGGTGAACACCACAATGCAGCCCAAAACCGCCGGAATGTCCCGACCAGAAATGGACTGGATCATATAACGCCCAATCCCCGGCAGTGAAAACACTGTTTCAGTAAGCACCGAACCGGAAAGCAGGGCGCCCATTTGCAAACCTACCACCGTAACAGTGGGGATAAGCGCGTTGCGCAGAGCGTGTTTTTGAATCACATCGCGGTAGGGCAAGCCCTTAGCCCGGGCAGTCCGCGTGTAGTCCTGGCGGATGACTTCCAGCATCGAGGAGCGCGTGATGCGCGCGATGGAGGCCATGCTATGGAAGCCCAGAGCAATGCCTGGCAGGATGAAACTCTTCCAGGATTGGGCCCCGGCGCTGGGCAAGAGGCCCAAACGCAGTGAAAATAACAAAATCAGGAGCAGCCCCAGCCAGAAGATCGGGATCGAAACCCCCAACAAAGCCAGGAACATGCTCGCCCCATCAATGATGCTGTTTTGCTTGACCGCCGCGATGATGCCCAATGGTATGGCAAAAAGGATGGCGATCGTCATCGCGGAGAAAGAAAGCTTCAGCGTGGTGGGTATTCGCGAAGCAATCTCCATGGAAACCGAATCTTTCGATTTGTAAGACAAGCCCAGATCTCCCTGCAGCAGTTTGCCGAACCAGCGCACGTATTGCACGATGATCGGGTCATTTAAACCCATTTCTTCACGCAGGGATTCAATGGCTTCGGGAGTGGCTTGTTCTCCCAGGATAGTCTTGACCGGATCGCCCGGTGCAAGACTCATGATGAAATAAACGAGGAGGGTCACCCCAACGATGACCGGAATAAGTGCAAGAATTCGTCTACCGATGTACTTCCACATGAAAACTCCTGTAAGACGTCTTGAAAGACATACTCCCATCCCATATAGGATGGGAGTATGAATCAATAGGTACTAAAATCTAAAGTTTACTGCCAGGCCCATTCCTGCACCCAGAAACCGCCGCTGCCGGTGATGAAGGTGTTCAGCAGGTTGGTCTTGTGAGCGCTTAAGGTCCAGGGCTGGTACAGGGGCATCTGAGGCGTTTCCTTGTTCAGGAAGATGGTGGCTGCCTCGAGGATCTTGCCGCGTTCGTCCTGGTCAACGGTGCGGAAGGACTCACGGATCATTGCGTCCAGTTCGGGCTCGTTGGTACGAGTTTTGTTGGAGGCGTTGATGTTATCCGAGAGGAACACACCATTCAGGAAGCTCATCATGTTATTGGTGGTGTAACCGCCAATGAAGCCGGTGAAGTTGCCAGCCGCGGTCTCGGAGAGGTAGGTGGCCAGGTCCATCGAAACGATGTTGGCGGTGATACCGATCTCTTTGAGGTTCGCCTGAATAACTTCAGCCGCACGGCGCTTGGTGTCATTGGAGCAGATCATGTCCAGCTTGATGGTCGCCGGATCGCCGCCCCAGGCAGCCAAATATTCCTTAGCCTTGGCCACGTCGTAGGGATCGGCAAATTCGTCGGTCGAGCCCAGCATGCCATTGGGGGTCTGGCTCAGGGCAACTTCGCCCATACCATTGATCGAAACTTCAATGACGTCTTCCTTGTTGATGGCCGAGTTGATCGCCTTGCGGACATTCACATCATCAAAGGGAACAACTTCGTTGTTCACGGTGAGCCAGTTGTGGGAAGCGGTCGGCACTTTCATAACGGTGAAGGCCGGGTTGGCATCCAGGTTCGGCACCGAGGTTGAATCCAATTCGATGATGTAGTCCACCTCACCAGCCTCAAGGGCGATGGTGCGGGCGGAGCCTTCGGGGATGATGCGCCAGATCACGTTTTTGATCTTGGGGGTGCGTTCTTTGTTAAAGTAGAACTCGTTGGCGGTGAACTCAATCTGTTCGCCGCGTTTCCATTCCACCAACTTGTAGGCGCCGGCGCCAACAGGGTTGGCATTCCAGTCGTTATCAGCTTCGATCAGGGCTTTCGGCAGAATGTAGTTGCCATGGTGGCTCAGATCGTAGAGCAGGGTGGCGGAAGGACCATCGGTGGTGATCTTGACGGTCAGGTCATCTACCTTTTCAACCGTGATCACGCTCTTGGTGTAGGTGGCCACGTTCTGCTGCGTCTTGGCGTACATCAGGGTGGCAACCACATCGTCGGCATTCATGATCGTGCCATCTGAGAAACCAATGTTCTCGTGCAGTTTCATGATCCAAATGGAATCCTCGCCCTTGTCATCCTTCTCAGTGTGGTATTCCGCCACCAGATCAGGTTCAGGGTTGAGTTCCGCGTTGATCCTGAACAGCCCATTATGAGTGAGGGTGTTCACATAGTCACCGGCAACAGCATTATGGCCAGCTGTTGAAAGTGAGGGGGTTTCGTCAGCCGTGGCAATCACGACGGTGTCGGCGTCCACTGCCGGATCCATACCTTCGCCGGCAGGTGCGGCGGGCGCGGCAGGTTCAGCAGGTTTGGCAGGCTCGGCTGGTGCCTCACCCGGTTTGGCCGGTTCGGCAGGCTGAGCAGGCTGAGCGGGCTGAGCCGGTGCGGCTGGCTGTGCTGGTTGAGCTGGGGCACCGCATCCGGCGATCAATGCCGGAATGAGGAGTACAGCAATCACCAGGCTAATCAAACGACTTTTCTTCATGCTTTACCTCTTTCTATTATTAGGTTGGTGGTAGAACGGAATTATTATAGTTTCTGAATCAATTTCTGTGGTTAATCTCAAGCAAATCAGCCATTACCTCGAAAGATTTTACAATCCATTAAGCCCAATGGCCCTTTTTTCAAGAAATTCGTCCATTTTTCCTGTTATCAGCAGATTAATTATTTAATTTATGTCTGGCTGCAGGTTTTGCTGCCAATCGGCAGCTTCCGGACAGAAAACACTTTGATTGGCCAGGCCTTTGCGCGGCCAGCCGAAGGCACAAAAAACCGGGCGGAAATTCCACCCGGCATCTCATCCAATATTGTGATTTACTTAGACCAGTCGAAGCCCATTTGCTTTTTTCCCCGCAGCCGTTTTTCAACCGCGATCGCCGCAATAGCCCCATCGCTAGCCGCGATAACCGCCTGCTTGATATGCGAACAAAGCACATCCCCCACTGCAAAAATGCCCGGAACAGAGGTTTCGTACTCCCGGTTGACCCGGATACAGCCAGCCTCCGTAATCTCAAGTTGGCCTTGCAGCCAATCTGTAACGGGCACCCCGCCCTGCAAGTATACGAACACGCCGTTCACCGGCATATCCCGGTCCTTCTGAGCCCGCATGAGATATCGGATGCCTTGTACTTGTCCTTCACCCAAAATCTCCCGCACCACCGCCCCCTTCAAGATCTCGGCATTGGGTTTTTCAGCCAATTCCGCGATCAGTTCCTCCGGCGCGCGCAATTCCGGCGTGGGTGACAGCAGGGTCACCTTGCTGGCAAAGCGCGTGAGATACAGTGCTTCCTCCACGGCCTCATCGCTGTTGCCGGTTACGGCTACCGGTGCATCTTTAAAGAAGGCTGCGTCGCAAATCGCGCAATAGGACACCCCGCGGCCTAAGAATTCGGCTTCACCCTTGATCAAATTACTGCGGCCCATGGAACCGGTGGCGATGATGACCGCTTTGGCTTGATATACCCCCTGGTTGCCATATACCTGTTTGATTTCACCACTAAAATCCGCGCCGATCGCCTTATCGTCAATAAACTCCGCCCCAAAACTGGCAGCCTGTTTGCGCATGATCGCTAAAAGTTCAGCGCCGCCGATCTCGCCATCGATTCCGGGATAGTTGGCGATCTTACTGGTAATCCCCAACGCGCC
>ENA-UOOM01001999-UOOM01001999.1-fermentation-metagenome-genome-assembly--contig:-NODE-1999-length-17864-cov-20.700264_pt1 | contig 17864 bp, 14 predicted proteins | sample MGYA00245781_ERZ724031 | MGnify/ENA primary metagenome ERZ724031 (study PRJEB28704, sample SAMN03018317) | fermentation metagenome | biome: anthropogenic terrestrial biome; feature: soil... | reverse complement strand
TCCACTACCAATAATAGCTATGGTTTGTCCCAAACTGATTTCTTTATTTTCTTCGCTTATTACCAATTTCCGCGTCAGGTGTGTTATTGTCCAAAACAAGAAAAGAATGGTAAATGCGCTCAGTAGTGCCGACATACTATTGACCATTTTTGCCACTTGCCCGGGATCATTGGTGAATTGTGTAAACAAGTTGCCGAGAAGCATAAAAATAGGAGCGCCGGGAGGGTGTCCTACTTCTAACTTATAGGCTGAGGAGATGAATTCGCCACAATCCCAGAAACTGGCTGTAGGTTCTATAGTTAACAGATAAACAATTGCGGCAACAACAAAAACAGCCCACCCCGAAATTGAGTTGATAAGATTGTATTTCTTCATTATTGTGTGATAAAAATGATTCTCAACCGAAAATTTGAGCAAAGGTAAGAAAAACAATTAGTTTGTTTTGGCGTTAAGGTCTCATTTTTACTTAGATGTTATTAAAAAAAGTAAAAAGACAATAATACTTCGAAATGACATTTTTGGACTATTACTTCAAGCAACGACTGAAAAAAGTCGGAATAATATGATTAAATATGTCCGAATGAATGTTAACCGATATTTGGAAAGGTTAAAAACAGCATTTTATGTTTTTAAACATGTTTTTCCGTAAGATTTTGTCATACAGTTATATAGATTGATAAATTAACAAAAATTAGTTTTCGTTAGAATTAAGGTGCCAAAATTAGTTGAAAGATAATTTGGTCAAAAAAAAGGAAACAATTTACTTTGGCGAGAATTAAGGAAAAAAATCGTTATTCAAAGGTCATTTTCTTTTATTTTTTATCAGATTAAATGGAGAAAACGTTAGTAATTCTAAAGCCTTCGGCGATACAACGGAGCATAGTTGGTGAAGTTGTTTCAAGATTCGAGAAAAAAGGGCTTCAAATTGTGGGAATGAAAATGATATCTCTGTCTGACTTAATATTGGAAGAACATTATTCTCACTTAAAAGAAAAACCATTCTTCAAGCGTATTAAAGATTCAATGCAGGTTAGTCCGGTAATTGTTATGGCGTTGCAGGGTTTAGAAGCAATTGAAGTGGTGAGGACAATGACAGGGCCTACAAATGGAAGAAAGGCACAGCCGGGAACTATTAGAGGGGATTACAGTCTTAGTGTTCAGGAAAATATAGTACATGCATCAGATTCTCCAGAGACCGCAGAAGTGGAATTAAAACGCTTTTTTACCGAAAACGAAATTTTCAACTATCCGCAACTGACTTTCGTTAATCTTTACGCTAACGATGAAGTTTGATTGCGAAAATTAATTAAATTGAAACTAAAGCTTATTCTCATATATATTTAATTATGGAGAGAAATAAAAACTTATCTAAAGTAAAAGTACTCTTAACCGCTTCATTAGCGCTTCTTACTTTAACCGCGTTTGCTCAGTCAACTGCAAAATCTAGATCAGAAGTTAATTACAAACAACTACACAGCACAAGTCTAGGAGGTCAGCAAGGATTATTTGCTGACGGAATAAAGCTCAAAATGGATTTATCCGTTCTTGATGAGGCCGAAGCAACACGTGAAATACCTTTCGACATAAATGAAATCCCGGCTGATGAACTTTACGGAGGAGTTTGGCGGAACGCTCACGTTGATGTTTACGGAGCTTTGAAAAGTGCTCCCGACTCATTTATTGTGAATCTTGCTAACTTTTCTATTCCCCACGAAGGACGTATGACCTCCAACTTTGGAAGAAGAGGAAGTCGCCGCTATCATTACGGAATAGACTTGAAATTGAATGTAGGTGATACGGTATATGCAGCTTTCGATGGAAAAATAAGAGTGCAGCAGTACGAAAGAAGGGGATATGGGTATTATACAGTTGTTCGTCACGTAAATGGATTAGAAACCGTTTACGGTCACTTGTCGAAATTTTTAGTGAAAGAAAACGATTTTGTAAGGTCCGGACAACCCATCGCGTTGGGTGGAAACACAGGAAGATCAACAGGTCCGCACCTACACTTCGAAACCCGTTTTCTGGGAAAACCCATCAATCCGAATTACATTATTGACTTCGATAACAAAGTTTGTCACCGCGACGAATATTTAGTTACCAAATCTAGCTACAAAAAAACAACTCAAAGCAGTAGTGTTCGCTATACTGCAAGTAACTACAAACAACCAACTTCTACCAGCAACAACAAATATGTTTCGGGAACTGTGAAATATCACAGGATCAAAAGCGGCGATACATTAGGAGCCATTGCCAGAAGAAACGGAATTTCAGTATCCAAGTTGTGCAGTTTAAACAACATTACTCCTAGAACTACCCTGCGGGTTGGAAAATCGTTAAGAGTTTCATAAACAAAATTCATAATTAAGAGGAGAAGGTACAGGTATTTAAGCTTGTACCTTTTTCTTTTTTTGTTTAACTTTGTTGCTCCATAAATAGATTATAAAATTTATCAATCTTATGAGTGAAACAAACCGGCAATTCGATAAGGTGATAGCCATTTGCAGGAATATGTTCGAGAAAAAATCGAGCGATTACGGACCAACATGGCGGATTTTGCGGCCCGAATCGGTGACTGATCAATTATTTATCAAAGCGAACCGGATACGATCGTTGGAAATAAAGAAAGAAAGCAAGGTTGGGGAAGGTATATTTCCTGAATTCATCGGGATTGTCAATTACGGCATTATGGGTTTGATACAACTTGAACTTGGGTATGCCGATAGTGTTGATATCACTAAAGAGACGGCTCTGGAACTCTTCGATAAATATATCACTGCCGCTAAAGAGCTGATGTATGCTAAAAATCATGATTATGATGAAGCCTGGCGAAGTATGCGTGTCAGTTCATACACCGATTTAATCCTGGCGAAGTTATTCCGGATAAAAGAGATGGAAGACAACCAAGGCAAGACTATTGCTTCCGAAGGAATTGATGCAAACTACACAGATATTGTGAACTATGCCTTGTTCGGATTGATTAAGCTCCACTTTGGCGAGGATAAGTAAATGATCTTTTTTGTTCTTTCAGATTGGGAAAGTTTGAACATGAGTAGCTTGTTTTCAATCGAAATCAGTCTGATTTTGTCTCAGTCAATCTAAAATTTATAACAATTGAATCAATAAGTAGGTCGAGCTGCCAAGATTATGGATTCCGGAAATAGATTTATCAAAATTATAACTGAGTTATCCCGAATTATTCTCGGGGCTACTTTCGTTTTTTCGGGTTTCGTAAAAGCAGTAGATCCACTCGGTTTTACTTATAAAATTCAGGACTATCTTATTTCGTTCAACCTTGCTGAGTTTTTTCCTTTGGCTCTGCCGGTTGCGATAGTTTTGGTAGTTTTCGAATTTTTGATCGGCGTTTTTTTACTGTTGGGGATTTATCGAAAACCAACGGTAGTGCTTGCAGGCGTTTTTATGGCTTTTTTCCTTCCGCTTACACTTTGGATTGCGTTGAAAAATCCGGTAAAGGACTGTGGCTGTTTTGGCGATGCGCTGATAATCAGTAATTGGGAAACATTTTATAAAAATATTGTTTTAGGAATTTGCGCTGTTATTCTACTTATTTATTACAAAAAGATCTCTCCCTTATTTTCTGCAAAAACAGCGTGGATGGCTGCTGCATTTTCAATTATCTTCGGATTTGCTTTTGCCGTTTACAATGTTGTTAAGCTTCCGGTTTTCGATTTTCGTCCTTATCATATAGGCGCTAATATCCCCGAAAATATGTATGTCGATCCGGCAAAAGGCGACATAGTAGAAAATGTCTTCATCTATAGTAAAAACGGAATAAATCAAGAGTTTACTGAAGAAAACTATCCGTGGGATGATTCCACATATACATTTGTAGAAATGAATACCAAATTGATAAAAGAGGGGGAGAAGCCAAAAATCGAAGATTTTTATATTTCAACGCTTGCTTTAGATAGCCTGTCTCAAAGTTTTGTTTCCGGAGAAGACATTACGCAGCAAATTTTATCGGATATGAACTATAACTTTTTGATGGTCTCATATTCGTTAGAGCAAATGAACGAAAAACGTCTGGACGATTTTAAAAATGCATCTGATTTTGCACAAAATAACGGTTATAATTTTTATTGTCTTACGTCATCATCTCCCTATTTTATCGGTGAGTGGAGCGCAAGGAATAATACCGACTTTCAATTTGCTCATGCTGATGAAAGAGTGCTGAAAACAATGATACGTTCCAATCCGGGGTTATTGTTACTACAAAACGGCAATGTCATTAACATGTGGGACGATAGTGAAATTCCCGATTTCGAATTAAAGGGTATTGATAACTTAGCAAAAGTTGAAGGACTGAAAACGAACTTTTGGGGTAAATTAATGGTTATACTCCTGATGTTTCTTGTTCCGCTTTTGCTGATTAAAATACAAGATATCCGATTAAACAGATCATTCAATTATAAATAATAAGGAATTAGATTTCTCACTGCGTTCGAAATGACAAAATAATGTGATTTTATTTGACACTTTTGACATCCCGGCAATAGGAATATCTATTTTTAATACATCATTATAAAAACAAGAATTATGAGAAAAAAGATTGTAGCAGGTAACTGGAAAATGAACAAAAATCTGCAAGAAGGATTGGCTTTAGCGAAAGAACTTGATGCCGCATTGGGAGGAAAATCAGTGAATTGCGATGTGGTTCTCGGGACTCCCTTTATCCATTTAGCAGGTGTGGCAAGTGCTGTTGACACAACAAAAGTTGGTGTGGCCGCACAAAATTGTGCCGATAAAGCATCGGGAGCATATACCGGTGAAGTTTCGGCTGAAATGGTAGCTTCCACAGGAGCAAAATACGTGATTTTAGGTCATAGCGAACGTCGTGCTTATTATCACGAAACCCCCGAGATACTAAAAGAAAAAGTATTATTGGCGCTGGCAAATAATCTTACACCGATTTTCTGTATTGGTGAAGTATTGGCTGAACGTGAAGCTGAGAAACATTTTGATGTAGTAAAATCACAAATTGAAGCATCATTATTCGACTTATCGAAAGAAGATTTTTCAAAAATTGTTCTGGCTTATGAGCCGGTTTGGGCAATCGGAACCGGAAAAACTGCAACTTCCGCCCAGGCTCAGGAAATGCATGCGTTTATTCGCAAAACGCTGGTAGAAAAGTACGGAGAAGAAGTGGCAGACAACACATCTATTCTTTACGGAGGAAGTTGTAATGCATCCAATGCGAAAGAACTGTTTTCTAACCCGGATGTTGACGGTGGACTAATCGGTGGAGCATCGTTGGGAGTAGACAAGTTTATGCCCATTATCGAGGCATTTTGATACATTAAATATTTTTACCACAGATTTGAAAGTCAAGTCTGTGGTAATTCTCTATCTTTGCACAAATTTTTTGAATATGAATATTTTATCTAAAATATTGCTTTTATCTGTTTTTTCGGTGTTTTGCTTTACTGCGATCGCGCAAACTCAGAAGCAGCGTAAAGAAATTATAGATGAGTTGAATACTGTAAAACCCGGGCAGGGTAGAGTGATGGTTTTTGAAGATAGAGCCATCGAAGAAGTTATCGGACGAAGTATGGCGCCGGCAAGAACGGTTTATGCTACGGCAGACGGTATGCAATTTGTAAAAATGCGCGGATTTAAAATTCAGGTGTTTTCGGGAAATAATCAACGAACTTCAAAAAATGAGGCATATTATAAGCAAGGACTTGTAAATACTTCATTTCCCGGACAGGAAACAGTGGTAACTTTTGATTCTCCTTTCTGGCGTCTCCGTGCAGGAAATTTTAAAACCCGCGAAGAAGCTACGGCAGTACTGAACGATATGAGAAAAACCTTTCCTGCTTTTGGACGTGAAATGTACATTGTAATAGACGAAGTGAAAATTCCTGTGGATCAACTTCAAGAATAATCCATTCTATGTCATCAGAAGAAATAGAGAACAGAAAATCAGTTATAGCTAATCACATGAAAGATGTGATTACATTGCTGGGAGAAGATGTGACTCGCGAGGGTCTGATTAAGACTCCCGATCGTGTGGCAAAAGCCATACAGTACCTGACAAAAGGTTATTATCAGAATCCCGAAGAGATACTGCGTTCCGCACTTTTCAGAGAAAATTACAGGCAGATGGTTATCGTGAAAGATATCGATCTGTTTTCGTTATGCGAACATCACATGCTTCCGTTTTTTGGGAAAGCACACGTAGCTTATATTCCGGATGGATACATTACCGGATTAAGTAAAATTGCCCGTGTGGTAGATGTTTTTGCACGTCGTTTACAAGTCCAGGAGCGATTAACCACGCAAATAAAAGAATGTATTCAAAAGACGCTTAATCCAATGGGTGTGATGGTAGTAATAGAAGCTCAGCATATGTGTATGCAAATGCGCGGTGTTGAAAAACAAAATTCCATAACTACTACTTCAGATTTCACCGGCGTTTTTAAGGAGCAAAGAACACGGGAAGAGTTTATTTCGTTGATTAAATAATCGCAAAGACTCAAGCATCACTTCTTTACCGCTTCGCCATTCTCTTCCGGTCGTTTTCGTCCAGCAATATTTTTCTTATTCGCATTGCTTTGGGAGTAACCTCCACGTACTCATCTTCTTTAATATATTCCAGTGCTTCTTCAAGACTGAATATAATGGGTGGAGCCAGTTGTGCTTTATCATCGGTTCCGGATGCGCGTACATTTGTTAGTTTTTTCGATTTGGTAACGTTGACTACTAAATCGCCTTCTTTGTTATGTTCGCCAACAACCTGACCCTCATACACATCGGTTTGAGGTTCAATAAAAAAGTGTCCCCTGTCCTGAAGCTTATCCAGTGCATAAGCAAAAGCATTACCCGATTCTCCGGCAATAATGGAGCCGTTCTGGCGCTTTTCAATATTGCCTTTCCACGGCTGAAACTCCAGAAATCGGTGAGCCATGATGGCTTCGCCTGCTGAGAGTGTCAGCACAATGTTGTTCAATCCGATAATCCCGCGAGATGGAATGGTGAACTCAATATGCATGCGGTCGTTTTTACTTTCCATGCTTTTCATTTCGCCTTTTCGTCGTGAGATAATATCGATGATTTTACTAGCCGATTCTTCTGGGAGATTTACGGTTAACTGTTCAACCGGTTCGTTTTTTTCTCCCGCTATATCCTTGATAATCACCTGCGGTTGACCCACTTGTAGTTCATAACCCTCGCGTCGCATCGTTTCAATTAATATCGATAAATGTAAAACACCACGGCCAAAAACTATCCATGAATCAGAGCTATCGGTTTCTTCCACCCGTAACGCTAAATTTTTGTCCAGTTCACGCATCAGTCTTTCGTATATATGGCGTGATGTTACGAACTTTCCGTCCTGACCAAAAAATGGAGAGTTGTTAATTGTGAATAGCATCGACATTGTAGGTTCATCAATAGCAATGGGATCAAGTGGTTCCGGTTTTTCCAAATCAGTGATTGTATCGCCGATTTCAAAGCCATCAATTCCAACAAGCGCGCAGATATCGCCGGAGGCTACAGCATTGGTTTTTACTCTTCCAAGTCCTTCGAAAATATCTACTTCCTTAATGCGGATTTTATTGATACTGCCGTCACGTTTACAAAGAGCATAATCTTTGTTGGGTTCAATTGTCCCCCTGTGAACCCGGCCTACGGCTATTCTACCCACGTAATTGGAATAATCAAGCGAGGTGATGAGCATCTGTGGAGTTCCCTGTCTCGATTTAGGTGCAGGAATGTATGTCACGATCGCATCAAGTAGCGGAACGATGTTTGTTGAGGGTTTCTTCCAGTCGTCGGACATCCAACCTTGTTTGGCTGAGCCATAAATGGTAGGAAAATCCAGCTGCTCTTCGGTAGCATCCAGGCTGAACATCAGGTCGAAAACGTTTTCCTGAACTTCTTCCGGTCGACAGTTAGGTTTATCAACTTTGTTAATAACCAAAATGGGTTTCAATCCAATTTCTAATGCTTTCTGTAACACGAACCTGGTTTGAGGCATTGGCCCTTCAAAAGCATCTACTACAAGCAAGCAGCCATCTGCCATATTGAGTACACGTTCTACTTCACCGCCGAAGTCGGCGTGGCCTGGCGTATCAATAATGTTTATTTTTACATCCTTATATTGTATGGAAACATTTTTTGATAAAATGGTAATGCCGCGTTCGCGCTCCAAATCATTGTTGTCGAGAATTAAGTCATCTGTATGTTGGTTTTCCCTAAATAGGTTTCCGGCAAGAAGCATCTTGTCCACCAACGTAGTTTTGCCATGATCGACGTGGGCGATAATGGCTATATTGCGGATTTTTTGCATAAACAATCTTTTCTGGGGTGCAAAGGTACGTTTTTTCGATGAAAATTAAGTGATTTACAGCGTATTTCTTTAATAGCATCATATAATCATAAATAACTATTAAATAAGCATATAAAACTGTTATATATGGTTATATTCTCATTTTATATAGTTGGATTTTCGAAAGTTTATTTACATTTGCAACAGAATCTTATAAAACACAAACAATATGAAGAGATTAACCGACAAAGAAGAAGACGTAATGCAGTTTTTATGGGATAACGGCCCACTGTTCGTTCGTGAAATACTTGAATTTTATCCTGATCCAAAACCGCATTATAACACAGTTTCCACAGTTATCCGGGTGCTTGGAGAGAAGAAGTTTGTAGATCATAAAGCGTACGGAAACACTTACCAATATTTTGCCATAGTCTCGCAAGAAGAGTATAAAGGAAAGGCCCTTAAAAAAGTAGTTTCCCAGTATTTTGACAACTCTTATACAAATGTAGTTTCTACATTGATCGAAGAGGAACGGTTATCAATTAATGAACTGAAAAAGTTGATAAAGAAGATTGAAAAAGGTAAAAAATAATCTCTTCTAGTATGGAAAGCTTTGTTGTTTACTTGCTTAAGGTAACAATTTGTTTGGTCGTATTCTCGGTATTCTTTCGGCTATTATTAATGCGGGAAACCTTTTTTCGACTCACCAGACTCACGTTGATTTCAGGATTAATTATATGCAGCGTTCTACCGTTTGTGAAACTGAAGCTCGATAAATCTTATGCATTACAGCAAACCATTTATCAATGGGAGGAAACTTTATTGCCTGAAAAAGCAGTTGAAAACGAATCTAGACCCGACTTGCAGAGTAGTGAGTTAATTACGAATGCCAATCCAGAATCAAATATCGTGCAAACCCAGACTGTAAGTCTCAACAGAAAAGAAAAAACGATCTCGTGGTTTTCTCTTCTCATTGCGGCTTACCAGGTAGGTGTTTTGATGATGCTTTTGCGTTTGGGTTTTTCCTTTACCAGCCTTTATCGATTGTTCAGGAAAAGTAGAAGGGTTGAGTCTGGGGATTGTCAACTAATTGTTAGTCCGGAAAATATAGTGCCGTTCAGTTTTTTCAGATACATTGTTTTATCTGAAAAAGATTATCGTGAGAATCCAAATGAAGTTATCCTGCACGAGAAAGTTCATATTCAGAAAAAGCATAACATCGATGTCTTTTTTTCGGAACTTTTCCTAGCCATACACTGGTTCAACCCGATGGTTTGGCTGTTATGCCGTGATTTGCGTGAAATCCATGAATACGAAGCAGATAATGCCGTTATCAACTCCGGCATTGAAGCTCAACAATATCAGTTGTTATTAGTAAAAAAAGCTGTTGGTGAAAGGCGCTTCACTTCCGTAGTCAACAGTTTTAATCAATCAAAAATTAAAAACAGAATTACTATGATGTTAAAAAAGGAATCACCGAAATGGGCACGGCTTAAAGTGCTTTTCGCTTTGCCGTTAGCTGCTGTTGCCTTATTGGCATTCGCACAGCCAGAAAATGTTGAAGATAGGCTTAACGACTACGTTAATCGAAAAAATGCAATGGATTATTTTCTCTCCGTAAGGAAAGAACAAAAAGATGATTATGTTGCTTATCTCTATATGAGTGCAAACGAGCAACTTTTCATTATGACTGAAGCGATTAAGGATGCTGTTTCGATAAGAGTTATAGACTTGAAAGACAAATCTGATTTGCCTCAAATCTTTAGTGATTTAATTGCCAAAAAAGTTAACCAAATTACATCTACACCTGTTGATTTTGTTTTGGGTGCTGAAAATGACACCAAAATGAAAGACGTTTCAACCGTTAAAGATGCTATAAGGCAAGCGCACAACAAGTGGTGTGGAAGTGTTTTGAATAAGAGGAATATTCCACTCAAAGTGATAATAAAAGATTTTCCTTTGTCAATAACTTATACATCTGTTCAATCAAATGATCCCGGTGACATTGTAAAACAAGTGCAGGAAAACCCTCTTTTTTATTGGGAGCAGGTGCAGAAGTTTTGTAATGAGAACGGAATCGAACCGAAGGATATTGATTTAAAAAAGTACGATTATCGGAATTTTGTTTTTATTTTAATTAATTCAGTTAATGCTATAATGTATACAAATAAAGATGGCACAAAATGGTTCAAAACAAAAGAAGAAGCTTTAAGCAGTGAGTCTGTTCAAGAGCTAAAGAAGATGATCGTAGAAACGATTGAAAAGAATACCGATAAACCTTTTTATATTTCCTTACAGAATGATATGGTTTCTTCAACCGGTTTTATCATTAAATTTGTCAATCAAGTTCTTCCCATGGCTTATGAAGAGGCTCTGAAAGATATTTCTAATCGAAGAGGTGTTTCTTTTAATGAAATTAATGAAAGCAAACCTTTGCTGCTTCTTTATGCAGTACCGAAAAACTTTAGCGGAAAAAACGATTATGCATCTAATAGTGCAAATCAGAATCGTGGCGAGTTTCAGATACGCACTTCAACAAAAAAAGATGATATGGAAGAAATGGCATTTCTCTCAGGAGTACGTACCAGAGAAGGTGAAGACAGAGAATCGGTATCTTTGAAATGGATTGCTATAAACGGATATAATGATGATAATGTAAAGAATCAAAAAATTACTTTTACGGATTCAGTACCCATAGGATCTGTGGATAAGGCATTAATTATAATGGATGAAAAAATGGGTCAGTCTGATGTAGAAGGTATCAAAAAAATGTTGAGTAAAGAAGATAAACTTGCAGTTAAAGAAACCTACTTTGTTTTTGGTATAAAAAATTGATGATTTGAGATGTATTAAATAAAAAACTGATTAACAGATCTGTTAATCAGTTTTTTTATTTCTGAGTACCCAGAGCCGGGATCGAACCGGCATGGAAGTGAATCCACTGGTGTTTGAGACCAGCGCGTCTACCAATTCCGCCATCTGGGCATTTCGTAGAAAAGTGAGTGCAAAAGTACATAAAAATTTCATAAATAAAAAAGGTTGTGCTTTTTTATTTCAAATAATTTAAAAGAAGACGTGGCTGGAAATTAAATGGACAACTGTTAAAACAAACACCCGATCGAAAGTGTTATACAGAAAAGAAAACTATAAAAATAGAATTCAAAATTTATATATATTACACGTCTTAAGATAACGTTATGAAGAACAACAATTTTTGTGTTATTATGGGAGGTGGGATCGGTAGTCGATTCTGGCCCTTTAGTAAAGAAGATAAACCCAAGCAATTCCTCGACTTTTTCGGTACCGGACGTTCGCTTCTGCAAAGTACTTTCGACCGATTCAAAAAAATAATTCCCGTTGAAAATATTTTCGTTGTAACCAACGATGCATATGCAGAGCTAACACTAACACAATTGCCGGAATTGTCGAAAAGTCAGGTGCTTCTTGAACCATTGCGTAGAAATACGGCGCCGGCTATTGCTTATGCTGTATTTCATATTCAGGCCATAGATCCGGATGCTAATATTGTAGTAGCTCCTTCTGATCACCTCATCTTGAAAGAAGATGTTTTCCTGTCGGAAATTATGCGCGGTTTGCAGTTTGTGGAAAAAAATCCGTTCTTGCTTACGCTTGGCATCAAACCCAGCCGTCCTGAGACCGGTTACGGTTATATTCAGGAAAGTCATGATGAGGTAGATGGAATTCGGAAAGTGAAAACCTTCACCGAAAAACCTAGTCTGGAATTAGCAAAGGTCTTTTATGAGAGTGGCGAGTTTGTCTGGAATTCGGGAATTTTTCTTTGGAATGTGAAATCGGTTATAGATTCTTTCAAAATGTATTTACCGGATATTGTTAACAAATTCAACGAAGGCAAAGAGTTTTTTAACACTCCTCGTGAGAAGGAGTTTATCGATCAGGCATTCCCGTTCTGTCCCAATATTTCCATCGATTATGGAATTATGGAGAAGGCTGACAACGTATATGTTATCGGATCGGATTTCGGTTGGTCGGATCTGGGAACCTGGGGTTCTTTGCACGAAATAAGCACAAAAGATGAAAACAATAACGCCAGCTTACATTGTAAAACGTTGTACATTGAGAGTAATGATAACGTAGTGACTATGAGTGACGATAAACTGGTGGTAATACAAGGGCTCGACGGATATATCGTTGCAGAATCGGAGAATGCATTGTTGATATGCAAGAAAGAAGAAGAGCAGCGAATCAAACACTTTGTAACCGATGTGAAATTCCGTTACGGTGATACGTATATTTGATAGTTTTCCGATTGCGTAACTCGGGTCTTAAACCTAAATTTTAGGTTATTATATAGTGTCATTTCGGACGTGGTGATAAATTCTTTTATTCAGAGATTTTTCACTTCGTTCAAAATGACACTTTTTTTGTTATGCTCTTCTTATACGAACAATGCGGTTTAAAACCAAATTGGGCATTTCTGCGCCATGGTACCGTTCAATGAAAAGAGAAATCCAATACTCTTTGCTCTTTATCCTCAGCTAATGAATAATAATTCTCTGTATTTGGGAAGAGGCCACATCTGGTTGTCCACGATCAATTCCAGTTTGTCAATATGATAGCGGATCACTGAAAGAAAAGGCTCCACTTTATCGTGGTAAGCAATTGCTTTCTCACGTGCGTCTTCCAGTTTATTGGCCGATTTTCGTGCATCAACCATATTGTCAACGTTGGTTTTAATGGCTGAAATATGAGTGGCAATTTCTTCAATCAGGGCTGCGTCTTCTACTGAGAGTTTTTCAGCTTTTTCAGCATCGAATACTACACGCATTTTATACAGGTTATCTAGCAGCATCGATTGATACTGAGTTGCAACAGGAATAATGTGATTCATACTTAAATCACCCAATACACGAGCTTCTATCTGGATTTTTTTTGTGTAGGTTTCCCATTTTACCTCGTTTCGGGCGTGAAGTTCGCGTTCGTTGAGTACTCCGGTACTTTCATACATTTTTACGGTCTTTTCTGAGAGATATGCATCGTAAATTACCGGTACACTTGTCTCGCAATCAAGCCCACGTTTTTCTGCCTCTTCTTTCCATTCGTCGCTGTATCCGTTCCCATCGAATCGTATGGATTTACATTCTTTGATGTAAAGACGAAGTGTGTCGAAGATAGCTTGCTCCTTTTTCATGCCATCCGACATTTTCTTGTCGATCTCTCTTTTGAATTCGATCAACTGACTTGCCACAACAGCATTTAACGTGCTCATTGCTGATGAACAGTTTGCCGAAGCACCAACTGCACGAAACTCAAAACGGTTTCCGGTAAAAGCAAAAGGTGAAGTGCGATTTCTGTCGGTGTTGTCTATCAATACTTCCGGAATATGCGAAATACCGAGTTTCATTTTCTTGAGTTCATCCATTGTGATGTCATCATCATCTGAGCTCTCTTCAATTTTATCGAGTACGGACGAAAGTTGCGAGCCAAGGAAAACTGAAATGATTGCCGGCGGTGCCTCATTTGCTCCCAAACGATGTGCATTCTGTGCTGACATAATTGATGCTTTGAGCAAACGATGGTGCTTATACACTGCCATTAGCGTATTAATAAGGAAAGTTACAAAACGCAGGTTTTCGTGAGCCGTTTTTCCCGGAGTGAAAAGCCCCACACCGGTATCAGTTCCCAGCGACCAGTTGTTGTGTTTCCCTGATCCGTTTACGCCCGCAAATGGTTTCTCGTGCAACAACAATTTGAAATTATGTTTTACCGCTATCTTCTGCATCAACGACATTATCAGTAAATTCTGATCGATAGCCAGGTTGGTCTCTCCATAAATCGGTGCCAACTCAAACTGGTTGGGTGCTACCTCATTATGTCTTGTTTTCAAGGGAATGCCGTATTTGTAAGCTTCATATTCCACTTCGCGCATAAATGCTACTACACGTGGCGGAACTGCACCGAAATAGTGGTCTTCTAACTGCTGATTTTTGGAACTTTCGTGCCCCATCAGTGTTCTTTCAGTCAGGTTTAAATCGGGTCGGGCGAAATAAAGTGCCTGATCCACCAGAAAATATTCTTGCTCCCAACCCAAATACGAGTAAACCTTCTTTACATTAGGATCGAAAAGCCTGCATACTTCCACTGCGGCCTTGTCCACGGCCGAAAGAGATTTCAGCAATGGTGTCTTGTAATCGAGCGCTTCACCGGTGTAAGAAATAAAAACAGTGGGGATACAAAGTGTATCTTCGATAATAAATGCCGGCGACGATGGGTCCCATGCCGTGTATCCGCGTGCTTCGAATGTGTTTCTAATTCCACCGCTGGGAAAACTTGATGCATCAGGTTCTTGCTGTGCCAGGAGTTTTCCCGAAAATCTTTCTATAATGTTTCCACCCGGCCCGTTCACGTAATCTATAAAGGAGTCGTGTTTCTCTGCCGTACCTTCAGTAAGTGGCTGGAACCAGTGCGTATAGTGTGTTGCACCCATTTCTATGGCCCACATTTTCATTCCGGCAGCCACGTGGTCGGCAATCTCGCGTTGCAGCGTGACTCCTTGATCAATAGCGTCGAGGACGGTATTCATCGTTTCTTTGGATAGATATTTTGACATCTGTGTTCTGTTGAACACATTTTTGCCGTAATATTCCGATGGAAGCTGATTTGGAACTGAAATTTCTACGGGAACTCTTTTGGAAGCTTCTTCAACCGCTTTAAACCTGAGTGTTGACATAAAATTGATATTTTTGTGATTGTCGTATTTCGATAACCTTGTCGTTTATTTAGAAATACAGTGCAAAATTAATCATTTCTCTCTTTTATTTGACGTTAAAAAGAGAAATGATAAGAAATATGATTGATAAAGTGCGATTGACAGTGTTTTTGAAATCTTGAATTATTAGATAGATCATAAAAATTAATTGATGCTCCCTGTTGCCGGCATGACAAGCAGTCGGAAAGACAATTTCTTGATGTCATTCTGATTCATTGGCCAACGTAGAAGGACCTATGCTAAAACAATAAATAAGTTTTAAACTCAGTTAGAAGAATGATATAAATAAAAATTCACTAAAAATCGCTACCTTCGCAATACGTAAATAAACAACTAATTGTCGAATAAATCAATCTGGGAATGAAAAAATCTTTTCTAAGTATTCTTTTTACTATACTGGCATTCTCGCTTTCTGCCGACGAGGGAATGTGGATGCTTCACCTTTTAAAACAACAAAAGTATCCCGAAATGAAGAAAATGGGATTAAAATTACGTGATTACGATATTTATAATCCCAACGGAGCATCTATAAAAGATGCGGTAGTTCAGTTTGGCAGTGGTTGTACCGGCGAAGTGATCTCTTCACAAGGTCTGGTGTTAACTAACCACCATTGTGGGTACGGACAAATACAGAACCACAGTTCTTTAGAACACAATTACCTGGAGAATGGATTCTGGGCAATGACAAAAGCCGAAGAACTTCCTAATCTGGGATTGACAGTCACGTTTATCGATAAAATTGAAGATGTTACCGCTTACGTGAAAAAATGCCTTGAACGGGACAAAGAGTTGGATAAGAATGGAGTGCTTTTTCTCTCACCCACGTATTTGAAAGCCATTGCTATTGAGCGGGTAGGGACTGAGTTTCTGAGAAACAACGATGGAACTGATGTGGAAATAAAACCTTTTTTTGATGGTAATCAGTATTTTATGTTTACCAAAAAGATCTATTATGACATTCGTTTAGTAGGTGCACCACCAAGTTCCATCGGAAAGTTTGGAGCCGATACCGATAATTGGATGTGGCCTCGACACACCGGAGATTTTGCAGTTTTTCGTATTTATGCCGATAAGAATGGAAATCCTGCCGCATATTCACCCGATAATGTTCCGTTAAAGCCCAAACGCTGGCTTGCCATCTCTACCAAAGGTGTAAGAGAAAACGATTTTGCCATGATTCTCGGTTTCCCGGGAACAACTAATAAGTTTTACACTTCGTGGGAAGTGGCTGAAAGACGCGATATTGATAATACGGTGCGAATAAATATGCGTCGAGTTCGTCAGGAGTCAATGCTGGAAGAGATGCTCGCTGATCCACAGGTAAATATTCAATATGCATCGAAATACACGGGTTCCACCAATGCTTACAAAAGTGCAATCGGTTCTAACTGGGCCATTGATAAGCGCAGCTTTGTAGCTACAAAGAAACAGCAGCAGGATAAACTCATCATGTGGGCAAAGAAGAATAACAGATCGCAATACCTTGTTGCCCTGGATTCTATACAAAGTATTGTGCTGCAACGGAGTGATCTTCGCTTCAGAGACCGGATGCTGAACGAGGGAATGGTGAGGGGAGTTGAGTTCGCGAATATGAAGTATCAGAATGCAGACTCGTTGATTAATGCTCTTCAAAAGAAGGATGAAAAGAGAATTGAAGATTTTACACTGTTGCTTCTCAACGATTATCGAAATTTCGCCAACAAAAATTACAATGCTGAAGTTGATAAAAAGGTTTCAAAAGCTATGATCTCAGAATACATACGATTGGTTCCGAAAGATAAGCACCCGGACTTTTTTGTCAATTTGCATACAACGTTTGCCGGTGATGTGAATAATTTTGTAGATTTTATTTTCGAAAATTCTGTTTTTGGAAGCGAAGCTAACCTGGAGAAATTTCTTGCTAATATGTCCTCAGAAGCGCTTATTAATGATCCTATACTTAATTTTGCAAGATCTGTAAAGCAGGAAGAAACAAGATTGAAAGATGGACAAGATGCATTTAATAATTCGTTCAATATTGCCCGTAGAACATATCTTGACGGAATTTTGAAAATGGACGGCACAACAACGTATGCTTCTGATGCCAATCTCACACTAAGACTCGCTTATGGGCAGATAAAAGGGTATGAACCTCGTGATGCCGTTTACTACAAACCACAAACCACTGTTGACGGTATTCTGGAAAAAGAAGATCCGCAGAACTGGGAATTTGTTGTACCCGAAAAACTAAAAGAGCTTTATCGGGACAGCGATTTCGGATCTTATGCCTTACCGGACGGCAGAATGCCGGTAGCATTTATGGCTTCTACACATACAACGGGCGGAAATTCGGGTAGTCCGGTTATGAATGGCAATGGAGAACTTATCGGTATTAACTTCGACCGTAACTGGGAAGGTGTCGGAGGAGATATTCAGTATCTCCCCGATTATCAGCGCAGTATTATCGTGGATATACGTTACGTTTTATTTATTATTGATAAATTTGCCGGTGCCACTCATCTTATTGAAGAGATGGATCTTAAATAATGCCAACTTGAATATAAAACAATTGGTCAGAACATGGAGTCTGTTTTCTTAAGGTTCGGATTAATGTGTTGGTTAATAGTGTTTTAATGTGAGTCGATATAGCATGCACTAAATATAAATACCTTTTCAGGTGATGCATCATTGATATATGCAACTTGTTGTGCTTTTACTTCTTTTTAAAGAAATATCTTATTGAGAAAAAATCTTCAATAAGTGTTATTAATTCATAAAAAGATTGTATATTTGTAATTACTGCTGTTGCGTTAATAATTAAGAATTATTTGGGAATAACTTATATTG
>ENA-UOOM01001998-UOOM01001998.1-fermentation-metagenome-genome-assembly--contig:-NODE-1998-length-17865-cov-5.104548_pt1 | contig 17865 bp, 16 predicted proteins | sample MGYA00245781_ERZ724031 | MGnify/ENA primary metagenome ERZ724031 (study PRJEB28704, sample SAMN03018317) | fermentation metagenome | biome: anthropogenic terrestrial biome; feature: soil; material... | reverse complement strand
ACTTTATTGCACGGAATTTGGTTCAATGAGCCACCGCGAAGCGGTTTAGTGCAATGTAGTTAACATAATATATCTGGGGGTATCCATGATTCGGAGGGGAGTTTGGGTCTTCTTAAGCTTTTTTGTGCTATTGGCAATTGGTATCAGGACAGATGCTGTTGTCCATAAAGCTCATAACCAGGAATCGGAATCAACCGTTGTTCTGGCTCCTCTTGTCATGCAAAATGTTGAAGATGCAGGGAAAGTAGTACCAGAGTATACACCCACAGATAATCCGCAGCAAAAGTCACAAAACTCGCAGGAAATAGATGAAGAACTGATACTCACCTTTCTGACTTTCAACATACACAGTGCCAATAATCAAGCAGGTAACGTAACCTTGGAACAGATAATTGAAGAAATCAGGGAAACCGATGCTCAAATAATAGGTTTGCAGGAAGTAGAGAACAGGATGCCCCGATCTGATTATAAAGATCAGGCAAGGTTAATAGCAGAAGAACTGGGGTATCATTATTATTATGGAGAAAATATAAATATTTTGGGAGTTCAATATGGAAATGCACTATTAAGCAAATATCCCATTATCGATGCACAGAACCACAAGCTCCCCAAAAAACTGCTGGAACCTCGCGGTCTGATCGAAGCCCGGATTGATGTGGAAGGTACACCTTATCATGTATATGTTACTCATTTGGGGTTGAATCCTGTAGAAAGAGATATGCAGATTGACTATATAAATGAACAGGTATCTAAAAGAGAAGGTAATATCTTTATTTTAGGTGACTTTAACAATCATCCTGACAGCGAGGAAATGCAAAAGCTGGATACTTTCATGGTAGACAGCGCTGCAGCACTTGACAAGTGCGATTTGTTTACATTCACCAATTGGATCGAGACACCGAAAGAAAGAATTGATCGAATTTATGTATCGGAGCAGATTGATTTAAAACACCATGAGGTTATGCTGTCTGAAGTATCCGATCATAGAAGGGTGATAACACAAATTGTGCATAAAACACAAACAGGGGAAGGAATTTATAATGCTGTGGCGAATAAAGATAATAACGGGGTTTCCCTGCCCATAGATTGATTGTTTCAGCTTCATACACTAACAAAAGGCGGTGTATACGATACGTAAACCTTTCTTTACATATGTTCTTCTGCTTATATCAGCATTGTTGCTAATATCAGGCAGCGTGTTGGCGTCAGTCAACATGCAGGCATCAAGCAGCGATCAGATTCATATAGTTCCCCTTAAAGGTGAGATAACTCCAGCCATGTCTGCATTTCTGGTAGATCAAATTGAAATGGCTGATTTGGCTCAGGCAAAGGGAATAATAATTGATATTTCTACCCTGGGGGGGCGAGTGGATTCCGCTCTTGAAATGCGCAAAGCCATAACAGACTCTAAAATTCCCATTGTTGTTTTTGTAGGAGATCGGGCTGCATCAGCAGGAGCACTAATAACTATTGCAGCTGATACTATAATTATGGCTCCGGGAAGTCATATGGGTGCGGCAGAACCAATTCCCTACAGTGAAAAAAATGTTGCCTTTGTAAGTGGAGAATTTCGCACCGTAGCAGAGGAAAAAGGTCGCGATCCCCTTGTTGCAGCCGGTATGGCGGACAAAGATCTTGAAGTTCCCGGTTTTCCCAAAGGCAAGCTGGTCAATCTAACCGCAGAAGAAGCCGCCAAACTTGATTTCATTGATGGAATAGAGTCTGATATTACTGGGGTTTTGGAGTTTATGAACTGGCAGAATGCTCAGGTAGTTGAAATAGAACCTGACACTGCAGTTAAAATTGCTCAATTTTTAACCCGCAGCGATGTTGCTTCAATCCTTCTCATAATTGCTTTGTTTGCCATGGTAATCGAGATTTTCGTACCAGGGTTTGGGCTGCCGGGAATTACAAGTATCATTGCCTTTGCTTTGTACTTTGGCGGTGCATTTCTTGCCGGCAATACTGAGTGGTGGTCGGTCATCCTGTTTGTTATAGGTCTTGTTCTTCTGATTATTGAGATTTTTATACCGGGCTTTGGCATCATCGGGGTATCAGGTATTATAATGATTTTGCTTGGAATAATATTTGCAGCTCCCACACCCGGACAAGGCATTTTAAACTTGGGAATTGCAGTGGCTGCGACTGCCGTACTAATTCCCATACTTGTTAAGATATTTGGCGGCCCAAAATTGTTCCGTCACCTGGTTCTCCATGAATCAGAAACTGTGGATAAGGGTTATGTTAATCAGGCTGAAAATTCATTATCTGAACTTCTGGGAAAGTCAGGCGAAACCATAACCCCCTTAAGACCGACAGGCACCATTTTAGTGGGTGGGAAACGCCTGGATGCCATCTCAGAAGGCAGTTATCTGCCAAATGGCATAAAAATTCGGGTTGTTGAAGTTCAAGGAACGAAAATTGTTGTAACAAGTGAATCGTAAATAATAAGCCACACCGGCTGTTATTTATAAAAATAAGTAAAAGGAGTGAAAGGCAAATGCTGCAAACCATGCTACCGTTATTGGCAAATACAATTCCACAGGGAGTATTCTTTGTTCTGGGGATTATCATTGCTGCCATTATTATTCTAGCGGTAATACTCACCTTTGTACCATTGGGGCTTTGGATATCTGCCTTGGCTGCAGGTGTTAAAATTGGAATTTTTGATCTCATCGGTATGCGATTGCGTCGTGTTGTTCCCAACAGAATCGTTAATCCTCTTATCAAGTCTACAAAAGCAGGCATAAGCGTCAGTGTAGACAAACTGGAAGCTCATCACCTAGCAGGTGGTAATGTTGACCGGGTAGTTAATGCCCTGATTGCCTCCCAAAGAGCCAATATTCCATTGGAATTTGAGAGAGCTGCAGCCATTGATTTGGCAGGGCGTGATGTATTTCAGGCTGTGCAAATGAGTGTTAACCCTAAAGTACTGGATACCCCAAAGGTATCAGCAATGGCTTTGGATGGAATCGAGGTAATTGTTAAGGCCCGAGTTACTGTTCGTGCAAACATCGACCGATTGGTTGGCGGAGCTGGTGAAGAAACCATTCTAGCCCGTGTTGGGGAAGGTATTGTTACCACAGTAGGTTCTTCCAAGTCACATAAGGATGTATTGGAGAACCCAGACAATATATCTCAAACTGTCTTGAACAAGAGCTTACATGCAGGTACTGCATTCGAAATTCTTTCTATTGATATTGCAGATATCGATGTAGGCAGAAACATTGGTGCACAACTGCAGACCGATCAAGCAGAAGCCGACAAGCGAGTATCTCAGGCCAGGGCAGAGGAAAGAAGAGCCATGGCTGTTGCTGCTGAACAGGAAAACAAGGCTTCCATTCAAGAAATGAGAGCCAAGGTTGTAGAAGCCGAGGCAGAAGTACCTAAAGCTATGGCATCCGCTCTAAGAGAAGGAAAACTTGGGGTTATGGACTATTACAATATGCGAAACGTAATGGCAGACACCCAAATGCGAGATTCAATCTCAAGAATGGGCGGTTCGGACTCTCCAGAAACTGATGGAAAATAAGTCATACCCCCGAAGGGAGGGCTTTAATTGGAGCTAATAATTCTTGTAATTGTTGTCAGCATCATCGGCAATGTAATTAAATCCATCCGTGAAGCTCAACAAAAAGCAAATCAGCCAAACAGGAAGATTCCAGGCCAGGGGGACTTTTCGGGCAAGGGCTTTAACTTTTCAGGCAACCAGCCCCCCAAGGTAGATACTTATTCGACAAGTGATCGTAACACTGTTTCTTACAGCGGGCAAACCAGCGATCGAAATTCTGAGTACCAGAGTGTAAGAAGGCAGATAGTCACCAATAGTATAACTCCTGTTACATCTTCAGTGACAGCCCCTGTTACATCTTCAGTCACATCTCCAGCGGCTTCATATGGTGAGGTTACCGAGCCGCTCCATGTTATTGAATTGGATCAGACTCAGAAGCGCCACAAGCTGGATTTATCCCCAAATGCATTCATCGATGGGATAATTTTAAGGGAAGTACTTGGACCTCCAAAATCCAGGAGACATTAACAGCTGATTTTAAAAGACCGGAACAGAAAAAAGGTTCCGGTCTTTTTTTGCGGTCTTAAATGGAAAGCTTCCTTACTTCTACCCGATAGTTTAAATGCATATCATTTAATAATGGAGGTGAATACATGGGCAGAAAAAAATTGGATAGCATGAAATCCACTGTGTCGGATTTTTTTGAGCTACCTAAAGACATTACATTAAATCTCCCCAGGATCAGCATGGTAGGCAGTAATCAAATGCTGGTTGAAAATCATAAGGGTGTCATAGAATATGTCCCTCAAAGAATCCGTGTGAACTCCTCCATTGGGGTGATACGGGTGCAGGGAAGGGAAATGGAATTGAAAAACATAGCAGCAGATGACATCATGATAACAGGTGACATTTCAATGATTGAATTTATTTAGTACATCGCCTTTGGATAAGGGGAGTTGGTTATGTTTTTTTATATTCTATGGAATTATTTGATTGGTTATGTGATTATTCGTGTTGAAGGCTTATCACTGGAGAAATTCATTAACCTGACTATCACCAAAGGTATCCATTTATGGGGAATTCAGCGTCACAATTACACCACATTAACTGCGAGGATAAGCATTCGCGGCTTTCGGCAACTGCATGCCATATCTCATAAGATACGCTGCAGAATACGAATTGTAGAAAAACGCGGTCTCCCTTTTATATTATTTCGTTATCGTCGTCGAAAGATGCTGGCTATTGGTATTCTTGCATGTTTGCTCATATTGTATGGTCTTTCCCTGTTCATATGGACCGTAGAGGTTCAGGGAACGGAGACTGTAGAGCCCTCAAAAATCCTGTCAGATATGGAGAGTATGGGTGTCAGACCGGGAGTGCTCAAGTCAAGTGTTGATACCTTGCTGATAGAGAATCAGCTTATGATTCATATTCGCAAGCTTTCATGGGCAAGCTTGGAAATCCGTGGAAGCAAAGCCATCCTAAGGGTAAAGGAATCTGTTCTGCCGCCTGTCATGGAAGAAAGGGATACTCCAAGTAATCTCATAGCTGCCAAAGACGGAATTATCCAGAATATCATTGCTTTGGATGGTCAAGCTGTAGTGGAGAAAGGACAGACAGTTAAGCAGGGTCAGCTGCTGGTCAGTGGTATTATAGATCATCCTGCTACTATAGGAGTGCGCTATGTTCATTCCATGGGACAGATTATGGCCCGAACATGGTATGAGGAAGAGGTAGAGCTGTCATTTAAAGAACCTTTCCGGCAAAGGACAGGGCAAACAGCGGAGATTAAGTATATTGGGTGGAATAAGTTCAAAATTCCGTATAAAAAGGATGAAGTTCCCTTTGGCAAATATGATTTGGAATTGCAGGAGGATGGATTCTTCACCAGAGAAATTTATCACGAAGTAGAAGAAATACAATGGAGTAAAAATTTGCAGGCTGCAAAGAAGAAACTTGAAGAGATGGCAGACCAAAAAGTAAGGAAGGTAGTTCCGGCAGGGGCGAAAATTATTGACAAAAGGCTGAAATACGATATTATAGAAGGTAAGAAAGCTATTGCTGTGATATATTTGGAATGTTTGGAGGATATCGCCATGCAGCAAATTATTGAAATTCAATAGGAGGCACTTGCGTTTGAGCAAATTGTTGACAAAACGAATTATAGACATTGACAGTATTGAAATCTTAATGGCATTGTTTGGAAGCTTCGATCAAAACATCAAATTTATAGAAGAGGAAACCCAGGTTCAGATTGCTGCCCGTGAAACCCAGCTCCATATCAGCGGTGAGGAAGCCAATGTTAATCTTGCAGTTAATGTTATTCACAAGTTGCTGGAAATGATTCAAAACAGAGAAACTCTTGATACTTCCCGCATTGCATATGCCATACAGTTGACTCGTTTCGGTCAGGAGGATGTTATCAATGAGCTCATGAATGATGTGATATGTGTAAATTACAAGGGGAAGCCTGTTCGATGCAAAACTTTGGGACAAAAACGCTATGTCTCAGCTATTAGCAACAATGATATTGTATTTGGCATTGGCCCTGCCGGTACCGGTAAAACTTATTTAGCAATGGCTATGGCAGTAACTGCATATAAAACCAAACAGATAAGCCGCATTGTGTTGACCCGGCCGGCAGTAGAGGCTGGTGAAAAGCTGGGTTTTCTTCCCGGCGACCTTCAAAATAAAGTTGACCCCTATCTCCGACCCCTTTATGACGCCTTGTACGATCTCATGGGGCCTGAAACCTATATGAAACTCATTGAAAGAGCTGTCATCGAAGTTGCTCCCCTTGCCTATATGAGGGGTCGTACCCTGGATGATTCCTTTATAATCCTGGATGAAGCTCAAAACACTACCTCTGAGCAGATGAAAATGTTTTTAACCCGAATGGGTAAAGGTTCTCAGGCTGTTATCACCGGCGATATTACCCAGATTGATCTGCCCAGGGGTAAAAGTTCCGGTTTGATAGAAGCCAGCCAGGTCTTACGGGGAATTAAAGGTCTGGAATTTGTTTATCTGACGCATAAGGATGTTGTACGCCACGAACTGGTTATGCGTATTATAGAAGCCTATGGGCATTATGAAAAGAAATATGAAAGCAAACGTCTGAGAGAAGTCAGGGATAAAAAAAACACGTAAATGAGCATACTCTTTAAGAAAAGTGTGCATCCAGCAAGATTAAACACCAAAGAACATTTGATAACGAGAGGAGCCGGTTTCATGATGCAGCCAGCTGTAAAAAGGGACAAACCATACTATCGGTTAGCAGTTTTCCGATTTTTTTTGCACCCCTATTTTGCTGATAGTGTAATAGCAGTGGCTGTTTTTGCCATCCTCTTTGTTTTGGCGTTTACTGCAGTTTCTCCCGAACGCTATGAACTGAAGGCGGGTGATATTCCCAGTGAACCCATTGCCGCACCCAGGGATGTTGAGGATACCTACGCTACCGAGGCTCGAATAGAGCAAGCAAGAAATCAAGTAAACGATATCTACACCCTGGATCAAACTATCACAGAATCAGTTGTAGCAGAGACAGAAGATATTTTTACAGGAATAGAAACAGTGCGGGGAAAGTCAGCTGAAAAGCTCGCACAATGGGAAGAAAGTCAGAGACAGCTTCAGGAACAGTTGGAAAAGCAGCAAAGAGAACAGGAAGAAAGCAGCTCTTCTGAATCTTCAGAAGGAGAAACAACTGAACAACCGTCAGGTATGGGATCTGAGGTTGAAGAACCAGCAGGTTCCCCAACAGACCCGCAAAATGATATCAATTCGGAACCTGATTACAGCCAGCTGTATGATTCCGCTTTTATAAGTAAAATGCAGGCAATTCTGCCCATACAGCTTTCCACCGACGATATTCAAACCATTATTACTGCAGAACAGAGGGATCTTAATCAATTACATCAATATCTAATCGATACACTGCGTAAAATGATGGGTGCAGGTATAAAACAGGAACAGATTGCTGAATTCAAGGCCAATCTAAGAGACAGCATTCAAGAAAAAGCCTTTCCAAATGAACTTAAACTCCTGGGTACCAACATCGGAGTACCGCGTCTGAAAGCCAATCTATTGTATGATCCGGACAAAACCGCAGTTGAAAAACAAAAAGCAGCGGAAGCCGTGGATAAGGTGATGTTTAAAAAAGGCCAGTTTATCGTGCAAGCTGGACAGCCGGTAACAGAAGTTCAAATCGAAATGCTTAGCGAATTGGGACTGATTCAGGATCATAAGGCAGATATACCGCTGCTGGTCGGAACTTTTCTTTCTGTACTGATTGCAATGAGCTTTGCTGTTATTTATTTTGTTAATTTTGACAGGGAATTATTGCATAATCCTCTTCTTATATTGTTAATTGGTGTAATATTATGTTTGGTAACCGGCTTATCTTATGTTACAACCATGTTCAACCCATATTTAGTTCCTTCCTCTATGGCGGGCATTCTGCTGACGATATTAATAAGCGCTCGTGTGGGGGTGGCTATGAACATAACCATGTCCTTACTGGCCAGCCTGGTTTCCGGAATGCAAATACCCATTGCAGCTTTGACTCTGATAGGCGGTATGATATGTATCAGCATGCTCAAGTCTGTTCAACAGCGCTCTACCCTGGTATGGACCGGCATGGGTGTTGCAGCAGGCAATTTCATAACTGTGTTTGCTTATGAGATGATGTCTCAAGGTAACTGGCTGAGTTCTTTATATAGTTCTCTATGGGGTTTGTTGGGCGGATTGCTGGCTGCTGTACTGACAATCGGCACGCTGCCAATATGGGAAAATCTCTTTCACGTAGTGACACCTATAAAACTGGTGGAACTGGGCAACCCCAATCAACCCGTCCTGAAGCGGCTTTTGATGGAAACTCCAGGCACCTATCATCACAGCATTATCGTAGCCAACCTGGCAGAAAGTGCTGCGGATGCAATAGGCGCAAATGGACTATTGGCTCGCGTAGGTGCTTATTATCATGATATTGGCAAGCTGGAACGGCCATATTACTTCAAAGAAAATCAACTGTCGACAGACAATCCCCATGACAGACTGCAACCTGAATTGAGCACACGGATTATAACTTCCCATACCAGTGATGGCTTGGAGCTGGCAAAAAAGCATAAGGTACCGGCCATAGTTCAAAATTTTATTCTGGAACATCACGGAACATCACCGGTGATATACTTTTATCATAAGGCAAAAGAGGAAAACTCAGAATCTATTTTGGAGGAATTCCGATATTCCGGTCCTCGTCCTCGCAGCCGGGAAACTGCCATAGTCATGATGGCTGATATTTCAGAGGCAGCAGTTCGAGCGATGACTGATCACAAACCGGAAAAGATCGAGGCTTTGATACGAAAACTGATCCGGGAAAAATTGGATGATGGGCAATTTGATGAATGTAACATCAGTATAGGAGACATGAATACCATTGCCATTACGTTTACCAATGTAATCAGCGGTATTTTTCATGAACGTGTAAAATACCCTGCAATAGATTTAAAGGCAGAAAGGGATAAAGCGGCAGATGACCTTGCTAATAGATAATCAGCTAAACCAAACTGAAGATTTCCATGGTTTTTTCGAAGAGGTTTTGGAGAAAACACTGGATTACCTGGGTCTGCAAACACAGGTTGAGGTCAGTCTCCTGCTCACCGGCAATGAAGGGATCCGGCTTCTAAATCGGGAATACAGAGGTATGGATAATGCCACTGATGTATTGTCATTTCCCATGTTGGATCTTGATCCTTCCAACAGAGATGCCTGGTTAAAAGAGCTTAACAGTTGCATAACAGCTTACAGTAACCAGGTGGTCATGGGTGATATTGCCATTTCAATGGAAAAAGCAGAGGAGCAGGCTCAGGAGTACGGTCATGGATTAAAGAGAGAGCTTGGTTTTCTATTTATCCACGGTATGCTCCATCTACTGGGCTACGACCATGAAAAAGGTCAAACTGAGGAGCAGACAATGAATTCATTACAGGAATCTATTTTGAGGGAATTACATCTACTCAGGGAATGAATGGATAAACTATTTTTGGTAAATTTAATTTTGAATGCCAATAGAGAAATAATGTCAGGAGGATGTGCATTGGTGGATTACACAAGCTTAATAGCTAAAGCTGCGCAGGTAAAAAAGCATGCTTATGCACCTTATTCCCATTTCTGCGTAGGAGCAGCTTTATTATGTGATGACACTTCTGTTTTTACCGGAGTTAACATTGAAAATGTCAGCTATGGTGCCACCAATTGTGCTGAGCGGACTGCAATTTTTAAAGCCGTTTCCGAGGGAAAACGGAATTTTTCTGCTATAGCCGTCGTTTCGGATATGGACAGCTTTATTTATCCTTGCGGCATTTGCAGGCAGGTTTTAGCTGAGTTCAGGGTTCCCATAGTTGTTGTTGGCAATAAAGAGGGAAATTACAAGGTTTATTCAACGGAAACCTTGCTTCCCAATGCGTTTACTGATTTTGACAGCAGGAAAAACCAGGGGAAGTGATTTTTTGAGCAGATTTCATTCAGGGTTTGCAGCTATTATCGGACGGTCCAATGTAGGGAAATCAACATTGATGAATACATTAATTGGAGAAAAGATTGCAATAGTTTCCGATAAACCTCAAACCACCCGCAACCGTATACAATGTGTGCTTACAAGAGAAGATTATCAAATAGTATTTGTTGATACACCGGGCATCCACAAACCCAGGAACAAATTAGGGGAGTACATGGTAAAAGCTGCAGAAAACTCACTTTCTGACATGGAAGTCGTTTTGTTTACAGTAGATGCAGCTGATGGTATTGGTCACGGAGATCGAATGATTGCTGAGCGGCTTAAGGAGGTTTCTGTGCCGGTTATTCTGCTTGCCAACAAGATGGATATTGCCGATCATGAGAAAGCCCGGGTACAAATTGAAGTGTTCAGAAAAGCAGGAGATTTCGATGATGTGATTGAAGTGTCTGCTGCTCTGGGTACCAATATCCAAGAGCTGGAGAAGAAGCTTGTCAGCTATTTGCCTGAAGGACCAAAATACTACCCCGATGACATGATTACAGATCAACCGGAACGAGTTATACTGTCTGAAATTATCAGGGAAAAGACCTTGAATCTTTTAAAAGAAGAAGTCCCGCATGGAATCGGTGTAGAAATTGAGAAGATAGAAGATCGAGAAGACAGAGAACTGACAGAGGTAATGGCTTCCATAATATGTGAAAAAGCCTCTCATAAAGGCATTGTCATCGGCAGAGGAGGCAAGATGCTTAAGGAAATAGGAAGTCAGGCAAGAACTGATATGGAACGATTCTTAGGCATTCGGGTTTATTTGGAGATTTTTGTAAAAGTTAAAAATGATTGGCGAAACAATATTAATACCATGAGAGATCTCGGTTATAACCCTGGTGAATTTAAGTGAACATTATTTTTTTGTTTTCAAGCAGTGAATAGCAACGATAAATTTACATGGGATAGAGCAGATAAATTTCCAAAGAATCCAGCAGATAAATTTCTATTGTAAGCAGAAAGAAAGAGATATTATGAAGTTAGTACGCAGCCAGGGCGTTGTTCTACGGGTCAAAAATCGAAATGAGGCAGACCGTGTACTTACGGTTTTGTCTCCTGAACTGGGCAAGATTTTAGTTCTGGCCCGAGGATGCAGGAAGCCCAAAAGCAGGTTTCTTGCATTTTCTCAGCTGTTTTGCTATGGGGAACTGATTATGCAGCCTTATCGAGAAATTTATGTTTTAAATCAGGCTGATGTTAAAAACAGTCACTATGACATACGAAACGATATGGACAGATTGTCTTGTGCAACCTATATCGCCAACTTAACAGAGGAAGTGGCTACTGCAGGAGAAAATAATGCCCCCCTTTTTGCTTTGTTGCTGCATGGTCTGGCCTATCTTTCCTATGATGAGCGGAATCCATTGGAAACCACCCTTATATATGAGTTAAAGCTTATGAAGCTCATCGGTTATCAACCTGATATTACTCATGCTCCGGCATCAGGAAAGACAGGTGAAGAAAGCTGCGAAATGCTGGCTGAGAGGATTCCAATACATAAGGAAACAGCAAAGACTATACATAGAATTCTGGAATCCGATCTAAAACAAGCACAGACAACAGCCATGTCGGAAAAGACCAGACAGGAGCTGAACAAGGTATTAGCGATTTATATTCAACAGAAGCTGGATATGCAAATTCCATCCAGATCATTTCTCAGTTTAATACCTTGACCAAAGTTGTAAAACTCTATATGATATTGATTGTGTCAGCCATGTAAAAACAGCTGTATAGTGCATTTACGCTAACATGGCGTCATTGAAGGCATGAAAACCTTTTTATTACATATATTTAAAAATCACACAAAATAACAGAGGAGGAAAATGCATGTCCAAAAAATATGTTTACCTTTTTAGTGAAGGTAATGCTGACATGAGAGAACTATTGGGTGGGAAAGGTGCCAATCTGGCAGAAATGACCAATCTGGGTCTACCAGTACCACAAGGGTTTACCATTACTACGGAGGCTTGCACTCGCTATTATGAGGATGGCAAAATTATTGCTGATGAGATTAACGAACAAATCCAAAGCTCCATGGTGAAGTTGGAGAATATTGTTGGAAAAAAGTTCGGAGATATTGAAAACCCATTTCTCGTATCGGTTCGTTCCGGATCCCGTGCATCCATGCCGGGAATGATGGACACTATTTTAAACCTGGGTCTTAATGATGTTGCAGTACAAGGTTTGGCAAAACTAACCGGAAATGAAAAGTTTGCCTATGACAGTTATCGCAGGTTTATCCAGATGTTTTCCGATGTAGTCATGGAAATTGATAAATCTAAATTTGATGAAATTATGACCCGGGTCAAGAAAGAAAACAATGCAGCATTGGATACGGATCTTACAGCTGAAAATCTGAAGGAAATTGTATGGGAGTACCAGAAGCTGTATAAACAGGAAAAAGGAGAAGAGTTTCCTCAAGATCCTGAAACACAACTGCTGGAATCCGTCAAAGCTGTTTTCCGTTCATGGGACAACCCTCGCGCTATAGTATACAGAAGGATGAACGACATCCCAAGCAGCTGGGGCACAGCTGTCAATGTACAAGCTATGGTGTTCGGAAACATGGGAGAAGAATCCGGTACTGGTGTTGCCTTTACACGAGATCCCTCAACCGGTGAAAAGAAGCTTTATGGCGAATATTTAATGAACGCTCAGGGAGAAGATGTAGTTGCCGGCATCCGAACTCCCAACCCAATTTTCCACTTGGAAGAAACAAATCCAGAAGTGTTTCAAGAATTCGTGACCATAGCTAACAAGCTGGAAAACCACTACCGTGATATGCAAGATTTGGAGTTTACAATAGAAAATGGCAAGCTTTACATACTTCAAACTCGTAACGGGAAACGAACAGCTCAAGCAGCAGTTAAAGTAGCCGTTGATTTGGTTTCCGAAGGCCTCTTAACAAAAGAGGAAGCTATTTTAAAGGTAGAGCCAAAACAGCTCGATTCCCTGCTTCATCCCACTTTTAAACCCGATGCATTAAAAAAAGCCAAGCCTGTTACCAAGGGACTGCCAGCTTCTCCCGGTGCGGCTTCTGGAGCTGTTTACTTTACTGCTGAATCTGCCAAATCAGCTGCCGACAAAGGTGAAAAGGTAATTTTGGTTCGAGAAGAAACATCCCCGGAGGACATTGAAGGCATGTATTCTTCAGAGGGTATTTTAACTTCCAGAGGAGGCATGACCTCTCACGCAGCTGTTGTTGCCCGTGGTATTGGTACTTGCTGTGTAGCTGGTTGCTCTGAAATCTCTGTGGATGAAAAAGTAAAAGCCTTCACAGCTGGCGGCAAAACCTACAAAGAAGGAGATATCATATCTCTGGATGGCAGCACCGGCTATGTTTACAGCGGGAGTATCCAAACTCAACAACCTGAACTTACTGGTGACTTTGAAACGTTTATGGGTTGGGCTGATGAAATTCGTGTTCTAAAAGTAAGAACCAATGCAGATTCTCCCAAGGATGCCATTCAGGCTGTCAATTTTGGCGCAGAGGGAATTGGTCTATGCAGAACTGAGCATATGTTCTTTGAGGCAGACAGAATTCCTGCCTTCCGTAAGATGATTGTTGCTACCAATGAGGCTGATCGCCGAAAAGCTCTGGATAAGATACTACCGGTGCAAAAAGAGGATTTCAAAGGTATATATGAAGCAATGGAAGGAAGACCAGTTACCATTCGACTTTTAGATCCGCCGCTGCATGAATTCCTGCCTCATGAAGATAAAGATATCAAGGTATTGGCTGGTGAATTGGGCATTACCTTTGAGGAGTTGAAGTCCATCGTTCTGAGCTTGAAAGAGCTTAATCCAATGCTGGGTCATCGCGGCTGTCGTTTGGCTGTTTCCTATTCGGAGATTGCAGAAATGCAAACAAGAGCAATCATCGAGGCTGCTTTGGAAGTTAAAAAGGAAAAAGGCTATGATATCGTACCGGAGATTATGATTCCTTTGGTATGCGAGATTAAGGAACTGCAGTTTGTTAAGAATACAATCACTACCACAGCTGACCAGGTAATTGAGGATTCTGGTATGGATCTGAAATATATGGTAGGTACCATGATTGAAATTCCAAGAGCCTGTCTGACTGCAGATGAAATTGCCAGAGACGCTGAGTTCTTCTCCTTCGGAACCAATGATCTAACTCAGATGACCTATGGCCTTAGCCGTGACGATGCCGGAAGAATCCTGGATGACTATTATGAAGCCCGGATTTTCGAAGCTGATCCTACAGCAAGGTTGGATCAGATAGGTGTTGGCAAACTCATGAAGTTGGCAGTTGATTTGGGGCAGCAAACCAGACCGGATATTAAGCTTGGTATTTGCGGAGAACATGGAGGAGACCCCGGTTCAGTAGAATTTTGCCACAGCTTGGGTCTGGACTATGTATCCTGCTCACCCTTCCGTGTGCCGATAGCCAGGTTGGCTGCCGCGCAGGCGGCGATCAGAGGCAGGGAGGACAAATAGTCCGACCCCTGAAAACATCGACTTTTCATCTCCTCCAGACCTCCTATTCACTTTCCGAATCGGCTTTGATTAGCCAAAGCATTCAGAGAAGCGAACGGCGGCTATCTGCGAAAAAATCAGTGGGAAGATTTGATTGTTGAGGTTGTAATCTGAATAAAATAAAATCCCGTCTTTATCACAGAAATGTGGCAAAGACGGGATTTTTGTTGTTTTTTGATAGGGAAAGAAAAGTGTTTTAAGACGACTGAATAAATTGACGGGATTAGAATTTCCATTCATCCTCATAACCATCTAATGAAATTTGTGGAATAAACTTTTCTCCATGTGCTTCTTTCTTTTGAACTTCATTTATATGTATAGCCTAAAACATGAATCGATATATTCTTCACTTGGCTTGACTAAAATTAGTTTTTTCATAACTTCCTCGCTTTAATAATAATCGACAACGGAAACTTTTTCGCTTTGGTAGACGAATAATAGCCGCTCGTAAATTCGACATCACGGTTCATCGTTTCACTGTCAGTTTCTTCAACAATACGCTCAATTGCAAAGCCTGCCTTGGAGAGGGTATTTATATAATCACAAAGCCTACGATTATGTAACGTAAGAGGATTCCCATGCTTTTGAAATGTAAACGGTTCCGCCTCGTGATAGCTTCCCGAAAATAAAAGTCTACCCTCCGTTTCATCCACACAGTGCATGAACGGATGATCCCAGCTAAAAATGAAGCTGCCGTCTTTTTTCAAATAGGATGAAATTAGATCGAAGGTGGCTTGCAAACCGGTCGCCCAGCCAATCGCATAAACCGAATATATTATATCAAAGTAATGCTTCGGCAATAGCTCGATGCCTGTGTCATCAAGCGGATTTTGCTCCATCGGTGAGTTGAACAGGTTTGCCTTATAACCGTTATCCTTCAAAAATTCATCGGCAAGCTCAAGCTGGCGGTTGGATATATCCAGTCCCCAAAGCTCGGCAGCGCCTCTATCACCGCACCATTTCAATGACTGCCCACTACCACAACCAATTTCCAGAACCTTTTTATCGTTCAAATCCGGCATCAAGTGTAGTTCATCTTCTGTAGGACAAGAACAACCCCAAACAGGAAGCACCGTACCCGACCAATTGTCTGCCATCGCATTCCATGAACATTTATTCTGTGAATGAATTTTGCTTTCCGGCGCAGCTCCCCACTCTAATCGCCGGAATGTCGCCCATTCCAATACCTTGCCATACAAATGCGGTTGAATCTGTGAATACGTTAAATTATCCGGTAAGTTGTCTCTCAATGCAACCTCTGCCATTTCGAAATCGGGCAACTCCGCTAGTTCTTTTACATCAGCGAAAAATAAATAACCACCGGAGGCTTTCTCATCCGATGTGACGGTGTAAACGGATACAAAATCAAGCGAAAACTCTTTTGCTCCGGTTTCCTCGAATAGCTCTCGCTTTGCGGCTGTGAGATAATCCTCTCCCGTTTCAATATGTCCGCCGGGGATTTCGTAGGTGGTACGCTCTTTATGGCGCACAAACAGCCACTTGCCGCCGTGCCGCGCGGCGATGACAACGTAAGTAAGGTCTATATCAACCGGCGCTTGTGCATGAAATTCAACTTTAAGCATTTGTTTACCTCTCAATCAATATCAGCGGTACAGTCACTTCGTCCGGAAGTAAACCGGCGTGAGCTGCCAAATGTCCGCTTGCCTGTCCCTGTTCGTCCCGAAACCAAAGCATTTTCTTTCCGATAGCCAAAGCAACATAATCCCCTAAAAAATCTTTAAGCCGTTTATGCGGTGTTCCTATGCCAAATATTCCACTGTTTATCGCTTCTTCACTTGTCATCAAACGAAAATCATCCGCAAAATGGCGATTCCATCGCGCTGGAAATGCTTCTTTAAACTCAGGTTTTACAAAAAAAGATAAGCTGCGCGGCTCCCTGGTCGGCACAGCGTAAAGACATTCGTTTATCTCAGGATAATCCTCTATTAAGCATTCCTCTACATCAGTCAATCCGTGGTCAGCTGTGATTATCAAAAGCGTGTCATGCAAGTTGGCGCACAACTGCTCAATTTGCTTATCAAACAGTACGATATCGGCTTTTACTCGCTCACTATTACAACCATTACGATGCATATCATTGTCAGGCTGAAAATGATATGCGTAAATATACCTGCGTCCGTCATTTTTGCATAGCGTTTCCAAATGAGCACAAATTGCTTCGTTCGTATCGGTCCAATACTCACCGAAAGGCGAAACACGGCAGCATCCAATAGATGAATCTACTTTCTTTATCTGCTCAAACAGATTTGCAAATCCAATATTGTCCCAAACAATATTATTTTCGGTAGCTGCCACATTTGTGCCGCTTTGTTTCCCTGTAAACAACTCCACACTTTTATTGATTTCCGGAAAGTACATTGCCCAGCCCAACCAACCATGCTCAAGAGGGGTTAAACCTGTTTCATATGTAGTCAATGCAGATGTTGTAGTACAAGGGTACACCGAACCAAGCTGTGCAGCACAATGTTTCATAAGAAAACCGTCAGGTGAGTGAGCATTTAGTGCCGATATACCCATTCCGTCCAAAACCAATAACACAACATTTTTATATTCCTTTTTCAGCCTTTCGTCTAAAACGGGCAGGGTATTATGATGCGCGACTGCGCCGTAGTGCTTCAATATAGAGTTCGGAATACCTAAAATACAATTTTTTTGATAATCAGGGTGGTAGAGTTTATTCATTTTATATATTCTCCAATCTGCTTTAGCAACTCAGCAATAAGTTTTGTACCATCAACACGAATAACTGGACATACAAGGGTATCTGCCCATATATCAATAAAATCTAAAGAACGTGAAGCAACAAAATCATGAAATTTCTGCTGTCCTTCATACATATCTCCACCTTTACAGACGCGATCTCCGAATGTGTCATATTCGCGTTGCCTTATACGCTTCAAGCGAAGCTCAAACGGCGCTGAGATATATACTGCAAGCTCATAACATGTAGAACTCCGCTTTAAATTCTTCTAGAATGACAAAATAACTGCAATTTGGGTTCTGGTTGCTTAGAACATAATAGAAAGTAGTATGCCGTAATATACGGCATTTTTTTATCAGTAGTTGTTGACCTATGTACAATAATTCCATATAGTAATGCGTATATGAAAAAAGAGAAAGAGTCCACTCACCACAGTCGCCTCTTCCTCTCTTTCGCCCATGCACCTAGCTTAAAAGCATAGGGGCATGTATCACAGAGGCATAAACCCCTGGTACATGTAACAGGAGGTATAAACCCCTGATACATGAGGTACAACACTATGATAAGAGTTTTTCA
>ENA-UOOM01001997-UOOM01001997.1-fermentation-metagenome-genome-assembly--contig:-NODE-1997-length-17870-cov-25.172439_pt1 | contig 17870 bp, 18 predicted proteins | sample MGYA00245781_ERZ724031 | MGnify/ENA primary metagenome ERZ724031 (study PRJEB28704, sample SAMN03018317) | fermentation metagenome | biome: anthropogenic terrestrial biome; feature: soil... | reverse complement strand
AGAATCAATTAAAAATGTCGCTTAACTTTTTGTCTCAATTAAGTTTGCAAGTCCAATATGAGAGATAATAAACATGAAGACAATTTCATATTAATGGTTGTATATAATGCCATTCAATATGATGCACGTGTTATAAGGGCAGCTGAAATAATTAGTAGTTTAGGAGAAAAAGTTGTAGTCATTTCATGTAATAGCGATGAAACATACTTTAATAGTAATTTTAGCTCATTTTCTTTCAACTCTAAGTATAAAGGTGGATTATCATTACTTACTTTTTGGTATTATGTTGTGAAATACAGTATAATAAACAGACAAAAAATTAAACTATTATATTTGCATGATTATTATTTAGTTTTTATCGGAAGATTTTTAAATTTTATTTCCAATATAAAATGGGTTTATGATGCACATGAGTTATTAATTGAAAGAAAAGAGACAAAGCATAATTTGAGAGAATCATTTTTCCTACTTTTAGAAAAACACAGTATAAAACATGCTCATCTTGTTGTGGCTGCTAATCAAGAAAGAGAAAGAATTTTGAAATCTGTTTACAGACTAAAAAATACAGTAAATATTTTAAACATATCCCCAAATATAAAACACAATCAAGCTGAAAATATTTTAATTAAAGAAGACTACATTGTATATCAGGGTTATTTATCAAAAGATAGAGATATTGAAGATTACATTTTATTATTGATAAATCTTCCCAAAAATATAAAACTTAAAATTATTGGAGGTGGACCAGATTTGGATTATTTTAAAGATTTAGTTGTTAAATTAAACTTAGAGGAAAGAGTATGTTTTACAGGTAAAATCCCTTATTCTCAATTAATAAGAGAAAATTTGAATTGTAAAATTGGCATAGTATCTTATTCTTTAGAAGGATTGAATAACTATTATTGTTCACCGAATAAATTATATGAATATGCACAATTAAATATGCCAATGATATTCTCACCACAACCCTTTCTAACTAGAATATCTAAAAAATACAGAATTGGAGAAGTTATTTCTAAAGAGATGGAAATTGATAAAAAGATTGATTTAATTACTCAATTATTTGAAAATATTGAAATTTATCAAACTAATATGCTCATGTTTATTTCTGATTTTACCTATGAGAATGAAATGAGGAAATTAACAAAATCTATAACCGATCTTATGGTTCAAAATTCATGAGATATTTATGTTTATTTAAATAATATTATCAATGTCATTAAAACTTCTACAAATAAACTCTGTTGTCAATTCTGGATCTACAGGCCGCATAGCTGAAGAAATTGGACAGACAGCTATTGCTGCCGGCTGGAAAAGCTATATAGCCTATGGAAGAAATGATAGACCTAGTCAATCTGAATTAATTAAGATTGGCAATGATTGGGATATCAAAATGCATGGTTTTCAAACAAGATTATTTGATAGGCATGGTTTGGGTTCAAGATCTGCTACCGAAGAGTTAATAGTTAAGATTAAAGAAATCTTACCTGATATCATTCATCTGCACAACATTCACGGTTACCATGTCAACATAGAGATACTTTTCAATTATCTTCGAAACGCAAATATCCCTGTTGTGTGGACTTTCCACGACTGTTGGCCAATTACAGGTCACTGTTCCTATTTCACATTCGTAGGCTGTGAGAAATGGAAAACTCAATGTTACGAATGCCCACAAAAGAGAGGCTATCCTGCAAGTTACCTTATTGATAGATCTAAAAAGAATTATAACTTAAAAAAAGAACTCTTTAACTCATTATCTAATCTTACATTGGTGCCTGTATCACAATGGTTGTCAGGTATTCTTAAAGATTCGTTTTTACAAAACTATCCTATTAAGGTTATAAATAATGGTGTTAATACTGAAATCTTCAAACCTCACAGTAATTCTACTTTTAGAGAAAGATATGGTTTAGAAAATAAGTTTGTGTTGATAGGAGTTGCAACAAGTTGGGGTGAACGAAAAGGATTGAATGATTATATTAAACTGAGTAAAGAGCTTGATTTAAATTATCAAATAGTTTTAGTTGGGTTGACAAAAAATCAAATTGATAAACTTCCAGATAATATTTTAGGTATTGAAAGAACAGAGAGTGTAGAAGAGTTATCAAATATGTATTCAGAAGCGGATATTGTTTTGAATCTCTCTTATGAAGAAACTTTTGGGCTAACTACAGTGGAAGGTTTTGCTTGTGGAACTCCTGGTATTGTTTATAATGCTACTGCAAGTCCCGAATTGATTGATCAGTCGACAGGTTTTGTTATAGAACCAGGTGATATTAATGGATTAATGGATGCTATAATTCAGATCAAGCAAAATGGTAAACAATCTTATTCCGATGCTTGCGTAAATCGAGCACATAGGTTATACAAGAAAAAGGAACGCAACCAGGAGTATATTGAATTGTATGGATCATTACTTTAAGTTGTTTACAATCACAAGAAATATCATTAAATGTAAATATTAAATGTCACAATTTACAAATAAAACCCTCCTTATTACCGGTGGTACCGGTTCTTTTGGTAACGCTGTATTAAAGCGTTTTTTAGATACAGATATTAAGGAAATACGTATATTCAGCCGCGACGAGAAGAAGCAGGATGATATGCGTCACCGTATTCAAAACCCTAAAGTGAAGTTCTACATTGGAGATGTGCGCGACAAACGTTCTGTGGATACAGCCATGAGAGGTGTAGATTATGTTTTTCATGCAGCTGCGTTAAAACAGGTACCTTCTTGTGAGTTCTTCCCTATGCAAGCTGTCCGTACCAATGTGATTGGAACGGAGAATGTGCTTGATTCGGCCACTGATTATGGTGTGAAGAATGTGGTGGTGCTGAGCACTGATAAGGCTGCTTATCCCATCAATGCTATGGGTATTAGTAAGGCGATGATGGAGAAGGTGGCGATTGCCAAGGCTCGTTCGTTGGGTAATGATGCTGACACCACAATCTGCTGCACTCGCTATGGAAATGTGATGGCTAGTCGTGGTTCAGTAATACCACTTTGGGTGGAGCAGATTAAATCTGGAAAGCCAATTACGATTACAGACCCTGCAATGACTCGTTACATGATGACGCTGGAAGACGCAGTTGATTTGGTTCTTTATGCTTTTGAACATGGGAACCAGGGTGATCTGTTTGTGCAGAAGGCTCCTGCAGCCACGCTTGATGTGCTTGCTGATGCGTTGAAGGAGTTGTATAACGCGGATACGGAGGTGAAGATTATTGGCACTCGCCACGGCGAGAAGCTTTACGAGACGTTGGTTACTCGTGAGGAGATGTTCCGCTCGGAGGATATGGGGGATTATTTCCGTATTCCTGCTGATGATCGCGACCTTAACTACGATAAGTTCTTCGTTGAGGGGCAGAAGGATATATCTAAGGTGGAGGATTATCATTCTCACAATACTCACCGATTGGATAGAGAGGGCATGAAGCAATTGCTTCTGAAACTTCCGGAGATTAGAGAGGATATTAATCAGGACTAGTTATGAATATTCTTATTACTGGTGCCAAGGGTTTTATTGGGCGTAATCTGGTTGCGGAACTTAATAATATAAAGGAGGGGAAGGCTAAAGGGTATGGTCTTTCTCCTGACCTGAATATTTTTGAGTATGATATGGACACCGACATATCTTTACTGGATGGTTATTGCCGTGATGCTGATTTTGTTTTTCACCTTGCTGGGGTGAACAGGCCCAAAGAGCAGGGTGAGTTTATGGAAGGTAACTTCGGATTCACTTCTCTGTTGTTGGATACGTTAAAGAAACATGGCAACAATTGTCCCGTGATGTTATCTTCATCTATTCAGGCTGAGCTTGATAATCCTTATGGTGTCTCTAAAAAAGCGGGTGAGGATCTGCTCTTTAGTTATGGTAAGGAGGTTGGTGCCGATGTGCTTGTTTATAGATTCCCCAATGTGTTTGGGAAGTGGTGCCGACCAAATTATAACAGTGCTGTGGCAACTTTCTGTCACAACGTGGCTCATGATCTTCCCATACAGGTGAACGACCGATCAGTGAATATGACACTTGTCTATATTGATGATGTGGTGAAGGAGTTGATTTCGGCACTCGAGGGCAAACCTTACAGGTTAGGTGAGTTTTGCAGCGTGCCGGTGGAGCACAGGATTACGCTTGGTGAGATTGTGGATCTTATTTATTCGTTTAAAGAGAGCAGGGGTAGTTTGCAGGTTGCCAATCTGAGTGATGGGTTTACCAAGAAGCTTTATTCTACTTACCTTAGTTATTTACCTGTTGATGGGTTTTCTTATCCGCTTACGATGAATGTGGATGAGAGGGGTTCGTTTACGGAGTTCTTGAAGTCGCCCGACCGTGGACAGGTTTCTATTAATATATCTAAGCCTGGCATTACCAAAGGTCAGCACTGGCATCATACCAAGAATGAGAAGTTTCTTGTTGTGAGTGGCAAGGGGGTTATTCGCTTCCGCAAGATCGACGAGGAGAAGGTTTATGAGTATTTTGTGTCGGGCGATAAACTTGAGGTGGTTGATATCCCCGTCGGATATACGCATAACATTGAGAATTTGGGCGACACCGATATGGTGACGGTGATGTGGGTGAATGAGATTTTTGATCCGCAACGGCCTGATACCTTCTTTTTACCGGTTTAGAATGAATTTCTTTGCAAATATGGAATCCAATTCCGTATTTGCAAAGAAATTCGAAATATAACTGTATCTTTGTGCATGATACAACGAGAAATCAGCAGTCAACTGCAGAAAATGGCAACCAAAATGCCTGTTATATCCATTACAGGTCCACGCCAGTCCGGGAAAACCACATTAGCACGCATGTGTTTTCCGGAATATAGTTATGTAAACCTTGAAAGTCCGGATGTTTACGAAGCTGCCGTTTCGGATCCGCGTTTGTTCCTGTCGCAATTCCCCAAGGGTGTTATTATTGATGAAGTACAGCGGTTTCCCGCTCTTTTTTCGTACATTCAAACCATGAGCGATGAGCGGAACAGGCCGGGAGAATATGTTTTGACCGGATCGCAAAACTTCCTGCTTTCGGAGAAAATCTCACAAAGTCTGGCAGGACGCGTTTTTGTTACCCATTTGCTTCCGCTAAGCCTATCGGAGTTGCGCAGCACTGATGTAGCGAAGTCCACCGAAATGGAGGCGACTCTTTTCAGGGGATTTTACCCGCGTATTCATCAAATGGATATTGAACCCGAATTATTCTATCCATCGTATATCCAAACATACATTGAACGCGATGTACGACAAATAGTGAATGTCACTAATTTATATCTTTTTCAGAAGTTTCTCCGAATTGCAGCAGGCAGAGTGGGGCAACTGCTTAATTATAGCAATATAGCCAACGAGGTAGGAGTCGATTTGAAAACAATTAAATCCTGGTTCTCCATTTTGGAAACCAGTTTTATCGTCTTTTTTCTTCAACCGCATCATCGAAATTTCTCTAAACGAATTCTAAAAACACCCAAGCTCTACTTTTACGATACGGGATTGGTATGTAACCTGCTCGGAATACGAAAAAAGGAAGAGCTATCCGCTCATTGGGCTAAGGGTGCATTGTTTGAAAATATGATTATTGCAGATTTAACAAAAAGGTATTTTAACCGTTGTATCATACCTCCAATCTATTTCTGGCGCGACTCTTCCGGCAATGAAGTAGATTGTCTGATAGATACCGGCGACAAAATGCAATGTATAGAGATAAAATCGGCTACTACCGTATCGTCCGACTTTTTCAAAGGGCTTGATTTTTATCGCGGTTTAAACGCAGAAGCAGAACCAATTTTAATATATGGAGGCGATACAAACGGTGTTCGTAAAAATGGGAAAATCCTCGCTTGGAATGCTCCGCCGGATTGTTGAACACACTTTTACCCTTGGCTCTTATAGTAAATTTTTGTCTCTTGGAAATCAACAAAATATGAAGAAATTAAAAGTATTAACCGTAGTAGGTACCCGCCCCGAGATTATTCGCCTGGCGTGTGTACTGCAAAAACTGGATGCATCGGATGCTATTGAGCATATATTGGTGCATACGGGGCAGAACTACGATTACGAACTGAACGAGGTGTTTTTTGAGGATCTTGGCTTGCGTAAGCCGGATCACTTTCTGAATGCTGCAGGTAGAAATGCTACAGAGACAGCCGGTCAGATTTTGATTAATATAGATCCGGTTTTGGAGAAGGAGCAACCGGATGCTTTTCTGGTGTTGGGTGATACCAACTCATGCTTGTGTGCCATTGCGGCGAAGAAACGTCATATCCCTATTTTTCATATGGAGGCGGGCAACAGATGTTTCGATCAGCGTGTGCCGGAGGAGAGCAACCGCAAGATTGTGGATCATACGGCGGACATCAACCTTACGTATAGCGATATTGCTCGTGAGTATCTGCTGGCAGAGGGGCTTCGCCCGGATAGGGTTATTAAAACCGGTAGCCCCATGTATGAGGTGTTGATGCAGTATCTGCCTAAGATTGAGGCTTCGAATATTCTTGAAACGCTTAACCTTGAGAAGGGTAAGTTCTTTGTTGTGTCGGCTCACAGGGAGGAGAATATCTCTTCGGAGAAGAATTTCTTTAACCTGGTTGAGATTCTAAATGGTATTGCCGAGAAGTACAATTATCCGGTCATTGTGTCTACTCACCCACGCACTCGAAACATGATTGAGAAGAAGGGTGTGAAGTTTCATGAGAATGTGCAGCTGATGAAGCCAATGGCGTTGAGCGACTACAATAAGTTGCAGATGAATGCCTTTGCAGTGCTGTCTGATAGTGGCACAATCTCTGAAGAGTCGTCCATTCTTAACTTCAGGGCATTGAATATTCGTGAAGCACACGAACGTCCTGAAGCAATGGAAGAGGCCTCTGTGATGATGGTTGGGTTGAATCCTGAGCGTGTGATGCAGGGACTTGTTCAGTTACAGTATCAACACATTGGCGATGAGCGTAACTTCCGCCCCGTTGCAGACTACAGCATGCCCAACGTGAGCGATAAGGTAGTTCGTATCATCATCTCATATACAGATTACATTAAGAGGGTTGTTTGGGGTGAGTAGGATGAATATTCTTTTTCTTACAATTACGAGAATAGAAGATATAAATTGCCGCGGGATCTATACAGATCTTCTGCGGCATTTTGTCAATCAGGGACATAAGGTATTTGTGGCTTCACCTACAGAACGTAGATTTGGACAGGATACCTATTTGATAGAAAAAGGAGATCACACAATCCTTCAAATAAAAACTCTGAATATTCAAAAGACCAACTTTATAGAGAAGGGTATCGGAACCATCTTGCTTGCATATCAGTTTAGGAAAGGTATCCTTAAATATTATAAAGATATTCACTTTGATCTTATTCTTTATTCTACTCCTCCCATTACGTTCACTCAGGTCATTCACGATATCAAAAAGAGAAACAATGCAAAGACATACCTGCTACTGAAAGATATTTTCCCTCAAAATGCAGTTGATCTGGGCATGTTTTCCCAAAAGGGTTTTATCCATTACTATTTCAGAAGAAAGGAAAAAAAACTTTACAAAGTCTCGGATGTGATTGGTTGCATGTCACCTGCAAATGTGAAGTTTGTATTAGCACACAATCGGGAGATAGACCCTAAGTGTGTGGAGGTATGTCCCAATTCCGTTGAGGTGGAAACAAAACTTCCTTATGTTGATAAGACGAAAATAAGGAGTAAATTCGGCATACCTTCAGAATCTGTAGCTTTTATTTATGGAGGGAACCTCGGTAAACCACAGGGTTTGGATTTTTTATTGCAGGTATTGCAATCGAATCGGTCAAAGAAAGATCGATATTTTATGGTCGTCGGTTTTGGTACAGAGTATGGAAAAATATCGCAATGGTTTGAGGAAAATAAACCTGAGAATGCACAGCTTTTACAGGCACTGCCTAAACAAGAATATGACGAGTTGGTGCAATCATGTGATGTAGGTTTAATCTTTCTAGATCCACGTTTCACCATTCCTAACTACCCCTCCCGGCTTTTGTCTTATCTGGAATACAGGATGCCAGTTCTCATGGCTACGGATATAAATACGGATATAGGCTCCATTGCTGAAGAAAATGGGTATGGTCTATGGTGCAAAAACGGAGATTTGAACCAATTTAATTTATTGTTAGATGAACTGACCTCAGATAAGAATCTCCGTATCCAAATGGGAGAGAAAGGTTATAAATTTTTAGAAGAGAATTATACCGTGGAAAAGAGTTATGAGATAATAATGAGAAGATTAAAATAACTCTATTTTACTTCTTCTTATAATAATTTTTAATCTTAAATTTGCTCAAAGTTCTGACATTTGAATGAGTCAATTATTGAATTCTAAATTGTTCATCTTAAAGTAAAACCATTATGTTGGATAAATGTTTTGTTATACAGCCAATTAGTGATAGTAAGTTCACAAAAAGATATAAAGATACATATATACCTGCAATTAATGCAGCGGGGCTTGAACCATATAGAGTTGATTTAGATCCGAGCGTAAAAGTACCCATTGAAGATATTGAAACAAAGATAAAAGACTCGATTATCTGTTTTGCTGATATATCATTGGATAACCCTAATGTTTGGTACGAATTGGGTTATGCTTTTGCATTGGAAAAAGATGTGGTCATGATTTGCGATGAAACTAGAACAGAGTTTCCCTTTGATGTAAGACATAAAAATATCATCAGGTATAAAACTGAATCCCCAAGTGACTTTAGAATTTTAGAGAAGAAAATTACAGATAAATTAACAGCTTATTTAAAATCTCAAAGAAACACTGAGAAAATAATTGAGAATCCGATAAAAGAGACAGATGGTTTGCAACCTTTCGAACTGACGCTATTGGCTCTTATTGTTGGAGAACAATTCACAGACCAAGATGTTGTATATCCTACAATCTAAAAGAGAAAATGAACAAAGTTGGTTTTAATAACACTGCGTTTAGTATTGCAATGAGAAGTCTAAAAGCTAAAGGGTTGATAGATAAATCAAAGGATTCAGATTATAACGGAAATGAATATACCGTTTGTATTCTGACTAGTAAAGGCGGGAAATTTGTTTTAGACAACACACATCTTTTTGATTTGGAACAAAAGAGTATCAAAGAATCTTCTGAAGACGATAATTCGTTTGAATTACCTTTTTAATTATACTTTTTTTGGGGTAGTTGGGAAATAATTGGATATTAGCAACAATCATCGATGCTTTTTTAATATCATGAGGCATTTACTGATGAGTGCAAATCGTGGTAGTCACCTAAAGAAGCGTTTAATTACATTATTTGAGAAACATCCGGGTGTGCCCATTAGATGGTACTGGTATGGTTGATTGGAAACAATAACTTTTATGGATCTTAATATAAACAAATATCATGAAAGATACGTATAACAAAAATTTATTAGCTTCAATTGCTGTTTTTGGAGAACTTTGTAATACAGAGCAGGATGTCCAAAGTATCATCATTGAATTTATCAAATCTGTTTATGCATTAGAAAAATTATGGTCACTAACGACTATAGATGTGATCACGTTATTAAAAAAACATTTTGATTTTGATTTTCCAGAAGCTGTGGTTAAATTCTGTCTCAATCAGATGAGAAATAAAAATCAAGTTGAAAAATTAACGGGACAATACAGATTAAAAGAAACTGGGTATGACGCAAATGGTCTTTCTCAAAAGATCGAAGATAAAAGGAATTTACATATAACTTTACAGGACAGACTTATATGTTTTTATGAGTCTGAAATGAAAAAGAAGACAGATTCAAAGACAAGAAAGGAATTAATTGAAAACTTATTAGCATATCTTTTTGATAATGGTATAGATGAAAAATATTCAACTGTAATTAATACATTTGTTTTAAAAAACTCAAATGATTTAGAGTTTAAAGAAACATTAAGCCAAATAAAAGAAGGATTAATAATTACTACAGGTTTGAAATATACTAGCGATATAACTAGTTTAGGCAAGTGGACAGATGAATTAAATATATACTTGGACACGGAAATAATTTTTAATGCATTTGGTCTAAATGGAGAAGTATATAAAAAATTATTCGATGATTTTTTTTCATTGGTAAATGAAATTAATCACATATCAATAAAAGCAAATAAGGGTAAATTAATCAAACTCAAATATTTTGAAAGCACGAAGGAAGAGATGGATGATTTCTTTCATGCTGCACAGAATGTAATACGAAAAGAACAAAATATTTTACCTGTTACTACTGCAATGCTTGAAATTTGTAAAGGATGTTCGAGTGTTGAAGATGTTATATTTAAGAAATCCCAAATTGAGACTGATTTAATCAGTATGGGTATCAGAGAAGTAAAGGATCCCAATTATCTAGATAACTCAGAATATATAGTCGAATCTATAGACCTAATTGATAAATATAGTAAGTCAAATGGAGAGGATAGCATAAATAGTATCCTCGAGTCGTTTTCTAAAATTAATTTTTTAAGAAAGGGGAAGAATAAGACACATTTTGAAACGTGTCAACATATAATTTTAACAGGTAAATTGTTATCATTACAGTTAAGTAAAGATGTAGAAGTAAAAGATGAACTCTATAGTATTCCTTATTCAACAGATATATATTTTATTACAAATAGATTTTGGTTCAAGTTAAATAAAGGTTTTAGTAAAAAAGGCGATATTCCGGCAACCCTGGATATGACAATTAAAGCACAAATAATCTTATCTTCTCAAATAAATAGCTCTATTAAATCAAAATACAACCAATTAATTGATGACTTAACATCTGGGAAACTATCAAGTTCGCAGGCTCAAAATTACTATTACCATTTAAGAGAGACAGCAAAAAGACCAGAAGACTTAAGTTCTGAAAACGTTAGCAACTCTATTGGTTTTATTTTCGATGATAATTATGATATTTATGAAAGAGAACAGGCATATAAAAATACGCAGATTGCAGAGGGAAATAAAGCAAAAAAAGAATTGAGAGAATACAAAAATGCAGAACGCATAAATAAAAAGAAACTTACCGTAAAAAATATTCAGAGTGAATTCATTATAAGAATTATTCTATTTTATATTCTTACCGTAATAATACTGGGAGTAATAATCTTTTTACTGTCTCTGATAATTTCTCCTTCCGATTCGTTATTTTCAATATTAGTGGGGGGATTGACGATTTTGACAGTTTTTTTTCAATTACTTAATAATAATAAAATAAGAGAAAAGAAAAATAGCTTGAAAAAGAAATTATGTAAGAAACATTTGAAAAAGCATGCAAGGTAAATATGTATAAACAATTTTTTAAACGTTTTTTCGATTTCTTCCTGGCATTTCTCGGCTTTATCATCATTAGTCCTGTTTTCCTTTTGTTATTGATCTGGTTATCCATTGTAAACAGGGGTGCAGGTGCATTCTTCTTTCAGGAGCGACCGGGTAGGGGTGAGAGGATATTTAAGGTGATTAAGTTTAAAACGATGACCGACGAGCGGGATGCTTCGGGTAAGTTGTTGCCTGATGCACAACGATTGACGAAAGTTGGAAAGTTTGTGCGTTCTACGTCATTGGATGAGATTCCTCAGTTATTGAATGTAGTCAAGGGGGATATGTCACTCATAGGCCCCAGACCCTTGTTGGTGCATTATCTTCCATTGTATAACGATATGCAGAGGCGTCGTCACGAGGTACGACCGGGCATCACCGGATGGGCGCAGGTGAACGGGCGGAATGCCATCGGCTGGCAACAGAAATTTGAGTACGATGTGTGGTACGTGGACAATGTTTCATTATCTTTGGATATAAAAATCCTGCTGAAGACCATCCAGAAGGTATTTAAACGGGAGGGTATCAGCTCGGACACAAGTGCGACAATGGAAGCGTTTAAAGATAACTGATTATGAAGAAAATTGCAATATATGGTGCCGGTGGTTTTGGTAGGGAGGTAGCTTGTTTAATCCATAGAATAAATGAAAAATCCCCTGAGTGGGAATTAATTGGTTTCTTTGATGATGGGAAAGAGAAAGGAACTAAAAATGAGTATGGTGAAGTTTTGGGTGGTATTAATGAGCTTAATGAATACCCCGAAGATTTAGCTATAGCAATTGCTATTGCATCTCCCAAGATAGTGGAAAAGATTGTAAGTAAAATTACTTCTCCCAACATTTACTTTCCAAATATAATATCTCCTGATGTTATTTATTTGGATGAAAAAAATATAAGAATAGGCAAAGGGAATATTATTTGCTCTGGTTGTTTGATAAGTTGTAATGTAAGTCTTGGTAATTTTAATATTTTAAATGGATTTATCCCGATAGGTCATGATACTACAATAGGAAGTTTTAATTCAATTATGCCTTCTGTTAAAGTTTCAGGTGAGGTGCTTATTGGAGATAGAAATTTTTTTGGTGTGAATTCAGTTATATTACAACAAATTAAAATTGGTAATGATACAGTAATTGGAGCCAATAGCCTAATTATAAGAAGAACTAAGGATGGGATGACTTATGTTGGTAGTCCCGCATCGATAATAAAGTATTAACGAAATAATTAAAATAAAATGCAGAAAGAGGAATTTGTACAGAATTTTGCAAATCAGTTTGATGATACTGATGCTTCAGAAATAACAATAAATACTATTTTCAAAGATTTAGAGGAATGGAGTTCATTATTAGCTTTATCAATTATAGCTATGTGTGATGAAGAGTATGATGTGAAAATTAAAGGGGACGATATTAGAAACGCAAATACAGTCGAAGATTTGTTTAATTTAGTTCAGAGTAGAAAACAATGAGTTTCCTATCAATAGGTAATGTGAAAATTACAGGAGTATCGGCTTGTGTACCAAAAGAAGTTGAAGAGGTAAATTCGTATTCCTTATTTTCACAAGATGATGCTTTAAATTTTTCAAAAAATACAGGTGTTCAACGGCGTAGAAAGGCGCCGTTTGAAGTATGTTCATCAGATTTGTGTTTGAAGGCGGCTAAAAAACTAATCGAGGAATTAGAGTGGAATAAAAGTGAAATTGACTGTTTGGTTTTTGTAACTCAAACTCCAGATTATACTCTTCCCGCTACTTCGGTCATTCTACAACATAGATTGGGATTGTCCACAGACTGTTATACGTTGGATATTTCGTCGGGCTGTTCCGGATGGGTTGATGCACTAAGTGTGATTTCTTCATTGTTGAGTCATGGTTCAATGAAAAAAGGAATTTTGCTCGCTGGAGATACCATCTTAAAATTCTGTTCAGAAACCGACAAAAGTACTTATCCTTTATTCGGAGATGCGGGTACAGCAACTGCTTTGGAGTATTCAGATAAAGAGGAGAATAGAATTCACTTCACATTTAATTCCGATGGAGAAGGAAGTGATGTGATTATGATAAGAGATGGTGGATTTAGGAATCCTGTTAGTGAGAAGTCTTTTGTTAAAGAAGCCATTTCTGAAGGAATAGAGAGGAGTAATTTAGATCTTATTCTTGATGGAATGGATGTGTTTTCTTTTGGTATATCTAAAGCACCTGAATCTGTAAAAAAATTGACCGATCATTTCTCAATTGAATTGGATTCTGTTGATTATTTTACTTTTCATCAAGCTAATAAGTTTATGAATGAGAAGATTCGAAAGAAACTGAAACTGCCTGAAGAAAAAGTGCCCTATTCAATGAAAGACTTCGGTAACACAAGTTGTGCAACGATACCCTTAACTTTGGTCACACAACTACAGAATAAATTGATTAAACAAAAATTATCTCATGTTGCTTGCGGATTTGGAGTAGGTTTATCATGGGGAAGTTGTTATTTTCAGACAGACCAAATTGTCTGTCCTGATTTAATTGAATATTAACTTATGCACAATCCTTTTACCTTAGGAGGAAAAACAATACTGGTTACCGGTGCCTCTTCTGGCATCGGTAAAGCGATTGCCATTGAGTCCTCAAAAATGGGAGCAAACGTGATCATTACCGGAAGGAATGAAGTGCGGTTGAGAGAAACCTATTCTCAATTGGAGGGAAGTGGTCATGATTTAATTGTAGCTGACTTATCCATAAAAGAAGATATTGACAGGCTTCATAAAGAACTTCCAATGATTCACGGCTTGGTAAATTGTGCTGGACTGACTAAAGTTGCTCCGTTTCCTTTTGCTACCCGTAATAGTTTCGAGGAGGTGATGAATGTGAACTTCTTTGCTCCGACTGAATTGACCCGCCTGTTGGTGAAATCGAAGAAAATCAGTAAAGGTGCTTCTATCGTGTTTATCTCATCGGTATCGGGTGTGTATTGTTCAGCGGTAGCTTCATCCATTTATTCATCCTCTAAAGGTGCGGTGAACGGATTGGTGAAAGGGGTGGCACTGGATCTTGCACCCAAGGGAATTAGGGTGAACTCTGTGAATCCGGGTATGATTGATACGGATATTTTCACCGGATCTGCAATCACCGATGAGCAGTTGAAAACGGATATGCAACGTTATCCCTTGGGCAGGTATGGTAAACCCGAGGAGGTGGCTTATGCCGTAATCTATCTATTATCTGACGCTGCAACTTGGGTCACAGGTTCCAACCTGTTGATTGACGGCGGTTATACTTTACTATAAACATTATGCAAGCATTTATCAAGGCGATAACCTATGCACTGCCGGATATGGTAGTTACCAACGAAGATCTAGTACGTGAATTTCCTGAATGGAGTGTGGAGAAAATTGCTGACAAGGTAGGAATCAATAAAAGACATATTGTAGGAGAAAATGAGACCTCAGCTGATCTGGCTTTGAAGGCAGCTGAAAAATTGTTTCAGGAGCATCCGGAGATAAACAGGGAATCGGTAGATTTTATCCTTTTCTGTACACAGAGTCCTGATCATTTTCTACCGACTTCGGCTTGCATACTTCAAAATAAACTCGGATTGCTGACTTCATGTGGTGCACTTGACTTCAATTTAGGTTGTTCAGGTTACGTGTATGGCCTCTCTCTTGCGAAAGGATTGATATTGGGTGGAATCGCGAAGAATGTGTTACTGCTTACCGGAGAGACTTATTCCAAGTTTATGCATCCGAAGGATAAAGGCAATCGCACCATCTTCGGGGATGCCGGATCGGCTACTCTAATATCGTCGGAAGGTTTTGCTGAGATCGGTAATTTCAGTTTGGGAACCGATGGCAGAGGTGCAGAAAACCTGATGGTGAAATCGGGTGGTATGAGATACAGGGAACAGATCAACGATTTACAGTTTGAGGAAAATGGAAATCCCCAATCTTCGGATTATCTCTACATGAATGGGTCGGAAATTTTTAATTTTACAATAGACGCAGTTCCTCCCTTAATTGAGGATACCTTGGTGAAAAATAAGATCTCCAGAAACGATGTGGATGGTTATGTATTTCATCAGGCCAACAAGTTCATGATTAACTTCCTGAGGAAGAAAATAAAAATTGAACCGGAAAAGTTTTTCACCTACATGAGCGAAGTGGGTAATACCGTTTCTAATACCATTCCCATTGTATTAACAGAAAAGATAAAAGAAGACGTACTTCATGGAAATATTCTACTTGCTGGTTTCGGCGTGGGCTATTCATGGGGTGCGTGCATAATAAGGATGCACCAAAATAAGTAATTATAAACTTTAATACCATGCGTTTAATTGAATTGAAGAAAATAATTGAGGAAGCAAGCTCTCTTATGACTGATTATGCTGCAACTACATTTCAGAACTCTTATGTTATCACAAATATTCAACCTGTAAAACAGGCTTTATTGCTTTTAACCAGAGCTGGATTATTAAATTCTGATTTAGAAGATGTTCAACGAGTAATAAGTTCCGAAGGTGAGAGAATGTTATTTGACAATAATGATGTTAGGAATAAACTTTATTTAACAATTAGGGACATTAACAGGTCTGTAATATTTTTAGACCAGTGGTTGGATAATGTAATTTCTGTAGAAGAAACTGAAGATACAATAAGCGTCAGTCTTCCTAAAATGAGTGATCTTGTAGATTTACAGAAATACGTAACATCCGTTCAAAAAGGATTTACTTATATAACAAATACTTTGGAAGGAGGTATTATTAAGTTTAAGACATTAGATAGAGGATCCGATATTATAACATTTGCAGTTGGCACACCTTTCATTGTTACAATACTGGTTAAATTTTGGAAGTTAGGAGTTAGGGTCATAAAAGATGTTTATGAATTGAAATTGTTAGAACAGAAATTAGAACAAGAAAAAGCAAAAACAGAATTAATAAATTCAGCAAAAGAAATATATAATAATCGAGTTGACAAAATATTAAATGAAGGTGTTTCTGAGGTATTAGCAAGTCATAATATTAAGCTCAATGAGAAGGAAGAAGATTTAGTGCGTATAAGTAGTGGGATTAAAGAACTTATCACTTTAATAAATGATGGTGCCAAAATAATGCCTTCTCTCAATGCTTCAGAAGAGATTGCAGAACTTTTTCCAGGTTATGTAAAACTCATAGATAAGCATATTAAAAGTATTTCAGATAAATCAGAGAACTAAATAAGGATGAGATTCGATATTTAGAAAAAAATATGGATTCTTTTTAAAAAAGAGTAGACATTCTGGAGAATTTCAAAAATGATTGAAAATAAATAATTATATGACTGAACGTATTTGGCTCTCTCTCGCCCATATGGGCGGGCAGGAGCAACGGTTTATACAGGAGGCATTCGATACCAACTGGGTGGTGCCCCTTGGACCCAATGTGGATGGTTTTGAGAAGGATCTGGAAAGTTATCTGGGCGAAAACAAACATATCGTGGCGTTGAGTGCGGGCACTGCGGCAATTCACCTGGGGTTGATTCAGCTTGGGGTGGGACCGGGTGATGAGGTAATTTGTCAGAGCTTCACCTTCAGCGCGAGTGCGAACCCCATAAAATATCTGGGTGCGGATCCGGTCTTTGTGGACAGCGAGCCGGAGACCTGGAACATGTCGCCGGAACTATTGCGAATGGCAATTAAAGACCGCATTGCCAAAACAGGAAAGAAGCCCAAGGCGATCATCCCGGTGCATCTCTATGGAATGCCTGCAAAGATGGATGAGATCATGGCGATTGCCAACGAGCATGGAATCCCTGTATTGGAGGATGCTGCCGAAGCACTCGGCGCGGAATTCAAGGGTCAGAAATGCGGCACCTTCGGTGAGTTTGCCTGTCTCTCGTTTAATGGTAACAAGATGATCACCACTTCGGGTGGGGGTGCATTGGTTTGCTCCACTAAAGAGGAGGCCGATTTCACGAAGCATCTGGCTACACAGGCACGTGACAATGCACCGCACTATCAGCACTCGAAGGTGGGGTATAACTATCGCCTGAGTAATATCTGCGCGGGCATCGGTCGGGGTCAGATGATGGTGTTGCAGGAGCATGTGGAGGCCCGCCGGAACATCAACCTGAAATACCGACAGCTGTTAAATGGTATCGGTGGTGTATCGTTCCAAAGTAATCCTTCATCGGACTTCCACTCGAACATGTGGCTTACCTGTATCGTGGTGAATCCTGCTGAAGCGGGCTTTACACGGGAGGATCTGCGCCTGGCCATGGAACAGGAGAACATTGAAACGCGCCCGCTCTGGAAGCCGATGCATTTGCAGCCTGTTTTCGCCAGTGCACCATTCTACGGAGATGAATCAAGGGTAAGCGAAAATCTTTTTGATCGCGGGCTCTGCCTGCCCTCTCATCCCAACCTCACCGACGAGGATCTGCAGCGTGTGGTGGATGTGATAAAAGGGTTAGCGGAAATGTAGTTCATTCACACTATGCGAGAATCGGAAATTCTTTGTAGAATTGAAGCAGGGATATAGTTTCTGTCCGTAGTTTGGAACGAACGAATTTCTTTATATCCTCATCCATTAATTCCCCTA
>ENA-UOOM01001995-UOOM01001995.1-fermentation-metagenome-genome-assembly--contig:-NODE-1995-length-17880-cov-18.224572_pt1 | contig 17880 bp, 17 predicted proteins | sample MGYA00245781_ERZ724031 | MGnify/ENA primary metagenome ERZ724031 (study PRJEB28704, sample SAMN03018317) | fermentation metagenome | biome: anthropogenic terrestrial biome; feature: soil... | reverse complement strand
AAAGTTAGAAAGAGTGATTGCATGAATTATTTTAAACCTAATAAAACAATTTTTGATGATTTTTTTGAGCATAGAGATATGCTTATAATACAGCATATGAATGGAGATATTAATAAAAAGGAATATTTAGAGCTAAATTATAAGTATATGCTTGAGAGAAATATTAAACCGTTCCAGCGTATTGACAGCTTTGAAAAAGGAATGTACAACTATCAATATTATAATATGATGGCAAAATATCACCGCATGATAGCACAGGATATAAAAGATAAAGGAAAGCACATAAGTTACTACAGCAAATATTTAAGTGAAGCTGATTATTATTACAATGAAAAGGATAAAACTTCCTTCCGTCTGTTAAGGTTTCTTCAATTTGAAAATGTGGAATCATATTTTATTAAAATGGAATCTTCATTGTTGGAAGGCAAGCTTTACGAAATATTGTTGAAGGACTATGAATATGCCGTGCTTCATTCTAAAAGTTTATGGCTTTTGGAAGTGTTAAAAAAAGAAAATGTATTTTCCGAAAAAAAGAAGAAATCGGTTATAGATTATTATGTGAATCAAAGATATTAAGCCACGGGTGTTCTCCCGTGGCTTTGGTCTATTTAATAAGCATTTGCAATTATTTTAATAATGTCATCAAGAGGTGTTCCTACTTTAATATCAAAGGTTCCGCTTTGCAGCCTTGTATCAAGGTTAAGTTCAACACATCGGGTCAGAAACTCTTCTTTGCTGTCTATTAAATTGTTGTTTAATAATACTTCTCCTATTTGAGAAGGGTATGAACCTTGAGGAATGCTGATGGTTGCTATTAACCCTGTTGGTGTTTCTTCCTCCGGAACCTCTTCTCCCGGTTCTGATTCAGGGTCTTCTTCATCAGGTACTTCGCTTGATATTGGAAAGTCTTCAATTATTTCTTTGTTAATTCCTCTGCTGAACAACAGGTCGAATCTCCATGCCAATATAACTACCATAATAACAATTACGGTTATAATCAGTCCATAATCAGTAATATTATATATGAAATCTCTTATCGCATTAATTATTCTTTTCATGTGTCACCTCTTGGCTTTAATCGCTCTAATTATTTTAGCACAAAAATGACATGTATTCAATATCCACATTTAATAAAAACATGTAAATTTTACAATTGTCTATACTTTCGAAAAATATTTGGTATAATGGTAAGGAGACGCCACGGCGGATATGCACTGCAATGGTGCTGATTTTAATAATAATGACAATATATCGGAGATAGTATGAGAGAAATAAAAATTACAAATAACGAAGAAGGCCAAAGATTAGACAGATTTTTAAAAAAATATCTCAACAAGGCAAATCAGTCATTTATTTATAAAATGATTAGAAAAAAGAATATAAAGTTAAATGATACAAAGGCAGAGCCGGAAGCGGTTTTAAAAAAAGATGATATTGTGCAGCTATATTTGTCTGATGAAACTATTGAAAAATTCAGAGAGAAAAAAACATTAAAACAAACAAGCATACATTTTAATACTGTTTATGAGGATGATAACATATTGGTTTTGAACAAACCTATAGGTCTGAGCACTCAGCCTGACAAAACAGGCATGAGAAATTTAGTTGACGAAATTAAAATATATTTAGATGCAAAAGAAGAAAATATTAGCTTTACATTTAAGCCTGCTGTTTGCAACCGTTTGGACAAAAATACCTCCGGTCTTGTAATTGCGGCAAAGAACTATGATGCCCTTAAACAAACAAATAAGGCAATCCGTGAAAGAAAAATAAGAAAATACTACATGGCAAAAGTTCACGGGATTATAAAAGAAAATTTGGAGCTTAAGGATTATCTTATAAAAAATGAAAATAAGAATATGGTAAAAATTATAAATGAATACAGTGAAAATTCTAAAACGGCAATAACCTATGCCCGGCCGGTGAAGACTGACGGAAGGTACACATGGCTTGAAGTGGAAATTGAAACAGGCAGGACTCATCAAATACGTGCCCACCTATCATCAATCGGGCATCCGATTGCAGGGGATAAAAAATACGGGAAAAAAGACAATGAAAAATATCAGGTTTTGCATGCATATAAGTTGGTTCTAAGCGGTTACGAAGGAAACTTATCATATTTAAACGGAGTGGAAATAGTATCTGATATAAGTGAAAGAATAATTTTGCAGGAGGAATCATGAAAGTAAAAATAGCCGGAACAAATGAAATAATTGAAGTAATGCATAATGAAACATTGTACGGCTTATTGAAGAGAGTTCACAAAAAAGATTATTTTAACTATTTGGGAGCTAAAGTAAACAATAAGCTTAAGGGACTTTGCAGCAGAGACTTTAAAGAAAATGACTGTATAGAATTTATAGATATTACTAATCCGGATGGTCAAAGAATTTATGTGCGCACACTGTCATTAATTTATGTTAAAGCATGCAAGGATGTTTATAACGACATGGATGTTACGATAAATCATTCGTTAAACAAAGGGCTTTATACGGAGCTTCAATATAAGCATTTAGTATCTAAAAAGCATCTATACATTATAAAAAATAAAATGCAGGAAATCATTGAAGCACAAAAGCCTATTACAACTAATTTTTTAAGTGTTGATAAGGCTTCGGAAATATTTTCCGCCCAGGGAATGATGGACAAGGTGGAAATGCTTAAGTATTGGAACAAAGATTCAATAAGGGTTTACGAATTGGACGGGTATTATGATACATTTTACGGATACCTTGCTCCCAATACAGGATTTATTAATAAGTTTGATTTAAGATTATTTTATCCCGGAATTATATTGAATTTCCCCACCCGTGAAAGCAATTTTGAACTTCCCGAATATATTGAGCAAAAGAAGCTTTCCAAAGTATTCAAGGAAGCTGAGGATTGGGGGGAAATAATGGATGTAGCATATGTCGGTTCTTTAAATAAAAAAATCGTCAACAACACTATCAGTGATATGATATGGGTTAACGAAGCACTTCACGAAAAAAAGATTGCATACATAGCAGATGAAATTACCAATGATAAAAATATTAAAATAGTGCTTATTGCAGGTCCGTCTTCTTCTGGGAAAACAACATTTGCACAAAGATTATCAATTCAGTTGAGAGTAAACGGCAAAAAAACATATGCCGTATCACTTGATGATTATTTTGTCGACAGGCATTTAACCCCAAAGGATGAAAATGGAGATTATGATTTTGAAACTATTGAAGCTTTGGATTTAGAGCTTTTTAATGAACAGCTTCTGGATCTAATCGCGGGGGAAGAAGTTCAAATTCCTGTATATAATTTCAAGGAAGGCAGAAGGGAATATACCAGGGAACCCGTAAAACTGACAAAAGACCACATTATTATAATTGAAGGAATTCATGGGCTGAATGATGACCTTACAAATAACATACCTCAATTCAATAAGTTTAAAATATACATAAGTGCATTGACACAGCTAAACATTGATCATCATAACCGAATTGCAACATCCGATTTGAGACTTTTGAGACGCATTGTAAGAGATAATACCCACAGGGGAAACAATGCTTTAAAAACTATGAAATTATGGGACAATGTTGTGAAAGGCACTGAAAAGTATATTTTCCCCTTCCAGGAAAATGCCGATGCAATTTTTAATTCCGCATTGGTTTATGAGCTATGTGTTCTTAAAAAATATGCAGAGCCTATTATAATGGAAATTGATGAAAACAGTATCTTTTATTCGGAAAGGCAGCGACTGCTGAAATTTTTAAGCTACTTCCTCCCGATTGAAGACGAAAGTGCAATACCAAATACGTCAATCTTAAGAGAGTTTATAGGCGGAAGCCGTTTTGAGTAAAAAAGTAATGGGGACACACCTTAGTCAGAGTTTAGTCTATAGAAGCACAAGGAATGTCCCCGTCAGGGGTTAGTCTTTGCGGGCAAAAGGAATGTCTCTGTTTAAAAGTCATTTAAATCAATTTTTCCCCTTTTCATTCCCACGGATAAACACAGGCCGATGGATACCATGTTTACAAGCATGAAGGTTCCGCCGTAGCTTATAAAGGGAAGAGGAATTCCCGTAACAGGCATTAAACCCATTGTCATTCCTATATTTTCAAAGATGTGGAATAAAAACATTGAGGTAATGCCTGTTACTATTAATGTACCGAACAAATTCGCGGCATTTTTTGCAATTCTGATAAGTCTGTAAAGTAAGATTGCATACAGGCATAATAGAAATACCCCTCCCACAAGTCCAAATTCTTCACCTATTACAGCAAAAATAAAATCTGTTTCCTTTGTGGGCAGATAACCCAATTGATTTTGGACACCTTTATACAATCCTCTTCCGTATAGCATTCCCGAGCCTATGGCTGTCTTTGATTGAATTACTTGGTAGCCTAAATCATCAGGGTCGGATTCCGGATAAAAGTAGGTTATAATTCTTTCGAATTGGTAATGCTCCACAAGATTTGCATAACGAGAATTTTCATTTTGTGTATAATCCTCCATTATATAGAAAAATGCACTTATACCCACTATTATTAATATTAAACCGATTATCATAATTGACAGCACATATTTTCTGTCAATTCCGGCAATATAAATCATAATTGCGATAAAAAATACAAAAACCAGTGCCGTTCCCAAATCGGGCTGCATTAAAATCAATGCTACCGGCAAAAATGCAAACAATATAATTTTTAATAAAACCGCAGGATGGTTTATGTTATCCCTGTTGATATCGATAAACTTTGCTACGGATATTATGACACCGAATTTAGCTACTTCCGAGGGCTGAAACACTATGGGACCTATGGCTATCCATGACCTTACATTTCCCCAATCGGCTGCTTTTACGGGATTAATCAGGGTATATAAAAGCAAAAGATTTGTCAGTACATAAATAGGAATATAAAAGCTCCCGTATAAATCATAATCAATTAAAATTAATACAAACAAGACTGCCATACCAAGTCCGAAAGCTATTATTTGTGTTTTTAAATAGGCTTCGCTTCCCGCTGCTTTGCTCATTGTGGCGCTTTTTATTATTACAAACCCGTAAATACACAACAATATGGTTGTAATTATCAATATAAAATCAAACCTTTTAAGTTTGCTTTCTTTCTTAAACATATTTATCTCCAGTTTTCATAATATCATAATGGTTATTATATCATATCTTTATACAATCAAAAACAAATATTTTATTGATTGGCAGTTTGTTGTTTATGAAAATAAGTTGACTAAGTTTTTCAAGTCATATAGAATTAAAATTGAGATATTTATAAAAGGTGAATTAAATGAAGAACAGAAATATAAAAAAAGTTATACCGTATGTGCTTATAATTTCCGGAATAATAATTATAGCAATCGCACTGTATCAAAAGATAAGCACTACATACTATCAAAATAAGTTAGTGGATGAATATTACAAATATATAAGCCGGCTGAATTTTGATGATAATATTGAAGGCGTTGTGCCTCCGCCGGAATCGCCTTCAGAGGAGTCTGCAGCGGCAAGCCGGGAGCATGAAGAAGAACGGGCTGAAGAACCTGAAACACCAAAGGAACCTGATGAAAATCCCGTAGAAAAATATCTTCAAGGAAAAGAAATAAGCGGGATTATTGAAATCCCGAAATTAGGCGTAAAAGCCGCAATTCTTGAAGGAACCGATGACACAGCGTTGAAGTATACGGTGGGGCATTATCCGGGTACCGGGAATCCCGGCAAAAAAGGAAACTATGTTCTCTTAGGTCATAGAAATTACGTATATGGCCATTATTTCAGAAGAATTGATGAATTAAAGCCCGGTGATGAGGTTGTAATTAAAAAAGATTTGGAAACATACACTTATACAATTACGGAATCCTTTGTGGTGAGTCCCGAGGAAGTATGGGTTTTGGAAGATACGGAAGAAATAATGCTGACCATGATTACATGTACACCTGTAATTACCTATACAGACCGGTTGATTGTAAGAGGAGTTATTTCCGAACAATGAGAATAAATCACTGCATGGTGATATAACCAATATTTTTTAAAAGCTGCTATTAAAATTGTGAGACAGAATATTTTTCTGATAAATGTATCCTCTTTTGGCAAAGGGGATTTTTTATTTATGTACAGATGTTTATTTTGCCAGATAATATTTTCAAAGAAGTAAAAGTTCTTTAAATCAGAACAAATGTATGCTATAATCTTAAATAATAACTGAAAGGACTCATTATGTTAATACTTGGAATAGATCCTGGGCTGGCAATTTCAGGCTACGGAATATTAAATTATGCAGGAAATAAATTTGAAGTAATAGAATATGGTGCTGTATTAACAGATAGCTGCGAGGAGTTTCCCAAAAGGCTCAAGCTTATATATGACAGCTACATATCTATTATTGATACGTACAAGCCTGAAGCCGTTGCTATCGAGGAATTGTTCTATAATAAAAATGTAAAGACGGCAATGGCAATTGCACAGGCAAGAGGAGTACATCTTTTGGCGGCAGAAAACAAAAATGTACCTCTTTACGAATATACACCTCTTCAAATAAAGCAGGGAATAGTCGGGTATGGAAGGGCTGAAAAAAGACAGATACAGGAAATGGTAAGAATAATATTGAAATTAAAAGAAATTCCAAAGCCTGATGATGTTGCCGACGGTTTGGCGGCAGCAATCTGTCATGCCCATTCACTTAAGTTTGCGGATAATTTTAAAATCAAAAAATATTAATCCATAGGAGATTATATGATTAGCTATATAAAGGGCGAAGTTATTAAAAAGGGTATCGATTACTTAATTTTGGACAATAACAATATAGGATATTACATAAATACTTCTTTTTCTACTTTAAATAAAATCAGTGAAAAGGAAAAGGCGGTTATGCTTACATACATGCATATCAGGGAAGATATTATGGCATTGTACGGATTTTTGACTTCTGACGAAATTGAGTTGTTTAAAAAATTAATTTCAGTTAACGGAATAGGACCAAAGGCAGGTCTTGCGGTATTGTCAACCTATGAACCCAATACCGTAAAGGAAATAATTTTAAAAGAAGATGCCGTAAGATTGTCCAAGGTTCCGGGAATAGGTAAAAAGACGGCAAGTAAAATAATACTTGAGCTTAAGGACAAGGTAGGGACAATAGAGGTGCTTCAGGGAGAAAAAATATCCAAAATAAGCAATGAAATGTACGATGTTTCCGAGGCTTTAACAGCTTTGGGATTCAGCTCAATTGAGGTGAAAAAGACATTGGATAATATGAATTTATCGGGAAAATCCGAAAATGACATAATTAAGGAAGCGCTAAAAAATATGAACAGGCAGGGATAATATGTTTGAAAGAGAAAATGAAATAGTTGCCGGCACATTCAATTCGGTTGAAGAGGAATTGGAGCTTAGCTTAAGACCTCAGAAGCTTTCTCAATATATAGGGCAGAATAAAGTTAAGGAAGTATTGAATATATTTATTGAATCCGCCAAAATGAGGAATCAGCCTCTTGATCACGTATTGCTTTCAGGACCGCCGGGACTTGGTAAAACAACATTGGCAAATATAATTTCAAATGAGCTTGGGGTGAACATAAGAGTTACTTCCGGACCGGCAATCGAGAGAGCTGGGGATTTGGCTGCAATACTTACAAATTTAAATGAAAATGATGTTTTGTTTATTGATGAAATTCACAGGCTCAATAAAACAGTGGAAGAAATTATGTATCCTGCTTTGGAAGATTTTGCTCTGGATATTATAATCGGAAAAGGACCTTCCGCAAGATCCATAAGGCTTGATCTGCCTAAATTCACATTGATTGGGGCAACCACCCGCTCAGGTATGCTTGCATCGCCCTTGAGGGACAGATTTGGCGTCATGTGCAATTTGGATTTTTATGAGCCGGTGGATTTAAAGGAAATAGTTCTTCGCTCGGCAGGAATTATTGATATTCAAATTGATGAAAAGGGAGCGGATGAAATTGCAAAACGTTCAAGAGGAACTCCGCGAATTGCGAACAGGCTTTTAAAAAGAGTAAGGGATTACGCAATAGTTAAATGCAAAGGGATTATAGATGCGCAAACTGCGGATAAGGCTCTTAAAATGCTTGAAATTGATGAAATAGGATTGGATAAATTAGACAGACGTATTTTAAACACTATTATTGATTTTTACAAAGGAGGTCCCGTGGGACTTGACACCCTTGCAGCTTCCATTGGCGAAGAAAAAGGAACAATAGAAGATGTTTATGAGCCTTATCTTCTTCAGATAGGATATTTAAACCGCACACCAAGGGGAAGGGTTGTTTCGGAATTAGGTTACAAGCATGTTAAAAAAATAAGAAAAAAAGAAGATCAAATAAATATGTTAGAGGATAACTATGAAAAAGAATTTGATTAAATTATTTACTATAACCATTATGTTGACTTTTTTATTTCCTGCCACGGCTTATGGGAAAAAACAGGATGACATTTACGTGAGGGTAAGAATCAGATATCCCAGATTATTTAACGAACAAACATCATTTGAAGGATATGACGGAATAACTTTATATGACGAAGAAAATGAAATGTTCAGCCTTGATGATAATCTTAATTTAAGAATTGATACATATTATACGGCAAATTATTATATTACGGATAGCAGCCAAGGTATCCACGGTCCTTATCATGCGGTATTGCGGGATGAAATTTATCCTTCCTATAAAGAAGCATATGTGAAAGCAGAAGAATTAAAAGAAGAGTTTGACAGTGAGTTTTATCCATATCTGATTGAAAAGGGATATACTGTTTGCGGCGGAAACTTTACCGATAAAAGATCATCGGAAAAATTAGCCGATGAACTAATCGATGAAGGCTATACTGCGGAATCAATCAACGGCAACAAAGAAAATATAGTAGCATATAACAAAAATAAACCTGTTTTTATGTATAAAAAGGACATGCCTGTTTATTTTTCCTCATACAACGAAAATGAAGATTATGAAATGCTTAAGGTTGACAACAGGGCTTACAGAGGAAAAATAACATTAAAAATTGCTGAGGATTTTAAGCTTCTGACAATAAACCATGTGGAGCTTGAAAATTACTTGTACGGAGTTGTTCCCAATGAAATTTCCGCTTCCTGGGGAATGGAGGCACTTAAAGCCCAAGCTTTGGCTGCAAGAACATATGCTGTTTACAGCATTAAGCCAAGACAGGATTACGATATGGAAGACAATCAAAACAGTCAGGTTTACATGGGATATGATTATGAAAAAGAATCCACCAACAGGGCAGTCAATGAAACTAAGGGTGAAATGATTTATTATGACAATGAATTGATTCAGGCATTTTATCATTCAACCAGCGGAGGCTCGACGGAAGATTCGGAAAATGTCTGGTATGAGAATTTGCCATACCTTAGAGGCGTAAATGACGAATTTTCGGATAATTCGGATTCACCTCATACCAGTTGGCAAACAACATACTACAAGGAAGATATAATAAGAATTTTAAATCTTGACGGCAATGATGTGGACGAATTGTACGGAATTCAAATAAAGAAGGTTTCTGAAAATAACAGGGTGCTGGAATGTATATTTTTGACTGATGCAGGGGAAGTTTCATATAAGAAAGAAAACGCAAGGATTCTTTTGGGATTGAAAAGCTCTTGGTTTTCAATAGAAAACGGAAATTCATTTTATTTCATAACCGAATACTTTCCGGCAATTGAAAGCTGGGAAACAGAAATTCCTTCAAGAGGCGGAATTATTGATTTAATAACAGAAGAAGAAATAGAAGAAACAGAAGAAGAAACAGGCAATGAAATGAAGCCTGAAATGGGAAGTATTATAGGCAAATATGCCATTACCGATGATGGAACCCAAAAAATAAGCCGGGAAAAATTATCCTTCATAAGCTCAAAAGGTGTATCCGTAGTAGATACTGATTCGAAGCAATATAATTTTGAAGGAAGAGGCTGGGGACACGGGATAGGCATGAGTCAGTACGGAGCTAAACAAATGGCTGAAGAAGGCTATACCTATGATGAAATATTACAACATTATTATACCGGAGTAACAATTAAATGACAAACTTTAAAACAAGCGATTTTTATTACGATTTGCCGGAAAGGCTCATAGCTCAAACTCCTATTAAGGAAAGAGACCATTCAAGGCTTTTGGTTTTAGATAAAAAAACAGGAGAAATCTCACATAAGTATTTTTATGACATAATTGATTATTTAAATGAAGGAGACTGCTTAGTTATTAATGATACTAAGGTTCTCCCCGCAAGATTATTCGGAACACGAAAGGATACCAAAGCTGTAATTGAATTTCTTTTGCTTAAAAGAATAGACGACAGCAGATGGGAAACATTGGTGAAGCCGGGGAAAAAAGCAAGGTTAGGTGCGGAAATTGTTTTTGAAGAGAATTTTCTTACAGGGAAAATTGTTGATATTCTTGAAGAAGGCAATAGAATTATTGAATTTCAATATGAGGGCATATTTGAAGAAATATTGGATAAATTAGGCGAGATGCCGCTGCCCCCGTACATACACGAGAAATTGGAGGATAAGGACAGATATCAAACAATTTATGCAAAACATTTAGGCTCTGCAGCTGCTCCGACGGCAGGTCTTCACTTTAACGACAAGCTGCTTGCGGACATAGAAAAAAAGAATGTTAATATAGCCAAACTTACTTTGCACGTAGGACTTGGAACATTCAGACCTGTTAAGTCTGAATATATAGATGGTCATATAATGCACTCTGAATATTATGAGCTCAATGACAGTGAAGCAAATAAAATAAATATTGCCAAACAAACAGGGCACAAGGTTATTTCTGTGGGAACTACAAGTGTCAGGACATTGGAAACAATCGCCGATGATGAAGGAAACGTGAAAGCCCAAAAAGGATGGACAAATATTTTCATATACCCGGGCTATAAATATAAAGCGGTGGATTCCTTGATAACAAATTTCCATCTCCCCGAATCAACCTTGATTATGTTAGTAAGTGCATTGGCAGGAAAAGAAAATATTATGAAAGCATATCGTGAGGCTGTAGAAAGAGAATACAGATTTTTCAGCTTTGGAGATGCAATGTTTATAAAGTAGGTGAAATATGTTTAAATTTGAGTTAATAAAAGAATCTAAGGAATGCAAGGCAAGATTAGGAAAAATCCATACTCCCCACGGTGACATAGATACACCGGTTTTTATGCCTGTAGGAACAAAGGCAACGGTTAAGGCTATGACACCTGAAGAAATGAAGGATTTAGATGCCCGTATAATTTTAGGAAATACGTATCATCTTTATTTAAGACCGGGACATGAGTTAATAAAGGAAGCCGGCGGCCTGCACAAATTTATGAACTGGGACAGACCGATTTTAACGGACAGCGGCGGATTTCAGGTTTTCAGCCTTGGCGATTTGAGAAAAATAAAAGAAGAAGGTGTGGAGTTTCGCTCCCACATAGACGGTTCAAAGCATTTTATCAGCCCCGAAAAATCCATGGAAATACAAAATTGTTTAGGTTCTGACATAATGATGGCGTTTGATGAGTGTGCGCCTTATCCGGCAACTTATGAATACGTTAAAAAATCTATGGAGAGAACCACCAGATGGGCAAAAAGGTGTAAGGAATATCATAAAAATACCGAAAATCAAGCTTTGTTCGGAATTGTTCAGGGAGGCATGTACGAGGATTTAAGAATCGAAAGTGCAAAGCAAATTACAGATATTGATTTTCCGGGGTATGCGATAGGAGGCTTAAGCGTGGGTGAGCCTAAAGATTTAATGTGCGGGGTTATGGACTACACCGTAGAATTGCTTCCGAAGGATAAGCCAAGATATTTAATGGGTGTGGGAAGTCCGGATTATTTATTTGAAGCTGTTGAAAGAGGAATAGATATGGCAGACTGCGTGCTGCCCACAAGAATGGCAAGACACGGAGCATTTTTAACCGGAAAGGGACAGCTGACTATCAAGAATGCAAGGTATAAAAATGATTTTAGCCCAATCGACGAAAATTGCGGCTGCTATACCTGCAAAAATTATTCAAGAGCTTATATAAGACATTTATTCGGTGAAAAAGAAATATTGGGAGCAAGGCTTGCATCAATACATAATTTATTTTTCTTGATTAATCTAATGAAAAGTATTAGAATGAGTATAATGGAAGATAATTTCATAAAATTCAAAAAGGAATTTTATGAAAATTACGGATATTAAATAAACACATAGGAGGAAGCATGCCACAGGAATATAGCGGTATTATAATGTTGGTCATTTTCTTTGGAATAATGTATTTCACAATGATAAGACCACAGAAAAAGAAAGACAAAGAAATCAAGTCAATGAGAGAAAGCCTGTCAATAGGGGATGAAGTAATTACTATTGGCGGCATACATGGTAAAGTTGTTAAAGTAAATGATGAAATTGTAACCTTGGAAATAGCATTCGGAAAACAAAGAATCGAGTTTTCCAAATGGGCTGTCGGAAGTGTGTCTAAGAAGGGCAAAGATAAGCCGGTTAAAGCGGAAGCTGAAGAAACTGTTGATGATAAAGAAGAGGACAAATAAAAAAGAGCACAGCAGCTCTTTTTTTTATAAGGGGGATTTTACATGTATAATAGATTAGGCTGCAAGAAAAAATCACCAAATTTATATTTGGTGATTTTTTTAGGGTGCGCCACCATGTTTGATGGATTGATTGTAAAGATTGTAAAGATTCGTTATTTTTTCATCAACTTCTTGCCAATCACTATTATTTCGTGAGAAACCAAAGGAATCGCCGATAACAGTATCAAATTTATCCATTCTTTTAATGACAGCTGACTTGTTTCAAATACTTCGGTAAGGAAAGGAATTTCCGTTACGAGTACCTGCATCAATAAGCCTGCCGCAAATGCACCAATCATTGCAAGATTATCTATATGACTCATTTGGAATAATGATTTGTCATAATTTCTCATACCTATCGCATGGAAGAGCTGAGAAATACCAAGTGTTGTAAATGCATAGGTCTGAGCGTGTTTGATAATGCTGTATTCAGCTCCGTTTACCATAATTACCTGTTCAAGCATATATCTTATATTGTCTAATGTTACCGCCATGCCTGCCTCATTCAGGTGCATAATGGGTGACCATAAAAAGGCTCCCAATGTTAATGCCGCAATCATTGCTCCGTTATATATGGTAAATGCCAAACCGCCGTGAGCGAATAAACTTTCCATGGAATCCCTTGGCTTTTCATTCATAATCTCACTGTCCTTGGGGTCAACACCAAGGGCTAAAGCAGGAAGCGAGTCGGTTATGAGGTTAATCCATAGAATGTGTATGGACTGCAAGGGAGCAGCAAGACCTGCCGCAATAGCCGAAAACATGGAGATAACTTCTCCAAAGTTTGAAGATAACAAAAATAATACTGTTTTCTGAATATTTTTATAAATTCCTCTTCCTTCGGCAACTGCCTTTTCAATTGTAGCAAAGTTGTCATCCGTAAGAACCATGTCCGATGCACCCTTGGCAACGTCAGTACCTGTAATGCCCATGGCAACCCCAATATCTGCCGCCTTTAATGAAGGAGCGTCGTTAACGCCGTCACCTGTCATTGAAACAATGCTTCCGTTAAACTTGAAGGCCTTTACTATCATTACCTTATGTTCGGGAGAAACCCTTGCAAAAACACGAATATTTTCAACTTTCTTATTTAAATCTTCCTGGGTTAATTCATTTAATTCGCCGCCTGTTATACATTGGTTTTCATCTTCGGCAATACCAAGCTCCTTGGCAATTGCCAATGCTGTATCCTTGTGGTCTCCCGTTATCATAATTGTTTTGATTCCGGCATTTTTTAGGGTTTTTACGGAAGCCTTCGCTTCGGGGCGGGGCGGGTCAATCATACCTACCAAACCTACAAATGTAAGATTTTCTTCACTTGCAGAATCATCATCTTCTTTAATTCCGAGAGCCAATACTCTTAAAGCTCCCTTTGCCATTTCTGTTGCAGCCTTGTTTATATCTTCGATGTGCTGCTTGTTTATATCTATTATTTCGCCGTTTAAGTATATTTTTTTGCACCTGTCCAAAAGAATATCCATGGCACCCTTGGTGTAGCTCATAACCTTGCCTTTGGTGTCCTTATGTACGGTAGTCATTAATTTCCTTGCTGAATCGAAGGATTGTTCATTGATTCTTGGATTTGTTTCTTCCAATTCTTCCCTAATCACATTTATATTTGTTCCCATATCCAAAAGAGCTAATTCCGTGGGATCGCCGATTCTTGTATTGTTGGCTGTGGATGCATCATTGCAAAGTACAAATCCGTTTAAAAACAATTCGTTTTTTTCATAGGATAAATCATCTACATTTTTTATTTCACCATTCAAATAAACTTTTGTAACGGTCATTTTATTCTGTGTGAGCGTACCGGTCTTATCGGAACATACAATACTTACGGCTCCTAAAGTTTCGACTGCGGGAAGCTTACGTACTATTGTGTTTACCTTGACCATTCTGGTTACACCAAGTGCCAGAACTATTGTTACAACAGCCGTTAAACCTTCGGGTACGGCGGCAACAGCCAATGCAATTGCAGTGATAAACATTTCAATTATGTCTCTACCCTGTAAAACAGCAATACCAAACATAGCCACAACTATCACAACAGCAACTATACCAAGAACCTTTCCAAGATCGTTGAGTCTTTTTTGAAGGGGAGTCAATTCTTCGGTGCTTTCGTTTATCATTGCGGCGATTTTGCCTATTTCGGTATTCATTCCCGTATAAACTACAACACCTTCGCCACGGCCGTATGAAACACTTGTTGAAGAAAAAGCCATGTTTATTTGATCTCCGATTCCTACCTTTTCGTCGGCAACATGTTCTGCAACCTTGTCAACCGGTACGGATTCTCCTGTTAAGGCAGATTCTTCAATTTTTAAATTAACTGATTGGATAAGCCTTAAGTCTGCCGGAATAATTCGTCCTGCTTCAAGTATTACTATATCTCCTGTTACAAGTTCCTGTGCGGGTATTTCCATTATTCTGCCGTCCCGTCTTACCATTGCAAAGGGGCTCGAAAGGTTCTTTAAAGCTTCAAGTGCAGCCTCTGCCTTTGATTCCTGAACCATACCTATCACTGCATTCAATAAAACAACCAATAATATTATTATTGCATCCGTTACTTCATTCAATGCAATAGATATTGCAGCAGCAGCAAACAATATATAAATTAGTGTGTCTTTTAACTGAGCTAAAAACATCTGCAGCTTTGTTTTTCCTTTTTTCTCAATTAAAGCATTCGGACCGTCCGATAACAGTTTTTTCTTAGCTTCTTCCTGACTTAAACCGGCATTTGACGTATTTAATTCAGTAAATGTTTCTTTAATGCTCTTTTGATAATACATAATTCGCTCCTTTAGATTATTTATTATAGCATTTTAAAAAAAAAGACTTTTAGTATACCTAATCAGATATACTAAAAGTCTTGTTACCTAAGTTACCCCCTTAGGATTTTCAGCCAGAATACAAGGATTCAGTGATGTTGACTGAAAATTTTAAAACTACTCCCTTTTAGTAAGATAACTTTATCAAATGTTAAAATTTTTGTCAAGCTTAATTTAAATGTTCTTTTTTATTATTGCATGAATATCATTTAATAAGTTATATGTAATCAAGGAGGCACTATGTTAGGTAAATTACTTAAGTATTCTCTGTATTTATTTATTTTTTCTTTAATAATATTTTTTATACTTACTGTTTATATATATTATTTTTCAAGAAACCCTGATTTTGAAATAATCTACAGTTTTGTTGTTCCTATTATCATATTCATTGTTTCAATGATGTATTCAAGAAGCATTCACGAGAGAGGACTGCTAAGGGGAATTGAGCTTTGGATAATATATTTTGTAATTGTTTTGTTGATGAAAGTTTTATTCGGATATCCTGCTGAAATTAAGATACTTTACAACGCTGTTATTCTTATTATGTCAATATTGGGAGGAATTATCGGCGTAAACTTAAAAAGCAGGAAGCCGCAATAAAAACTATAATAAAATTTGAAGAAATTTAAAAAAACACTTTAAAATAATCTCTATTAATGCTATAATTTAGAAAGCTTATGAGGAGGTTTCAAATGAAATACATAAAAACACTGAATAATACTAAATTAACGGATAATATAAGCGTTAAGGGATGCGGAGAATGCCAGACATCATGTCAATCGGCATGTAAAACTTCTTGTACCGTTGGAAATCAAAAGTGCGAGAATAAATAGGATTGGAAAGTAAGGCGCAGCCTTCGTCATTCTGAACAGCAGGCGAGGGATTTTCTATGCGCCCTGCCTATTTTTTTTCGATGATCTTCTTGAGCTGTGGCCTCGGGATGGCGGGTATTCATAGCAATGAAATAATTGTGTTATATTATTTTGCCTTAGAGCAAATTTTTTTTTGGAGGAAGTTATGATACATGTTTTTAATATAAAGGATTTATATTTTGCAATTGATACAAACAGCGGATTGGTGCATGCCGTAGATGAGATAGTATACGACTTATTGATTGATGAGAAATTCAAATGTGAAAATGCTCTTAATCAATTAAATGATAAATATGGCGAAAAAACAGTTAAGGAAGCTATTTCCGAAATTAATTATTTAATTGATAACAAAATGCTTTATACGGAAGGTACAAGCTATATTAACAAAATTGAGCCTGCAATAAAAGCAATGTGTTTGAATATGACCCACGACTGTAATTTAAGATGCGAATATTGTTTTGCTTCGCAAGGTACATACAATGGTGAAAAAGCATTTCTAAGCTTTGAAACAGGGAAAAAGGCATTTGACTTTTTAGTTCAAAGCTCAGGCAAGAGAAGAAACTTAGAGGTCGATTTCTTTGGGGGAGAACCCCTTATGAATTTTGAAACAATCAAAAAATTGGTTGATTACGGAAGATCATTGGAAAAGGATAATAACAAGCATTTCAGATTTACCGTCACCACAAACGGTGTTCTTTTAGATGAGGATAAAATAAATTATATCAATGAAAATATGGACAATGTTGTTTTAAGTATTGACGGCAGAAAAGAAACAAATGACAGAATGAGAAAAACAATAAATGGAAAGGGAAGCTACGAAGTAATAATCAATAATTTCAAAAGCTTCATAAGCAAAAGAGGAAATAGGGATTATTTTGCAAGGGGAACCTACACAGCCTATAATTTAGACTTTTCGGAGGATGTAAAACATATGAGAGAAGTAGGCTTTGATAAAATTTCCGTTGAGCCTGTTGTTGCTTTGCCTGAGGAAAAATATGCACTTAAGGAAGAGCACATAGATATATTAAAACAAGAATATGAAAAGCTGGCGGAATATTATGTCGATTCGTATAACACCGATAAAAAATTTCAGTTTTTCCATTTTAATATAGAGCTGGACGGAGGTCCCTGCATTTACAAAAGGTCCATAGGCTGCGGAGCCGGTACGGAATATGTTGCGGTAACTCCTTCAGGTGAATTGTATCCCTGTCATCAGTTCGTAGGGCAGGAAGAATTTATAATAGGCAATGTGGATGACGGTATTACAAATGAGGAAATTGTAAATAAATTTAAAAATGTTTCGGTTAACGAAAAGCCCGTGTGCAAGGATTGCTGGGCTAAATACTATTGCAGCGGAGGCTGCCATGCCAATGCATATAATTTCAACAAGGATTTCAACATTCCTTACGGAGTCGGATGCGAGCTTGAAAAAAAGAGAATCGAATGCTCCATATATATAAAGGCTATGAATGAACAGTAACTAAGAATCTCAGGTTTTAAAGGATGAGTTCACGCAGTCTCCTTCACCAATTTATGTGCTCCTTATGTCGCATAAATTGAGAAGTCGTTGCATATATAAATTTGCGTAAAATTGTTTAATAACTA
>ENA-UOOM01001992-UOOM01001992.1-fermentation-metagenome-genome-assembly--contig:-NODE-1992-length-17888-cov-3.148769_pt1 | contig 17888 bp, 17 predicted proteins | sample MGYA00245781_ERZ724031 | MGnify/ENA primary metagenome ERZ724031 (study PRJEB28704, sample SAMN03018317) | fermentation metagenome | biome: anthropogenic terrestrial biome; feature: soil; material... | reverse complement strand
GCCCCTGCCCCGCTTCTGGACGCTGAGGGAGGGGGTTCACATCGTCTCCCTGGTGGACCGGGACGGGCGTACGGCGAGCGCCACCGTCACGGCCTTCTCCATGAAAAAAGGGCCGGAGATGGACTCCGGCCCGGGCGAACTGCTTCTTACCCCCTCGGATTGAAGGAGGACTCCTTCGACAGGGCCTCCATGAGCTCCCGCTCCCTCGGCGAGAGCTTCGGAGGCACGACGACCTCCACTCGGACGATGATGTCTCCGGGGAGCGCACCCTTGCGCCGGGGAAGCCCCTTCCCCTTGAGGCGGAGCCTCTTGCCGTTCTGCGTTCCCGCGGGCAGCCGCATGGTCACCGTCCCGTCCAGGGTCTGAACGGGGATCCCCGCGCCGAGGGCCGCCTCCCAGGGGGAGACCCTCAAAGGCGTCACCAGATCGTACCCCTCTACCTCGAACCGAGGGTGCCGCGCGAGCTGAATCACCAGGTACAGGTCACTGCCTCCGGCGCCCTGGCCCTTCAGCCGGATGCGCGAGCCCTGGGTCAGCCCCAGGGGCAGATTCACGTTCACCGTCTTCCGGCTCTTCTTCGGCCGGCCGTCGGCGGCCCGCTCCGTCCGGTCGAAGGCCAGGGTCCGCGTCCCGCCCTTCAGGAGCTCCTCGAGGGTGAGCTCGATCTGCATCTCCTCGTCGGGCGTCCGGCGTCCCCTGAAGATGTCCTGAACCGTGGCGCCCCGGCCGCCCTGGGCGAATCCGCCGAAGATGGACTGGAAGAAGTCGCTGAACCCGCCCCCTCCGTCGCCGAAGTCCACGTGCACGCCGCCCTCCCATCCGGGAGGCGGCGTGAAGTCCTGCCCCTGCTGCCAATTGGAGCCCAGGGTGTCGTATTTCGAGCGCTTCTCAGGGTCCTTGAGGACCTCGTAGGCCTCGTTGATCTCCTTGTACTTCTCCTCGGAGCCCGTGCTCTTGTTCACATCGGGGTGGTACTTCTTCGCAAGGGCCCGGTACGCCTTCCGGATGTCGTTCTGGGACGCTGTCCGCGCCACGCCGAGGATTTCGTAATAGTCTTTGTACGAGACAGCCATCATCCCACCTGCTTCCCCATCATATTCTAACCAATGTTGACCTTTATAGTATACTCGTTTCCTGCCCCTTTGCAAGGGCGTCTCTCTTCAACCCGCTCCTCAGGGACTCCAGATCGCCGCCCCGCGCGACGGCGATGAGCTCCGCAACGATGGAGACGGCGATCTCCTCGGGGGTCTCCGCCTTGATGGGAAGGCCTACGGGCTGATAGATCCGGTCCATGTGCGCCTCGGAGACGCCCTGGGCCAGCAGTCGCTCCCGGACGAAGGCGATCTTCCTCCTCGACCCGATCATGCCCATGTAGGCCGCCGGGCGATCCTCCAGCAGCTTGACCACGTCGGCGTCCTGGGCGTGGCCCCGCGTGACGATCACGGCGTAGGTCCCGCCGTGGAACTCCGGAAGGCGTTCCATGGCCTCCTCCACGGGGCAGCACACCACGCTGCCCCACGGGATGTTCGTCCCGTTCGCGAACTCCTCCCGGTCGTCCCAGACTGTGACGGCAAAACCCGCCGCGTGCCCGGCCTGCGCCAGCGCCCGGCCCACGTGGCCGGCGCCGAAGATGACCAGGTCCCGCGTCCGCCCCACGACCTCGAGGTACACGCTCATGGCGCCGCCGCAGGCCGCTCCGTCGAGGGCGGCCTCGCTCGCCGCGAGGGTCTCCTTGTACAGGGTGGACCCCGTCCCGTGCCGGAGCAGCTCGAGGGCGCGGTCGATCACGTGTTTCTCCGTTATGCCTCCGCCCACGGACCCTTCGATGCGCCCGTCGGGGTAGACGAGCATGGGGGACCCCATGCTCCTGGGGGTGGATCCGGCCTCCTCGACGACCAGGCAGAAGACCGCCGCCCGGCCCTCCTCGTAGAGCTCCGCAAGCCTGCGGGTAAATCCTATGTCCATCGCTCTTCCTCCCCGTTGAATAGTATCCCTCCGGCCGCCACGCGCCCCTCGGGCGAGTGGACGACGAGCCGCTGTCCCGGCGTCGGCGCGAACCGCAGTATCCGACCGACGAGCTCCGTTCCCTCCGCCAGCAGCTCGGGGATGAGGACGTTCAGGTCCCGCGCCCGGACCAGCCTGTGAAGGGTGCTCTCCCTCGGTCCGACGACGATCCTGTTGTTCCGCGCCTCCACTCTCAGGACATAGAGCCCCCCGGCCGACGGAATCCCGAGCCCCTTTCTCTGCCCCACGGTGTAGTGTCCGATCCCTCTGTGCCGGCCGATCGTTCTCCCCGCCTCGTCGACGATGAGCCCCGGCACCGAGGCCCCACTTCCCAGCAGTGCGCGATAGTCCGCCTCGCCGGCGAAGCAGATCTCCATGCTCTCCCGCTCTTCGGCGGCCGCCAGGCCGGCGGACTTCGCCAGGGCGCGCACCTCGGCCTTGGTTTTGTCCCCGAGGGGGAGGAGCAGGCGGGGCAGCCGCTCCCTCGGTATTCCGGCGAGGAAGTAGCTCTGGTCCTTGGCCTCGTCCCGGCCCCGGGCGAGGAAGAAGGCTCCTCCGTCCCGCTCGACCCGGGCATAGTGTCCCGTCGCAACGGGAATGGGGCCAAAGGCTCGCTCGATCCTGTCCCAGAGCAGGCCGAACTTGATCCGGCGGTTGCACTCGGCGCAAGGGTTGGGGGTCCTCCCGGCGGCGTACTCGGCCACGAAGGGCGCGATGATCTCCCGGGCGAACGCGGCTCTCAGGTCCGTCACGTAGAGAGGGATGGCGAGCCCTCGGGCGGCGGCCACGGCGGCCTCCCGCGAGGACGACGCGTTGTGCTCCATGGTGACGCCCACGACCGCGAACCCCTCGTTCTTCAGAAGCCACGCCGCAAGGGTGCTGTCCACACCCCCGCTCATCAGCACGGCCACATCGGGGGCGACGGGTGCGAAGCCGTACGCGGGGACGAGCCCGCCGCATCGCGCCCTCTCTCTGCCGTTCTCCTCCAAGGCCGTACCCCCTCTCATGGGACGGAACGCCCAGCCGAAGCCGTTCACCCCGACAGTGGCCATTATACCCAAACCAGCCCGTCACAAGTATATAATGGGCTATCGACCGAGCCCCCGCCTGAAAGGAGAGCGCATCATGGAAGAGCTGAAGCGAAAGGAAGAGGCCCTCCTCGCCCTGATAGGAACAATGGAGCGGGCTGCCGTGGCCTACTCGGGGGGCGTGGACAGCACGCTACTGGCCGCCGCGGCGGCAAAGGCCCTGGGCAGAAACGCCGTGGCCGTAACCGTCCGGTCGCCTACCCTCCCCGCATGGGAGCAATCCGACGCCGACCGGTTCGCCGAGGAGATCGGGATCCGTCACGTGATCCTCCCGCTCTCGGAGCTCGACGATCCGAAGTTCTCCCAAAATGACGGAGACCGCTGCTACTACTGCAAGAAATTCCGGTTCGCCGCCCTCGCCTCCTGGGCCGAAGCCGAGGGGTTCCCCTGGCTCCTCGAGGGCTCGAACTGCGACGACGATACGGACTACCGCCCCGGCATGCGGGCCCTCGCCGAGATGAAAGGGGTGCGCAGCCCCCTGATGGAGGCCGGTTTCACGAAAGAGGACGTGCGGGCGCTCTCCCGGGCGTGGGGGCTTCCCTCATGGAGCAAGCCCGCCGCCGCCTGCCTGGCGAGCCGCATCACCTACGGCACCCCCATCACGGAGCGGGCGCTCGCCCAGGTGGAGGAGGCGGAGGCCTATCTTCGGTCCCTCTGCCCGGCGGGGTGTCAGCTTCGGGTCCGCCACCACGGCGCCATCGCCCGGATCGAGGTCGAACGAGAGTACCTCCCCCGTCTGGCCGCTCCGGAGGTGGCGCAGGCGATCCACGAACGGCTGACGGCCATGGGCTTCTCCTACGTCACCGTCGACCTCGCCGGGTATCGCATGGGGAGCCTGAACGACCTCCTCTGACGCCCGCCTGTGCCACATACCCCTCTCTGGTATATAATAGATCCACGCTCTGAGGGGAGGATAGAAAATGAAACGTCAGAATATCCGCAAGGCCATGATGGTCGTCGCCGTGCTCTCGCTTCCCGTCACCATGTTCTACCTCTCGCCCCTTCTCACCGTCCAGGGGGCGGCGAGAGGCATCGTCACGTCGAGCCTTCTTTTCGTCGGGCTCGCGGCGGCCGCGTCCTTTGTCCTGGGCAGGGTCTTCTGCGGGTGGCTCTGTCCCGGCGGGGCCGTCCAGGAGTTGCTCTTCCCGGCGAACGACCGGAGGCTGAAGGGCGGGCGCCCCGACCTCATAAAGTACGGGCTCGCCACCCTCTGGCTCATGGCCATCGCCGCGCTCTTCATCCGCGCGGGGGGCCTGCGGGTCTCGCCGCTCTTCGGCATCGAGGGGGGCGTCTCCCTCGGGTCGAGAACGTCCTACGTCATGTTCTTCACGGCCATGGGCGGCATGGTCGCCCTCTCCCTGCTCGCGGGGCGGAGGCCCTTCTGCCGGTACGGCTGCCTTCTCGCCCCCTTCATGATCGCCGGAAAGTGCACCTCGAGGGCGGTCGGGAGCCCCAGGCTCCGCCTCGCCGCCGACGGGGAGCGGTGCATCCACTGCATGCTCTGCACGAAGAACTGCCCCATGAGCATCGACGTCCACGCCATGGTGCAGGGCAACGCCATGGAGAGCCCCGAGTGCATCTCCTGCGGCGCCTGCGTGGACTCCTGTCCCAAGGACGTGCTGTCCTTCGCCTTCTCATCGGGACGAAAGCCCTCTCTGCCGGAGAGACGCAGTTCGGGAGAGGGGCAGACGATGCCCTAGCGGCAACGCCCCGAAACCCGCACCTCTGCACAGAAAGGGAGCGGACAGGTCGACGGCCCGTCCGCTCCCGCTCGTTTTTCTACCGCTGGACCTCTCCGTGCCGGAAGCAGTCCGTCAGGTGGTCGTTCACCATGCCCGTGGCCTGCATGTGGGCGTAGCAGATGGTGGGGCCGAAGAAGACGAACCCCTCCCTCTTCATGGCGGCGCTGATCCGCTCGGCCAAGGGCGTTACGGCCGGCACCTCGGCCATGGACCGCCAGTGGTTCACCACGGGGGCGCCGTCCACAAAATCCCACAGAAAACCGGACAGCGTCCGGCCGCTCTCCCGGAGGCGAAGATAAGCCCTGGCGTTTGTGATAGCCCCCTCGATCTTCCGTCTGTTCCGGACGATGGCGCAGTCCGCGAGCAGCTCCTCCACCCGTCGTTCGTCGAAGCGGGCCATCCGCTCGGCGTCGAAGCCCGCGAAGGCGCGACGGTACCCCTCGCGCCGGCGGAGGATGGATATCCAGGAGAGCCCCGCCTGAGCGCCCTCAAGGATCAGGAACTCGAAGAGGGTGCTATCCTCCCTGACCGGGACGCCCCACTCGCCGTCGTGATACCGGACATAGAGCGGATCGCGGCCCGGCCAGGGGCACCGTCTCTTTTCGCAGCCCTCCGTCATTCGTGGTGGACGTGATGGTCCACCAGCTCGTCGTGGCTCTCCTCCTCGCGCGTCGGCAGCCCCTGCCGCTTCAGGTAGTCGTTGATGGCGGCGTGGATGGCCTCCTCGGCCAGGACGGAGCAGTGCATCTTCACCGGGGGCAGGCCGTCCAGGGCCTCCGCCACGGCCTTGTTGGTGAGATTCCAAGCCTCTTCCACCGTCTTTCCCTTCACGAGCTCGGTGGCCATGCTCGACGACGCGATGGCCGAGGCGCAGCCGAAGGTCTTGAACTTGATGTCCTCGATGCGGTCGTCCTTCACCCTGAGGTAGATCTTCATGATGTCGCCGCACTTCGGGTTCCCGGCCTGGCCGACGCCGTCGGGGTTTTCGATCTCCCCCACGTTCCGGGGGTTCTGGAAGTGGTCCAGCACCTTTTCGCTGTATGCCATCGATCTCACCTGCTTTCCTTCTGAAGACCCTTCAGATAGTCCTCCCACAGGGGGGACATGGCCCTTCGCTGGGCCACAATGTCCGGCAGAACAGAGAGGACGTAGCGGATATCCTCCCCCGTCGTCTCCTCGCCGAGGGTGAGCCGCAGGGACCCGTGCGCCTGCTCGTGGCTGAGGCCGATGGCCATGAGCACATGGGAGGGGTCGAGGGAGCCCGAGGAACAGGCGCTCCCCGTGGAGCCGTATATCCCCGCCCGGTCCAGGTCCAGGAGCATGGTCTCGCCCTCTATGCCGACGAAGCTGAAGTTCGCGTTGTTGGGCAGCCGCTCGCCCGACGGCGCCCCGTTCAGCTTGGCGTGGGGGACGGCCTTCATGACGCCGTCCACGAGCATATCCCGCAACGTCGTGATCCGCGGGGCCGACTCGGCCATCCGGGAGGCCGTCTGTTCAATGGCCTTTCCGAGGCCCACGATGCCCGCCACGTTCTCCGTGCTGGCCCGCCGCCCTTTCTCCTGCCCGCCGCCGTGGATGAAGTTCTCGATCCTCGTCCCCTTGCGGAGGTACATGGCGCCGATGCCCTTGGGCCCGTAGAACTTGTGGGCCGACAGGGAGAGCATATCGATGTTCATGGCCTGTACGTCGATTGGGACATGGGCCACCGCCTGGACGGCGTCGGTGTGAAAGAGAATTCCCCTCTCCCGGCAGAAGGCGCCGATCTCGGCGATGGGCTGGATGGTCCCGATCTCGTTGTTGGCGAACATGATCGACACGAGGGCCGTCCTGTCCGTCACGGCTTTTTTGAGGTCCTCGAGGCGCACCCGCCCCTCCTCGTCCACGGGAAGGTAGGTCACGTCGTACCCCTGCCGCTGGAGGAACTCGCCCGTGTGCAGGATCGCGTGGTGCTCGATCTTCGTCGTGATGATGTGGTCCTTCCCCTTCGCGGCGAGCTTCCAGACCGTGCCCTTGAGCGCCCAGTTGTCCGATTCCGTCCCGCTGCCCGTGAAGAATATCTCGTCCTGTGAGGCGCCAAGCACTGCGGCGACCTGCTCCCGCGCCTTGGTCATGGCCTTCCTGTTCCTGTCGGAGAAGGAGTATATGGACGAGGGGTTGCCGAAGGACTCCGTGAAGTAGGGCGCCATGGCCTCAACGACCTCGGGCGCGGTGTACGTTGTTGCTGCGTAATCAAGATAGACCTGTCTCGACATCTCAGATTGCCCCTTTCTCGAATTCTTGAACTCGTTCCTCCACTGCCCCGCCATCCCGCCCACCGGGGTGGACGAGCAGATCGGCGAGGGTCGTCCCCTCGAGGATCTCGTCGATGCTCCCCTTCAATCGTTTCCAGAGCCCGTGGGACAGGCACGTGCCCTTTTCGCGGCACCCCTTGCCGGCCACGCAGTCGGCGAAGGAGATGGGCCCTTCGAGGGCTTCGACGACGGAGGCCACCGTCGTCTCCTCCGGCGAGGCCACGAGCCGGTACCCGCCCTGAGCGCCCCGGGTGCTCGTGATGATGTTCCGTCGTTTCAGTTTGATGAACAGCTGCTCCAGGTACTTCTCGGACAACTTCCGCTCTCTGGAGATCTCGCCCACCGAGACGGTCTTCGTCCCGTCGTCGTACCGCTCCGCCATGTAGAGCAGCGCGCGAAGCCCGTACCTGGTCTTTGTGGACAGTTTCATGGGTATCACGTCCTTTTCCGCTCTGCTGACCATAGGATACTATTCCCTACAATTTTCGTCAAGTATTTGTCCGGGAAAAATGCGGGCGAAAAATCTCGCCCGCATCGCCTCATACCGCCGGTCTCGTCCTTCGAAGCGGAGTCCGGTCAGTCCACCGCCGCGATCGCCTCGATCTCGACGAGACACCCTCCGTGCAGCATCGTCGTGGGGACGACGACCCGCGCCGGCTTGTGGGCCCCGAAGAACCGGGCGTACTCCTCGTTGATCACGTCCCAGTTGGCCACGTCGGGCGTGTAGACTCTGCACTGGATCACGTCCTCCTTCCCGGCGCCCGCCGACTGGAGGACCGCCAGGACGTTGGCGAGAGCCTGCCTCGTCTCGGCCCCGACGCCGCCTTCGGGGACCCTCCCCGTCGCGGGGTCGACGGACAGTTGGCCAGACACGTAGAGGACGCCGTTATGCACCATCCCCGGAGAGTAGTGTCCCTTGCCCTTTCGGGAGTGCTCCGTCTCTATTCTTTTCATCCCTTACCCTCCTTTCGTGCCCCATGAAAAGGAGCGAGGGGGAAGAGCCCCCTCGCCCGCTTCGTCATCGCTTTTGCCTGGCACCCGAGCCGCCGAGATAGGCGGCCGTGATGCCCGGGTCGTCGAGAAGGTCCCTGGAGGCACCCTCCCGGACGAGAAGCCCCGTCTGCAGGACGTACCCCCTGTGGGACAGAAGGAGGGCCTGCCGCGCGTTCTGCTCCACGAGGAGGATCGTCACACCCATCTCGTTGATCCTCCGAAGCTCCGTGAAGATGTCCTTGATGATGATGGGGGCCAGGCCGAGGGACGGTTCGTCCAGCAGCAGAATCTTCGGCTTCGACATGAGCGCCCGCCCGATGGCCAGCATCTGCTGCTCCCCTCCCGACAGGGTGCCCGCATACTGTCCGATGCGCTCCTTCAGCCTCGGAAAGAGGGAGAAAACCCACTCCAGGTCCTCGCCCAGATTCACGTCCTTTCCTCTGGGGAACGCCCCCATGCGCAGGTTCTCCTCCACCGTGAGGGGTGCGAAGACCTTCCGCCCCTCGGGGCTCAGGGAGATGCCCTGCTGAACCACCTGGTAGCTCTTCGATGAAAGGACCGACCCCGCCAGGACGATCTCGCCCTTCTCCCGCCGGACGGTGCCCATGATGGCGTTCATGAGGGTGGACTTCCCCGCCCCGTTCGAGCCGATGACGCTGACGATCTCGCCCTGGTCGACGCGCAGCGAGACGCCTCCGAGGGCCTTGATCGCCCCGTAGCTGACGTGCAGATCACGAACTTCGAGAAGAGGGGCCGTCGTCCCGTTCACTCCGCTCATGCCGTCTCCTCCTCTCCCAGGTAGGCCTTGAGGACCTCGGGGTGCGCCTGGATGTCCTCGGGCGTTCCCTCGGCGATCTTCGCCCCGAAGTTCATGCAGATGATGTGTTTGCAGATCTCCATGATGAGGTCCATATGGTGCTCGATGACAAGGATCGTGAGGCCGAAGTCCTGGTGGATGTTCCGGATGAGGGCGTTCAGAGAGTTGACCTCCTCGGCGTTCATGCCGGCCGCCGGCTCGTCGAGGAGAAGAAGCTCGGGCTCGAGGGCAAGGGCGCGGGCTATCTCCAGACGCCGCTGATGGCCGTAGGGGAGGGTCCCCGCCGCCTGGTTCGCCCTGTCCGCCAGGCCGACGCGGTCCAGGAGCTCCATGCTCTTGGCGCGGATCGCGCGTTCGCCGCTCCGCCACCGCCCCAGGTGCGTCAGCCCTTCGACGAAGCCGTAGGGGATGTGCTGCTGTGCCGCCGTCATGACGTTCTCCACGACCGTGGACCGCTGGAAGAGGCGAAGGTTCTGGAAGGTCCTCGCCACACCCTTGGCCGTCACCTGGTAGGTCTTCAAGGGGCCGAGGTCCTCTCCCTTGAAGAGGGCCTGCCCCGAGTCGGGGTCGTACACTCCGGTGATGAGGTTGAAGACGGTGGTCTTCCCCGCTCCGTTGGGGCCCATGAGCCCGGCGAGCTCCCCCTTCTCCATGGCGAAGCTCAGATCAGATACGGCCTGAACGCCCCCGAAGTTCTTCGTGAGGTGCACAAGTTCGAAGAAGGCGCTCATGACTTCTTCCTCCCCACAAGGCTCCTGATCCACGGGATGAACTCCCTGTTCCCCATGATCCCCTCCGGACGAAGCACCATCACGACGACGAGGACCGCGCCGTAGATGAGCATGCGGTACTGGGAGATGGGGCGGAACAGCTCCGTGACGAGCGTGATGACGGCCGTCCCGAGGATGGTGCCGCTCAGGGAGCCCAGGCCGCCGAAGACCACCACGGAGGTGAGCTCCGTGGATTTCATCATGTCGAACATCACCGGCTGGATGAAGGACAGGAAGCCGCCGAGGAGGGCCCCCGCGACGCCGCAGTAGAAGGCCGAGATGGCGAGGCTGTAGATTCGTATCCGGGCGGTGTTGAAGCCGAGGATGGACGCGGCGATGTAGTCGTCGCGGCAGGCTTTGCAGGCCCGGCCGAAGCGGCTGTTGATGATGTTGAACATGCAGAGGGCCAGGACCAGGAAGAAGCCCAGGGCCACGGGCAGCGTGGTGTAGGGGTCGATCCCCGGGTACCCTCTGGCGCCCCTTGTGACGGACTGCCAGTTCTCCAGGATGAGCCTGATGGCCTCGCCCAGGCCGATGGACGCGATGGAGTAGTAGTCGCCCATGAGCCGGAGGGTGGGGATACCGATGAGATAGGCGACGATGACGGCGACGCCCCCTCCCAGCAGGATGGCCGGGAACCAGTGGATGCCGTGCTGGATGGTGAGGATCGCCGTGGTGTAGGCGCCGAGGGCCATGTAGGCGGCGTGGCCGAGGGAGAAGATGCCCGTGAAGCCCGTGAGGAGCGAGACGCCCATGGCCGCTATGGCGTTGATGCACAGGAGGGTGATGATCCCTTCAGTGTATCCGGACATGGCCCCGCCCTACACTTTCTCGCCGACGCTCTTGCCGAAGAGCCCGGAGGGTTTGACGAGCAGGGTGATCACCAGCAGGGAGAAAACGACGAGGTCCCGCATCTGACTCGAGATGAACCCGGCGGTGAGCATCTCGGCCAGGCCGAGGATGAGGCTTCCTACCACCGCACCGGGCAGCGACCCCAGCCCCCCAATGACCGCCGCGATGAAGGCCTTGGTCGTGATGCCGCCCAGCTGGGGGTACAGGGTGTAGCGCACCGAGAGGAAGATGCCGCCCACAGCCGCCAGGGCGCCGGCGACGAAGAATACGATGGAGATGAGGCGGTTGACGTTGACGCCCATCAGCCCCGCCGTCCGGAGGTCGTAGGCCGCAGCGCGGATGGCCAGCCCCCATCTGGTCTTGGTGAGGAATATCTGGAGTCCGCCCAGGAAGACGACGGCCGTGACGAGGGAGAGGATGTCGAAGGCACTCGTCGTGGCGAGGCCGAAGAAGTCCACGGGAGCCGTCGGGATGACGGGGGGCAGAGCCCTGAACCGGCCGCCCGCCACGATGACGAAGATGTTCTCTATGACGATGCTCATCCCCATGGAGGCGATGAGCAGGTAGAGCGTGACGTTGGTCCGCTCACGGATCGGGCGGTAGGCCAGGCGCTCGGTGAGCACCGCCGCCACGCCCGCGCCGACGAGGGAGAGGGCTCCGGCGAACCAGATGCTGCCGCCCATGCCCCGGAGCACTCCATAACAGATATACCCGCCTATGACGAGAAAACCGCCGTGCGCAAAGTTCGAGAAGAGAAGAACGGAATAAACGAGGGAATATCCGACTGCGATGAGCGCATAGACCGACCCCAGGGACAACCCGTTGATAATCTGCTGTATCAGCGTCGTCAACGCTGAATCACCTCTTTCAGAGTTGCGGAGGGCGGAACCGCCCTCCGCAGTTCAGACTATGTGACTGTCTCGCAAGAATTTTCGTGTTGTCCCTGCCTTCGACGGGGCTCAGGGCTTCACCTTCATGTAGAACTGCCCCTTGCCGTCCTTGGCGACGAGGACCACGCCGTCCTTGTCGAGGGGGTTGTGGGTCGCCGGATCCATGGTGATGGTCGCGTGGTGGAGCTTCAGGTCCTTCGTCGCCTCGAGGGCGTCGCGGATGAGCTTCGGATCGCCCGATCCGGCGCGACGGATGGCGTCGGCCGCGAGATAGACGGCGTCATAGCCCAGAACGCCGTTGGTGAACTCCTTGCACTCGTCGTCCCAGCGGGCCTTGTACGCCGCAAAGAATGGGGCCATGGCCGGGTCCTCCGGCGCAACGTGGTTGATCCAGTAAGAGCCCTCCATGGCGCTCCCGGCGATCTCCCACATGAACTCGCCGTAGCCGTCGCCGCCCACGAAGACGATGTCCTTCAGGCCGAGCTCGCGGGCCTGCTTCATGATGAGGGCCATCTCCTTGCCCATGTTCGGCAGGATCAGGACGTCGGCGCCCTTGTCCCGGATCTCCGTAATCTGGGCGCGGAAGTCCACGTCCTGACCCGCCCGGAACCCGAGGTCCGCCACGACCCGGCCGCCGTACTCACCGTAGCTCTTCATGAAGAACTCGCGAAGACCCTGTGAGTAGTCGCTGCCCACGTCATAGAGGATGGCGGCGGTCATCTTCTTCAGCTCGACGGCCGCGAAGTTGGCGATGAGTTTGCCCTGGTAGGGATCGGTGAAGCAGATCCTGAAGGAGTACGGGCGGACGGCGCCCTTCTCGTCCACGGTGACCAGGGGATTCGTGGTGACCGTCCCGATCTGGGATACACCGGCGTGATTGACCACCGGGGCCGTGGCGATGTTGATGCCGCTGCCGTTGCAGCCCACTATGATCGATACCTTATCCTGCTCGATCATCCGACGGACGGCGTTCACGGCGTCCTCCGCCCTGGTCCGGAAGTCGTAGGGGATGAGCTCGATCGTCAGCCCGCCCGCGCCGCCGGAGGCGTTGATCTCCTCCACAGCCAGGGTCGCCGCCCGCACCTCCGTCTGACCGTAGGCGGCCCAGTCGCCCGTCATGGCGGCCAGGTACCCCACCTTCACCACACCCTTGGAGGGCTCGGCGGAGGGTGCCGTCGCCGCAGCCACTCCGGCTGCCGCACCAGCCGCGGCCGGAACGGTCGCATCCGCCGAGGCGACGAGGCTCTTCGCCTCACCGGCTGCCGGAGCCGTCACCTGAGGGGCCACGGGGACATCGGGGGACGCAACGGCCGGTGCAGACGCTGCCGGCACATCGGACGAGGCGACGGTGCCCTGCACGGCCTCTTTCACCGCTTCGACGGTCTCCGCCGTCTTCTCCTTCACCTCGGCGACCGTCTCCTGGACGACCTCTTTCGTCGCTGCCGCCACCTCGACGGCCTTGTCCTTCGCGTCGGCGGCCAGATCCTTGGCGGCCTCCGTCGCCGCGCCGGCGGCTTCGGTCACCGTCTCCTTAACCTCGGCGGCCTTGTCCGCAGCAGCCTCCTTCACTGCGTCAACAGCCTCGCTGACCTCTTTCTTCACATCCGGTTTGTCGGGGGATACCGTGGTCTCCTGCTTCGTCGGTTCCTTGGGGGGTTCGACCGTCTGTTTCTGCTGCGTCATGAAGTACCCTACGATAATGATGAGCACCGCCAGAGCAATGATCCAATTGCGTTTCATCGCCTGCCACCTCCTGAGAGAATGCCTATCAACCCTACGTTATTGTACTACGACATCGCCCGTTCCACCCAGCAGACCGCCATAGTGTGGAACGTATACAAACAGGGCTACCGGACGGCCGACTCGGCCAGGTGCTTCACAAAGCTGCGGAAGAGTTTCGGGAACGTCTTCAGGTAGAAGTGAAGGTCTATCCGCTCCGAGTTTTTGTGCTCACCCTTTCCGATGGGGCCGAAATTCACGATGGGAATGTCGATCTGCGTGAGCTCCGCCAGAGGGATGTCATAGCCCCTCCCCCAGAGGGGCATGTTCGCCGCCATGGCGTCCAGGTCGTCGGGGTCGCCCTGAAAGCCCATGAAGCTCAGGTCCATGATCCCCTGGAAGACCTCCACCTCCGTCAGGGAGAGCCCTTCCCGCTCCACGTCGGCCTTCAGCTTCGCCACCGCGTCGAGGACGTTCCGCTCCCCCGCCGACCGTCTGGTGTTCACCCGGGGCGGGCAGTAGGGCGGAAGGAAGCCCACGACGATCATTGGCCCCTTCTCCCCCGAACGGTCGAGGAGGAAGGAGACGGCCTCCGTGCCCCGTTCCCGCTGGTCCAGCGACGAGGGCAAGCCCTTCAGAAAGGCGTCGAAGGCCTCATCGAAGTCGCTCGTCCTCTCCCGTGCCCGCCGCTCCAGCTCCCCGTAGGTCATCACCCTCGGCTCCACGGGGGTCTCATCGATGGACAGCGCCCCTCTGGACCGCAGGATATCCCGCTGCTCCCTCAGATAGGCGACGGTCCTGCGGAGGGCCTCGGCGGCCGTCTTCTTCATCTCCTCCAGGACCTGGCCCGGGGTTTTCACGACGGTGAACTGGTTGTAGTAGGCCACCGCCCGCTCCGGCAGGGTCACTGAATAGTGGCGGACGAGGTCGTGGAACCGGAGGCACACCTGGGGCGGGAACATCTGCCCCCCGAAGGCCTCCGACGTCTCCGCCGCCCCCTCGAGGAGAAGGGAGAGGTTCGCCACGAGAAGGGACGAGCTCACCCCGTCGTAATACTGCCCCACGTGCGTCTCCTTGCCCACGCAGAAGTAGAAGGGCAGCATCTTGCCGATGGTCCCGAGGTAGACCGACAGGCCGTCGCTCCCCACGGAGGGCTCTCCGTTGAGGCATACGGCGTAGTCCAGGTTCCACTCCTCCCTGAGGCGGACCAACCAGGAGACGGCGCTCCGCATGCCGGTGGAGTTGTTCTCCTCGTCAGGGACGGCGAGAAAGAGCACGTTCACCGGGAGGTCCAGGGACCGGGAGAGGTCGCCGAGAAAGGCCATCTCCGCCGCGACGCCGGCCTTCATGTCCGAGACGCCCCGTCCGAAGAGGTACCGGCCCGAGGCCAGATCCCTCTTCGCGTCGTCGGGCATCTCAAGCTCCCCGGCACGCCTCGTCAGCTCCTCGGGGGAGAAGGCGAGCGCCTTCAGCGGGCCGTAGGCCTCGGCGTCCACCACGTCGAAATGCCCCGTCACGATCACCGTCGACCGTGTCTTCTCCGGCGCGCGGACCAACGCGCACACGGACGTCCTCTTCAGGAAGTCGCCTTCGCAGGGGAGGTATCGAAGGAGGTCGGGGCGCTCTCTGAAATACCCGAGCTCCGAGAGCTTTCCGTAGATGAACTCCGCCGCCCGGTTCTCTTCGCCCGACCGCGAGTCCGAGATGCTCGGGATCGCCACGAGGCCGAGCAGCAGCTCATAGAGGTCTCGTTCGTTCGATGCGATCATGCCAAGCTCACGCCTCCCGTCCCCCATCGGACGTCGGCTGATCTGGATGATCCGCTTCCGCAGCCGTCCCGCTTCGCGGACCTTTCTGCGATGTGGAAGCGTTCCGCTCGATGACGTGGTCAAAGTACACCCGCACTTGAGGGAAGGGAATCCTGATGCTGTTCTCCTCAAAAAGCGCCACGATCCGGTACCGAAGGTCGCTTGCCACCCTGAAAGTGTTTGAATTGGACATATCGAGCCAGTAGTAGAGCGAAAATTCAAGTGAATTCTGCCCGAAATCTCTGAAGAAGACGAAGGGATCCGGGCTCTTCAGGACCTTCGTGTGGTCGTGGGCCGCCAGGAGCAGAAGACGCTCCACCTCTCTGACGTTGGAGTCGTAGGCGACGCCCACGTCGATTTTGTAGCGGAGCCTCTGATCCTGGAGCGAGAATCACATTTTCATGAACTTGTTCTGGAGTCCATGTTGTCGAAGGTCCTCAGCCTGGTGGACCGCGATCCGACCTCCTCGACGACGGCCGTGACGCCGTCGGCCTCGACGATGTCGCCGGCCCGGATGGGCTTCGTGAAGGTGATGATGAACCCGCTGATGAGGTTGCTGAAGATGTTCTGCGCGCCGAAACCGATGCCGATGGCCAGGGCGCCGCCGAGGAAGGCGAAGGCCGTCAGCGGTATCCCGACGAGATCCAGGGCCGAAAGCAGGAAGGCGAACATGAGCACGTAGAAGAGAACCTTCTGGACGGCCGCTGCCGCCTGGGAATCCATGCCGAAGCGGACGAAGAGCCTCTTTGCCAGGAAGTTCGTGACGCGGCCGCTCAGGAAGAAGGCGCCGATGAAGAGGAAGATGGCCAGGGTCAGCTTCGCTATGGTGACGTCGAAATCATCGCCGGACCAGAGGGTGGTGTTCCAGAAGGCAAAGAACTTCTCCTTCCCGACGCTGGACACCTTTTCGGCGATGCGAACGGCGTCGAGTTTTCCGCTGAGCTCCTCGTGCAGCCGCCCGTACTGGTTGAAGAGGTTCAGGGTCTCTGCGATGGCGCCGTTGATCGTCTCGGACTGCTTGTTGAGCGTGGTGATCCTGTTCCGGATGAGCGTTCTGAGCCCCGCGTCCTTTTCGGCGGCGTCGAGATCCTTTCTGCCGGCGACCACCTCCGTCTGGATGGACGCGAGATTCCGCTGCTGGATCTGGAAGGAGCTCTCCAGAGACTCCATGCGGGACGTGGTGGCGGACCGGGTGTTCCACATCTTCTCCCCGTCGATGGAGCCGTTGATCAGCTCATACCGGAGTTCCCATATCCTCTTCGTCTCCTCGAGAAAGAGGAGCGACTGCTCTCCGCTCTCGATGACGATCTCGCTGAGGCGAACCAGGGCCTCCTTGTCGGCGATGGTGGCCTGGTTGATGACCCGCTCGTGCTCGCTCTTCGCCGAGGCGGGGGTATTTTGGCTCCTGGCGAGGCTCGTCCTGCGTTTCTCGTACTCCACCCTGGCCGCCGCCAGCTCTTTTTGGACCGCCGCCGCCCGTTCGTTCGCCGCGCGAAGATGCTGCTCCAGGTCCTCCTTGTCGAAGCGGAGGTTTTTCTTCACCGTCTTGAGCGCCTCCACATAGGCGGCCGTTCTCTTCTCCAGAACCCCCTTGCGGAGCCCATTGGCCTGTTCGGCAAGCTGATACAGCTCATGGGTGATCTTCGCGTTTTCGAGGGCCGCCTCGGCGTCACGGATCTCAAGGGACCGGAGCGCCATGGCCTCGTCGGAGAGCTGTCCCGTATCGGCCTTGAGCTGGGAGAGGCGTTTCTCCGCGTCGGGGATGCCGCCCTGGACGATCGTGCCCGTGCCTCCCACCAGCCGGATCGACGCGAGCACGGACTGAAGCTGCTGGTTCAGGCCCTCGTACTCGTTCCGTATCTTCTCGTAAAAGGAGAGGTTGTAGGGGGGATTGGCGTCGCCGAGGACGGGTTGGTCCTTCTGGCTCTCGTACTCCGCCGTCTCGTCCTTCGCCTTCTGAAGGCCCTCCAGGGCCGAGGGGTACCGCACGTAGGAGGAATGAAGCGCCCCGAGGGTCGTCAGGAGGCGCTGCAGCCCGTCGGCGGTCAGATCACCGCTGGCGACGCTGTCGGCGCGGGCGGTATACTGGTCGATCTCCGCCTGGACGGCCGTCGCCCGCTCTTTGGCCTGTTCGGCCGTCAGGGAGGGCTGAAAGGACGATTTGGCCGCCTCGGGCGTCGCGGCCGTCTCGCCCTGGGACGCGGCAGGGGCGTTGGACGCCGGTTCCGTGGTCTGCGCGCCGGCCGCCAGGGCAAACAACAGGAGCAAGAGCCCGGCAAGAAGGAGCCGAAGGCCCCGTCGCGATGGACATGCCGCGCCTGGTCCGAACGTCGCCCTCCTCACTCCGATCCTCCTTCGTAGCTTGCAGGATGGGGCCGGACCGGCACCCCGTCCGTCACTCCGGAGACGCTCATTCCGGGAAAAACGTCCGGACGATGTCCTCGACGTGCTCCTTTTTCGTGATCCTCGTGACGTTTGATCCGCAGAAGAAAAGCCCCTCCTCCCAATTTCCGTGGTAGGCGTCGATGAGCGCCTGGGCGATGCAGAAGGTCTCCTTCTCGTTGCGGTAGCGGCAGTGGGTGAGGCAGTTGGCGATGCAGGGCTTGGACTCCACGTGCCCTTCGATGTACTGCTTGATGAAGGGGGATTTCAACGCCCGTCCGGGCAGGCCGGCAGGGCTCTGGATGATCACCACGTCGTCCTCCGTCGCGTCGATGTAGGCCTGCTTGAACCGTTCGGCGGCGTCCCCCTCGTAGGTGCAGGCGAACCGGGTTCCGACCTGGACGCCCTTCGCCCCCAAGGCGAAGGCGCGGAGCATGTCCTCCCTGTCCCATATCCCCCCCGCCGCGATGACGGGGAGATGTGTCGCGTCGCACACCTGCGGCACGAGCGCCATCGTGGAAAGTTCGCCTAT
>ENA-UOOM01001990-UOOM01001990.1-fermentation-metagenome-genome-assembly--contig:-NODE-1990-length-17910-cov-3.324727_pt1 | contig 17910 bp, 17 predicted proteins | sample MGYA00245781_ERZ724031 | MGnify/ENA primary metagenome ERZ724031 (study PRJEB28704, sample SAMN03018317) | fermentation metagenome | biome: anthropogenic terrestrial biome; feature: soil; material... | reverse complement strand
AAGGGCAGCTCCGCTCTCGAGCCCCCTGAGGACGCGGGCGAGGGGGTCACCCCAGCCGGCCGTACCGAACCAACCCTGCTCTCCGTCCTGGCCGAGCACGATGTAGTTTCCTCTGTCGCCGGCCTCGTCCTCGAAGATATCCCACGGGACGGTGAGCACGGCAGGTGATCCCTCGAACGCCATATTCTCCCCCCACGAGATGCCGCATGGGATGATCCGAAGATGTCCGCGAGCTTCGTAGAGCTCCTGGGCGAAGGCAAAGTCCGTGTGGAAATCGGGCAGAAAGAAGCGGGGTTCGGAGGACTGCACGAGAAAGAGGACCGCCGCCTCGTAGCCCTCATGCACGAGGTGAAGAAGCTCTTCCACATGTTTTTTCGCTCGGGCCGACGGTGCATCGGGGAACATGGCGACACGCCTGGTGAAGAGGGTACAGGATTTCACCTCGAGCAAAAGGCGCCGCTCTCCGCGCCCGAGCAGAAAGTCGAATCTCGATCGTCCGAAGGGGACCTCCCGTCGAAGGACATTGTACTCCTCAAGGCCGGGGATTTTTTTGTCTATAAGGAGCTTTTCGACGACGGCGTTCGTGTGGTGGGTGTGCAGGAGCACCGGACGACCGTATCGTTCCCCTCCGATCACGGTATATCGCGTCGTTCGGGGCGAAGAGGGCGCGGCCTCAGCCACATACAGCGTCGAACCCGGCAGCAGAAGTTCCCAGAGCCGACCCGGGTTCGGGAGGTAGGCCTCGATGAGCTCGTCGCCCAGTTGGCAGCGCACCAGAAACCGATTTGGCCGCTCGATAAAACGGGCCGCGTGCAACGGTGCCCCATCAAAAGAATTCCCGTCCTGATGCATCGAATCAAGCCCTTCTTTGGAAGAAATCGCCCTAATGATACTACGTCCGCCCTTGTCCGGTCACTCTTTGTCGTTGAAAACCGGCTTCCGCCCATCGATTCCCCGCGTCGGCACCTGATTTTTACGGAAACTTCTGCATAACAAACGGTATAAAGCGCATCACGAAGGCAATTGAGAGATACGCAAGAGATACATATTTCTGAGACTGTCTCCCCCGGGAGGCTCGAGTTTCTCTTGCCCGATTTGTCAGCGACCCGGACCTGGCATTGCCGGGTTCGACCGCAACACGGCCCATCGATACCTCAATGCGTTCCGAGAGAACAAAGGAGATCCGCGCAGGAGAAACCCAGGTATTGGATGTGAGGGTGCTCTTGCGGGCTAAAGAGAGCGCGAGGCAAAAGAGATCGCGCATCCTGTGACAATGAGGTTTTTTGACTTTTTGAAGCGAGGCGATACAGTCATACAGCCGTTACGTCTGGTGCTTCACGTCATGCCCTTCACGGGATCATCCGCACCGGCGTCGATCAGGAAGGCGTCATTCATTTCGTTGACCGGCAGGAGTAGGACGGTCTTGCCGGCATGGGCTGCGACAAGCGGGCTCCCGTTCATCGCGATAAAAGCGAATTTCCAAAGGGCTAGAAACCTATCAACGGAATCAGGCGTTTCCCGGGTGTTCTCAAACGAGGCTGACCAATCCCGTGGCTTAACGAGGAGAGGTTTTCGTCGCCCCTGAAAACGTGCGCGTTTCCCTGCCATCACGGCAATGGAGGGGGAGCAAGCAGTTACCCGAGTCCTTTCGTGATGATCCGTTTTTGGCCAAACCCCTGTCAAACAATGAATAAAAGGGTATGGGGGTCAGAGATGGAGGCGTTTCAGCCATCGCACCCCGTTCTTCCGTGCGATAGGGGACAGCAATTGGCGCGGGAGAGGCACCTCCCCCGCGCCATGGAGTCATTTTCGTTCTCTGAGGACTCGCCTCAGAATCTTCCCCGTGGGCGACAGGGGCAGCTCGCCCACGAACTCCATAGTTCTGGGGACCTTGAAATGAGCCAGACTCTGTTTACAGAACTTTATGAGCTCCTGGGACGTGATCTGCTGCCCCTCCTTTAGCTGGACGAAGGCCTTGGGGACCTCGCCGTTGACCGGATGAGGAATCCCGATGACGGCAGCCTGCTGGACGGCGGGGTGCGCGTTGAGTATGGCCTCCACCTCCTGAGGGTAGACGTTGAACACGCCGACGATGATTATGTCCGTCACCCTGTCGAGGATATGAACGCACCCGTCCTCCATCCGGACATAGTCGCCCGTGTCGAACCAGCCATCCTTGAACCGCTCCGCCGTCTTTTCCGGATCACGGAAGTAGCCCGAGGTCACGGAGGGGCCTTTCACCCAGAGGACGCCCTCGCCCTCTTTCGTGTGGTCCTCCTCTCCGTCGCGGCTCATCAGCTTCCAGTCATACCCCTCGAGGATCGGGCCCACGGTCCCGAGGCGTCGCATCTCGAAATTCCGGTTCACCGCCACGACGGGCGAGCATTCGGTGAGCCCGTACCCCTCGATGACCCCCGCCCCGAACGTCGCCATGACCTTCTCCTCGAGCTGCACGTTGTACCGGTCGCCGCCGACCACGATCATCTTGAGGTCGACGGGTTTCGGGGCACCCTTCTGGGCAGCCACGGTCATGAAGTAGACCATGGCGGGCACGGCGATAATGACGTTCACCTCACCGTCGTGAATCGTGCGCATCGCCTCCATGGGGGGAAGGAACGAGGCGAGGATCACCTGCTTCATGTTCTTGACGAGAGGGAGCATGCCCGACACCGTATAGCCGAAGGAGTGGAAGTTCGGGAGCACGTTCAGCAGCCGGTCTCCCTCCTGAAGCAGCGTCAGGGCCTCGAACATCCGGTCGACGTTGTCGAGCAGATTTCCGTGGCTCAGAGGCACGGCCTTCGGCAACCCAGTCGTCCCCGATGTGGCGAAGATGACCGCCATGGACCGGTCCTCGGAAGCCGTCGGCCTGGTGGATATCTTCGGGAACACCTCCGACAGGGAGGTCGGGACCGCTGTGGGAATTCCCTCCTCCAGGGCAGACTGAAGTTCGTCAAGTCCCTGGGCGAGGACGACGGCACAGGGTTCTATAAGATCAATGGTCCTGGTGAGAGAGATGGTGCCGGCCTTCGCGTTCAGGGGCGCGATAGCGCCACCGAGGTTCCACGCGGCGAGAGACAGGGCGAGCACGAGGGGCGAGTTGGGCAGGAGGACGGCGATTCTCTGTCCTTCTCGAAATCCTCCGGCGCGCAGGGTCTCTGTCGCCGTCTCCACAAAAGCGAGAAAGTCGTCGGACGTCCACCACCTCCCCTCCCACCAGAGGCATCGTTCATTTGGGTGTTTTTTCAGAACGGCACCAATCGTCTGTTCAAGTCGTCCCATTCATATCTCTCCTTTCTTGCGGCAGGTTCTCAGATGGGCCGACGACAAAGAACGCCATCGACACGGAGGAAATGGTATCATGCTACCATATTCCGGCGGGTCTGAACATGTTTTTCCTGCCCTTGCACCATCCGATCATGGGAGGAGAGAATGAGACACATGGATGAACAGAAGCTGGCCGCCCTTATCAGGCAGGTCAAGGAGGGCACGGTGGACGAGGCCGAACTCGTCCGAGCGATACAGGCCGCCCCATTCAAGGACCTGGGCGAGGTGCGCCTCGACACCCACCGGGCGCTCAGAAAGGGCTTCTCGGAGATCGTGTACTGCCCCGGCAAGAGCGACGAACAGCTCACCGCCATCGCGGAGGCCTTCGTCGACGAGGAGGCGAACATCCTCTTTTCCAGGGCGACGCGGGCGCAGTACGATCTTGTCGCCCGTGTCCTCCCCGACGCCCGGTTCCACGAGAAGGCGAGAATCGTTGCCCTCGGGCGAGCCGTAATGCCCTCCTGCCCCGGGCTCACCGTCGTGACGGCCGGCAGCAGCGACGTCCCCGTGGCCGAGGAGGCCGCGGTGACGGCGGAGTACATGGGCTGCGCCGTGGAACGGCTGTACGACGTCGGCGTGGCGGGACTTCACAGACTGCTCGCCCATGTGGACATACTCCAAAGCTCCCGGGCGATCGTCGCCGTGGCCGGCATGGAGGGTGCCCTGCCGAGCGTCGTGGGAGGGCTCGTATCCTGCCCCGTCGTGGCCGTCCCGACGAGCACGGGGTACGGAGCCAATCTCGGGGGGCTGGCTCCCCTTCTCACTATGCTGAACTCCTGCGCCACGGGCGTTTCCGTCGTGAACGTGGACAACGGGCTCGGCGCCGGCTACTTCGCCGCCCTCATCGTCCGCCAGTCTCGATGAAGAGGGCGGGGAGTCTCCCCGCCCTCTGTACTCCCCCTTATGCTTTTTTCGCCCCGTAGAGTTCGACGATCTTCAGCAGATGCTCCACGGCTTTTTCCATGGACTGGACGGAGACGAACTCGTGCTTGCCGTGGGGGTACTGCCCCCCGGTGAAGATATTCGGCGTCGGCAGCCCCCGGCAGGAGAGCTGCGAACCGTCGGTCCCTCCGCGGATCGGGAGGATGTTCGGCGTGATGCCGAGAGCCTTCATGGCTGCGAGGGCCGTCTCGACGATGTGCATCTCGGGCTCGATCCTGTCGCGCATGTTGTAGTACTGGTCGGACATTGCCAACTCCACTGTCCCCTTGCCGTACCGGGCGTTCATGGCGCCCACGGCGCGTTCCATGAGCGATTTGCGCTCCAGGAACCGCTCCTTCGAGTGATCCCGAATGATGTAGTCCATCACCGTTGTCTCCACGTTGCCCGAGAAACCCAGAAGGTGAAAGAACCCCTCGTACCCCTCCGTGGTGGCCGGTGTCTCGTCGGCGGGGAAACGCGCCGCCAGCTCCATTCCCAGCAGGATGGAGTTCACCATCTTGTTCTTCGACTTCCCGGGATGGACGCTCCGGCCGTGGACCGTGACGCGGGCCTTCGCGGCGTTGAAGGTCTCGTAGCTGATATCCCCGACGGCCCCGCCGTCCACCGTGTAGGCGAAATCGGCGCCCAGGGCTTCGATGTCGAGGAGGGACGCCCCGTGCCCGACCTCCTCGTCGGGCGTAAAGACGACCTTGACGGCTCCGTGTTTGAACTCCGGGTGGGTCATCATATACTCCACGGTCGTCATGATCTCCGCAACACCCGCCTTGTCATCGGCCCCGAGGAGCGTGGTGCCGTCGGTGACCACGAGCGTTTCCCCCTTGTAGTTCAGCAGGGAGGGGAAGACTTCCGGCGAGAGGACGACGTTCTCCGAAGCGTTCAGCACAATATCGCCGCCATCGTAGTTCTCCACCAGCCTTGGTCGGACATTCTCGTCCGTCACCTCGCACGCTGTGTCGATATGGGCGATGAACGCGATGGTGGGGGTCTTGTGCGACACGTTCGACGGAACGGTGCCCGTTACGTAGGCGTGTTCATCCGCCACGGCGTCGACGACGCCCATGGCCCTCAGCTCTTCGGCAAGCACCTTCGCGACCGTCATCTGGCCAGGCGTGCTCGGCACCACATCCCGGTCGGTGGCGGATTGACTCGGTATCTGAACGTATCGCAGGAAACGATCCAGTACGGATGGCATGGTTACAATTCCTTCCTTTCGGTCGTGAGATAGGCGGCCAGAAGCTGACCGCTGGCCTCGATGGCCCTCATGGTCGTTCGCTCGTAGGAGTGCGAGGCGTCCACGCCCGGGCCGAAACATGCGAAATCGGCGTCGAAACCCGCCGCGGCGGCGAGGCTCGCGTCGGAACCGTAGCGGTAGTGGGTGTCCACCCGGTGCGGGATGGCGTGCTGCCCGGCGAGAGCGGAAAGAAAACGGCGGAATTCGACGCCGTAGGGGGTCCGGCTGTCCTTGGCGATGATCGTCACCGAATCCTCCCTGGAGTTCGTGCCCGGGGCCACTATCCCGACATCGAGGGCGAGGTGCTCGCCCACACCTTGAGGAAGCACGGAGATGCCATGTCCCACCTCTTCGTAGTTCGTCACGGCGAAATATGTGCTCCGGACGGGCCGCAGACCGGCATCCCTCATGGCTCTTATGGCCGCGAACATGAAGGCCACGCAGGCCTTGTCGTCCAGGAAGCGGGATTTGACGAACCCCGAGGGCGTGACCTCGTATCGCGGTTCGAAGAAGACGAAGTCCCCCACCTCGATCCCGAGGGCTCGAACCTCCTCCGGAGTCGACGCTGCCTCGTCGAGACGCACCTCCACCGTGTCGTCCGTCCTGAGGGTCTCACGCGCCGCTTCAGAAAAGGCGTGGATCGAGGCCTTGTCCGGGAGGAGCGATCCGCGGATCTCCCTGTCCCCGTCGGTTCGGACGACGAGGTTCTCCCCCTCGAAGGAGCTCCACGCGAACCCTCCTATCTGAAGGAGGCGGAGCCGCCCGTCGGGTTTGATCTCCCGAACCTGGGCGCCAAGGGTGTCCACATGGCATGACACCATGCGACCCGGTCGGTCGCTCGTGCCCTTCATCGCCGCCAGCAGGGCCCCCTTGTTTGTTCGTTCGACAGGGAGCTCCAGCGCCACGAACTCGCTCTCCACTCGGTCCATGATCGCCCGGCAGTCTCCGGCAACGGAGGGGATGGCGATCAACTCCCTCATCAGCCGTTCCGCGTACTCCATATCCATCGTCACGGGGCTCGTGGGTCTCGTCCTCACGCCGTCCGACCTCCCTGCGCGACGAGCTCCCTCGCAAAGTGGCACGCCACAAACCGGCCGGGCTCTATCTCCCGCAGCTCCGGGGTCTCCCGCCCGCAGCGCTCCTGCCGGTAGAAGCACCGCCCCAGGAACCGGCACCCTTCGGGCGGCTCGATGGGGCTCGGCACATCGCCCTCCAGGATGATCCGGTCCCGCCGCACGCCCACCTTCGGAATGGGGATGGCCGAGAGAAGGGCCTGGGTATAGGGGTGCAGAGGGTCTTTGAAGAGAATCTTGTAGTCCGACAGCTCCACGATCTTGCCGAGGTACATGACGGCGATTCTGTCCGACACGTGTTTCACCACGCTCAGGTTGTGGGAGATGAAGATGTAGGTGTATCCGAACTGCTTCTGAAGGCTGTTGAGCAGGTTCAGTATCTGGGCCTGGATGCACACGTCGAGGGCCGAGACCGGCTCGTCGAGGACGATGAACTCCGGATCGAGGGCGAGGGATCGGGCGATGCCGATGCGCTGCCGACGACCTCCGTCCAGTTCGTGGGGAAAGCTGTTCTCGAGGCGCTCGGCAAGGCCGACGATGCTCATCAGCTCACGGACGCGCCTCTGCATTGACGCCTTGTCCCGAAAAACTCGGTTGACGATGAGAGGCTCGGCGATAAGCTCCCGAACGGGCAAACGGGGATTCAGACAGGAGTAGGGATCCTGAAAGACGATCTGGACCCGCTTGCGGAGCTCCTTCATCTGGGACGCGCTGACCTTCGTGATGTCCGTATAGCCGTCTGTGCCTTTTTCGTCCGTTATGAGGACCCTGCCCGAGGTGCTCTCCAGAAGACGGATGATGCACCGGCCCAGGGTGGACTTGCCGCAGCCGGACTCGCCGACGAGGCCGAGCGTCTCGCCCTTCTGGACCGAGAATGAGACGTCGTCCACGGCATGGAGCATGCCGCTCTTGGTGTGAAAGTATTTTTTGAGGTTCTCGACTCGAATGTAGGGTGCGCTCTTCTCGCTCATATCCGTCCCCCCTATGCTTTGCCCAGAGCGCGGGCGCGCACGGGACAGGCAATGAAATGCCCCGGCTCTATCTCGATCATGACGGGTCGCTCGCGGGAACAGGCCTCCTCGGCATGGGAGCACCGGGGATGGAACGCGCACCCCGACGGAAGGTCCATGGGGTCAGGCATCAGGCCCGGAATGACCGACAGCTCGTCGCAGTCCTCCTCAAGATCCGGGACGGATTTGAAGAGACCGACGGTATAGGGGTGGTTCGGATTGTCGTAGAGGCTTTTCGTATCTCCATACTCCACCAGCCGTCCGGCGTACATGATGCCGACCTTGTCGCAGGTCTCCGCCACGATGCCGAGATCGTGGGTGATGAGGATCATGGATGTCCCGAACTGCCTCTTCAGGTTCTTCATGAGCTCGAGCACCTGGGCCTGGATCGTCACGTCGAGGGCCGTGGTCGGCTCGTCGGCGATGAGCAGCTTCGGGTCGCAGGCCAGCGCGATGGCGATGACCACCCGCTGCTTCATGCCGCCGGAGAACTGATGGGGGTAGTCCCTGAGCCTCTCGCGGCGGATTCCGACCAAGTCCAGCATCTCGGCCGCCTGTTCGAGCGCCTCGGACTCCGAGACCTTTCTGTGGAGCTTGATCATCTCGGCAACCTGCTTATCCACCGTCATCACGGGGTTCAGGCTCGTCATGGGGTCCTGGAAGATCATGGCGATCTTCCCGCCCCGGATGGAGCGCATCTCCTCCTCGTCCTTCAGGAGCACGTCCTCGCCGTCGAAGAGTATCTGGCCGCCGCGGACGACGCCGGGCGGAACAGGCAGCAGCCGTGTTATTCCGAGAGCGGTGGTGGTCTTGCCCGCCCCCGTCTCTCCGACGAGGCCGAGGGTCTCGCCCCGACCGAGCTCCAGGTTCAGCCCTTCCACGGCGTGCACGGTGCCGTTGTCCGTCACGTAGTGGATCGTCAGTTCCCGGATGTCGAGAAGGAGATCGTTCGCGTTCATCGTCATAAAATCACCCTCCCTCTCTCAGCGCTTCAGCTTCGGGTCCAGCGCGTCGCGCAGACCGTCGCCGAGGAAGTTCAGCGCCAGAATGGTGATCATGATCGCGAGCCCCGGGTAGAGGGTCAGATGGGGGTAGTCGCGGATGTACTGTCGCCCTCCGGAGAGCATGGCCCCCCACTCCGGGTAGGGCGGCTGGATGCCCAGCCCGATGAAGGACAAGCCCGCCGCGTTCAGGATGGCCGACGCCACGCCGAGGGTGGACTGCACGATGATCGGCGCCATGCTGTTCGGCAGAATATGCTTCAGGATGATCCGGATGTCCGGGCTGCCCACCGCCCTGGCCGCCTCGATGAACTCCATGCCCCGGATGGAGAGCACGGAGCTCCGCACGATCCGCGCGTAGTTCGGGACCGCCGAGATGCCGACGGCGATCATCAGGTTCATGAGCCCCGGCCCGAGGGCCGCCACGATGGCTATGGCGAGGAGCGTCTGGGGGATGGAGAGCAGGACGTCCATGACGCGCATGATGCCGTTGTCGATCCACCCTCCGTAGTAGCCCGAGACGGCTCCGAGAAGGCCGCCCACAAAAAGGGCGATGCCGACGGCGATGAACCCGACCTGCAGGGAGACGCGGGCGCCGTAGATCAGGCGGCTCAGGATATCCCGGCCGAACTCGTCCGTCCCGAGCAGGTACTGCCTCGACGGCGCTTCGAACATGTGGGACAGGTTCTGTTTCGAGTAGCTGTGGGGCGCTATGACGTCGGCGAAGAGGGCGCAGAAGATCAGAATCAGGACGACGGCAAGGCCGAACATGGCCAATGGACTTTTGCGAAGCCTGAAGAGCACCTCGCCAAGCTGGCTTCTCGTCTTCCGTCCTCCGGTCGTCGCGACCATTTCAACGTTTTCATTCATCGCCGCCACCCCCTACCGGTACTGCGCCTTGATGCGCGGGTCGATATAGGCGTAGAGCAGGTCGACCAGAAGATTGACGATGCTGAACGCCACGGCGACGAAGAGCACGCCGCCCTGGACCATCGGGTAGTCGCGCGTTTTGATGGCATCCACCATCAGGCGCCCCACGCCCGGGATGGCGAAGATGGACTCCGTGAGGATCGCGCCCGAGAGCAGATGGCCGAACTGAAGGCCGCAGAGGGTCACCACCGGGATCAGGGCGTTGCGGAGAGCGTGGACCCAGATCACGATGGACTCTTTCTGTCCCTTCGATCGGGCCGTCCGGATGTAGTCCGCCCGGATGACCTCCAGCATGGAGGACCTCGTCATGCGGGTCACCATGGAGATGGACTGGGCCGCCAGCGCGACGGAGGGCAGTATCATGGCCTGGAAGGTGTCGAAGCCAGACGACGGCAGCCAGCGCAGGTGAACCGAGAAGAGGATGATCAACAGCAACCCCAGCCAGAAGACGGGCATGGAGAGGCCGATCATGGCGAAGATCATGGTCAGGGTGTCGAAGATGGAGTACTGTTTGATGGCCGAGAGGATGCCGCAGGGAACGCCCACCAGAATGGCGATCACCATGGCGAAGGCCGCCAGTTTGAGCGTGTAGGGGAAGGCCACGAGGATCTCGCTCATGACCGGGCGTTTCGTGACGTAGGAGCGCCCTATGTCGCCATGGAACACCGCTTTGTAGAGATAGTTGCCGAACTGGACCAGATAGGGCTGATCCAACCCCTCCTTCGCTCTGAACTCTTGCAGTGCCGACTCCGTCGCCAGGTCGCCCAGCACCATTCTGGCCGGGTCGCCGGGCGTAAGGTACAGCAGGGTGAAGACGCAGAACGCCACGCCGACCAGGACGGGAATCAAAAAAAGGACGCGTCGGACGATGTATCGAATCATCGCAAAATATCCATCCTTTCACCAGAACTTCAGTAGCCGAATGGGCAAAAGGCCCCTTCCCATCCGAAAGAGCCGGGCTCGCCCATCCGAAGAGGGCGCGATCCCTTCATTTCTGAGCAATGCCGGCAGAGATGGCTCCCTGCCGGCAAAGATGGACCATCTATGGCTTCGCTTCTTTATCTCGCGTCGCGCTCTTGCGTGGCGACTAGTCCTCGAAGTAGACCTCGCGGAAGGAGTGGATCTCGTTGGCCTTCACGTTGAATCCCTTCACGTTCTTCTGCGTTCCGGCGATGGACTCGTCGTTGTGCAGGTAGCACATGGGAACCTGGTCGTTGATGTAGAGCTGCATCTCCCGGTACACCTGGGCGCGCTCCTCGCCGTCGGGCATGCTGCGTCCTTTGGCCAGAAGCTCATCCATCTTCTTGTCGGCGTAGAACGTGTAGTTCGAGCCAGCGGTGGACTCAAGCAGCCCCGAAACGGCAAAATTGGGGTCGGGCACGGTGGAGACCCAGCCGAGCAGGAACAGGTCGTGCGTCTTCTCCTGGAGCCCGTTCAGATAGGCGCCCCACTCCAACACCTTGATCTCGGCCTTTATGCCGAGCTCCTCGAGCTGGGCCTGGATGATCGTCGCCATGTCGACCCGCTCCTTGCGCTCGTTTGTCCATATCTGGAGCGTGAAGGTCTTCGGGTCGATTCCGGCCTCGGCGAAGAGTTTTTTGGCCAGTTCGACATCCTGCACATGGGGCGGCAGCTCCTGGGCGATGGAGTACTTGATCGCCTCAGGGATCAGGGAGCTGGGGGCCTTCCCCACGCCGCGCCACACGGCCTTCTGGATGCCGACCGTGTCAAGCGCCGCATAGATTGCCCGCCGGACGCGCACGTCGTCGAAGGGCTTTTTGGTGCAGTTGAAGCCCATGTAGGTGATGGACGTCTGCGGCCTGCGAAGGAGCACGAGATTCTTGTTCTCCTCAATGCGCTTGATCTCGTTGGTGATGATCGGGTAGGCGATATCGACGGCGCCCGTTTCGAGCTCGATGGTCCTGTTCGTCGGCTCGGGGATGGAGCGAACCTCCAGGGTCTTGTACTTGGCCTTCGCTCCCCAGTAGTCGTCAAATCGCTCCAGCGTGTACTTGTTGCCCTTCTGCCAGCTCACGAACTTGAAGGGGCCGGCGCCCACCGGATTCATGCCGAAATTCTCCCCCGCGGCCTCCACGGCCTTCTTGCTGACGATGGAACCCCAGCTGTGGGCCAGGGACGGGAAGAAGGAGAAGTCCACGCTCTTCAGGTGGATGACGACCGTGTAGTCGTCGACTACTTCCACTTCCTTCAGGTTCTGGGAGTAGGTCCTGATTTTCGCGCCGAGGTCCGTCGTGGCCCGCTCGAGGGAGTACTTCACGTCGCTGGCCTTCATCTCCTCGCCGTTGTGGAACTTGACGCCATGCCGAAGGAAGAGCTTATATTCCGTCCCGGAAAGAAACTCCCATTTCTCGGCCAGTCCCGGCAGGATCGTGCCGTCCTCGGCGAGAAACACCAGCGTGTCGTACACTTCGAAGCATGCGCGAGAGCTGGGAACGTCGTTATGTCCGATGGGATCCATGGTCGTGGCGTCGTACTGGTCCGCAACGACGAGAGTATCCTTTGCAAAGGCTGGAATCGCCAAAATGCCAAGAACCATCATAACGCAGAGGAACATCATCACCGGCTTGCCTTTTAAAACCCGCTTCATGCAACCATCTCCTCCTTAACGGTTTTTGTGTCCGTTTTCCGAGACCAACGGGCGAAACGTCTTCTCTTCCGTGTAATTTCATTATGGAGGAGAAGGTAAATTCCGTCAACAAGCGGGCTTGATGAACAAAAGTGCATTCCCGCAGCGCTCTTGTACTTCCGTTCACAAAGACTTCGACCAGGTATCCCTTCGTCCCCCCTTATCCCGTATAATAAGGCAACGTGCACAAAGGAGGTCTTGAATCCATGATAACCCGCTCCCTTATCGATCTCGTCTTCTCGGCGTCGAGCATGGAACGATGGAACGACCACCCTCACCCCGCGACCTTCACGGAGCTCGGGAAGCAGGCTCACAAGATGATCATGGCATGGGTCATCTATCGGTACGAATCCGAGGTTCGCGAGACTCCGCAGAATTGGGGGTTCCTCATCGAGGGGGGCATCTTCGAGTTTCTCCACCGCGTCGTCCTCACGGATATCAAACCGCCGGTGTTTCATAAGCTCATGCAGGACACGAACCAGAGAGAGAAGCTCAACGCCTGGGTGGCGGACCGCCTCGAGGAGGATCTGACCAGGCTCTCGCCCGACTTTGCCCGTCGTTTCAGGGCGTATTTCGCGGAGCCCGAGGGCTCCTCCCTCGAACGAAAGGCCCTTCGGGCCGCCCACTACCTCGCCACAAAGTGGGAGTTCGACTTCGTCCATCACTGGAGCGACTCAAAATCCATGTTCGGCATCGAGAGCACGCGGGGGGAAATCTCGCGGCAGATCAACGAGCACAGAGACCTGAGGGCCGTGGACGAGATCCTGGCGGCGCGGGACCTTCCGGACAGGGACCAGGGCCTGTGGGGCTTCCTGTCCCTCGTGGGGCAGCTCGGGTTCCAGAAGCGTTGGGCGCAGACACCCCGCATCCCCCAGACCTCCGTCCTCGGCCACCTTCTCTTTGTGGCCATGCTCTCCTACTTTGTGTCCATGGAGATCGGGAGCTGTCCGAGGCGAAGGTACAACAACTTCTTCGGCGGGCTGCTCCACGACCTGCCCGAGGTCCTGACCCGGGACATCGTGTCGCCGGTGAAGAACTCCGTGGAGGGGCTTGACGATCTCATCAAGCGATATGAAAAGGAGGCCATGGAGGAGAAGCTGCTGCCCCTTCTGCCCTCCTCCTGGCGCGACGAGATCCGGTATTTCACCGAGGATGAGTTCGCCAGCAAGATCCGGCCCAAGGGGAGCCCCGTCGCCGTCCTCCTCCCATCCGATCTGACGGAAACGCAGAACAGGGACGAGCTTGACCCCATGGACGGACGGGTCATCGAGGCCTGCGACAAGCTTGCGGCCTACATCGAGGCCTCGCACTCCATCCGGCTGGGGCTTGCCCCCCAGGCCCTGGTGGATGGCAAGAAGAACATCTACAGCCGTTTCGGGAAATCGATGATCTCGGGGTTTCCCATGGGGCAGCTCTTCGACTACTTCTGGTAGCCCCCCTCAAGGAACGAGAGGGCCGTCCCGGCCAGGATCTCTATCCCGACCGGCAGACACTCCTCGTCGGGATCGAAGCGCGGGCTGTGGAGCGGAGGCTCTTCCCGTCCGTCGCCGTGAGCCGTTCCGAGGAGAAAGTAGCACCCCGGTATCTCCCTGAGAAAGTACGCGAAGTCGTCCACGGCGAGCTGCGGCCTGGTGAGCGTCACGGCCTTTCCCTCCCCGAGGAGGGCCTCCGCCGTCCGGAGCACCAGGGCCGTCATGGCGGAGTCGTTCCGGAGCATCGGATACCCCTCGGTGAACCGGACCTCCCCCACCGCGCCGAGCACATCGGGGATGTTCATCACCGTTCGTCGGATTTTCGCTTTGAGGGACATCCTCGTCCCATCGTCCAGGGTTCTGAGAATGCCGGAGAACTCCGCCCGCTCGGGGAGGATGTTCCGGGCCGTCCCGGCCCGGAAGGTCCCCACGGACAGGACCACCGGCTCCGCGGGGTCCGTCGTGCGGGGCACCAGATGATGCAGGGCACTGATCACCTGGCAGGATAGGGCGATGACGTCCGTCCCGTTCTGGGGCTCCGCCCCGTGTGCTCCGCGCCCCTTGACGGTGCAGTCGAACATGTCCGACGCTGCACAGAAAGTGCCGCTGTAGGCTCCCACGAAGCCCACCCTCAGGGCCGGCGAACAGTGCAGCGCAAAGGCTGCGGAGGGGGTGCCTCCGGCGAACAGCCCGTCCTGCATCATGGGCAGGGCGCCACCCGATGTCTCCTCGGCCGGTTGGAAGACGAGGAGGATGCTGCCGCACAGATCTTTTCGGACGGAGGCCAGGACCTCCGCCGCGCCGAGCAGGCACGCCGTATGGATATCATGGCCGCAGCCGTGCATGAAACCGTCCCGTTTCGACCGCCAGGGGACGTCCGTCTCCTCGAAGACCGGCAGAGCGTCCATGTCCGCCCGAAGCAGCACCGTCTCTCCCGGAGCGTCCCCTTCCACCAGAGCGGCGACACCGGCCTTCCCCCCCGCTCTCCAGGGGAGGCCCAGCTCCTCAAGGCGTCCCGTCACCAGCGCGAGGGTCTCCTTGAGATCGAAATCCACCTCGGGACAAGCGTGCATCGCCCTCCGGAGGAGAATCGCCCGTTCCGCCGCCTTTTGCACCCTGAGCGCCAAATCGTCGCGGTTCATCGTCATGTCACCTCGTTTCTTCTCTCGGTAATTCTACCGAAAAACAGGGAAAAAGGACACATTCCATTGACCCGCTTTCCTTCAGGACGATACAATATGGTCAGTATCGGAGCGATGGATACAGAGGAGGGATGTTCATGAAAATATTCAATTGCCGTTTCGTTGCGATCGTCCTTTCCGTCGCAATTATCGCGCTCCTTCCGGCCGCCGGCTTGGCGGCGGCGGAGGCACCGAAGGGGCCGAAGCTCATAGAGCTGATGACGACGACCTGTCCGGCCTGCGCGGAGATGGCGAAAGTGCTTGAACAGTTCACGAAGAAGCATGGCGACAAGATCGCCGTTCAGGTGGTCGATGTCCAGAAGTACCCCGACGTGGCGGGGCTCTACCGGGTGCGCTACGTTCCAACCCTCGTCTTCCTTGACGAGTCCGGGAAGGTCCTCGACAAGCGGGTGGGGTACATGCCGCTGGACGCGCTGGAGAAGTACTGGGCTGAGCTCGGATACGACCTGAAGGGCAAATAGCACAGCGTACCCATGTCGTCGCTCTATGACGTTCTCTATGGCCTTTTCCACGGGAACGGCGCCGTAGCCTTCGCGGCTGTTTTTGTCTGGGGAATTATGGGGATGGTGCTGAGCCCGTGCAGCGTCTCCACAATTCCCCTTGTCGTAGGGTACGTCAGCAGTTCGGACGACCCGGGAATATGGACGGCCTTCCGTTTATCAATGGCCTTTTCCGTCGGGGTCTTCGTGAACCTCCTCTTTCTCGGCGGTCTTCTCACGTCCGCAGGGGTCTTCCTCGGCGGGATCGACCGGTACACGAACTACATCGTGGCCGCGGCGTTCGTCCTCTTCGGCCTCCATTTGATGGGCATCATCAACCTCCCCTGGTTCAGAGGAGGGAGCGGCCCATCGACGAAGCGCAAGGGCGTCAAGGGGGCACTCGTGCTCGGGACGCTTTCTGGCCTCGCCCTTGGACCCTGCAGCTTCGCCTACTCCGCCCCCGTGATCCTCCTGACGATCAAGACCGCCGCCACGGACCTCACACGAGCCCTGCTCATGCTCCTCTTCTACGGCCTCGGCCAGAGTGCCGTACTCGTCGCCGCCGGGACGGCCGCTGACGTCTTCTCTCGCCTCTTCTCCCTGGGCAGTCCGGGCAGGACATCGTGGATGAGCCGCATCTGCGGGGTCGTCCTGCTCGCCGCCGCCCTGTACCTCATCCGGAACTCCGCCGTCATCTGAGCGGCAGAACAGACATGGACTTCCTTCTTCTGACGCAACGCCGGTACAGCCTGCGGCGATACAGCGACTCTCCGGTCTCCGACTCCGTCATCGACCGCTGCCTCGAGGCCGCCAGGAACGCCCCTTCGGCGTGTAACTCCCAGCCCTGGAGCTTTGTCGTCGTCCGAACGCCCGAGAGGGTCGCCGACCTCGCACGAGTCGCCTTCGGCGGCGTGTACTCCATGAACGCCTTCGCCGCGAAAGCCCCCGTCATCATCGTCGTGGCCACCGAGCGGGCAGGGTATGCGGCCTCCGTGGGCGGCATGCTCCGCGGGACGCGGTTCAGCCTCATGGACGTCGGCATAGCCTGCGAACATATCGCGCTCCAGGCTGCCGAACTCGGCCTCGGGTCCTGCATGTTCGGCTGGTTCAACGAACGCGGCGTCAAGAGAGCCCTCTCCCTCGGACGATCGCAGAAGGTCGACATCCTGATGGCCCTCGGGTACCCCGAGGAGGGCGCCCCCGTCCCCGTCAAAAAACGAAGGACACTGGACGAGATACGCCGGTTCGCCTGAGTAAAAAAGATGCGTCAACGGGGCTTGCCCGTGCTACAATGCTATGGGACACCCATCTGCGTCCGTAAGGAGGAAACCATATGACCGCACTGTATGTACTTCTGGGAATCGCCGCGCTCGTCGTGCTGTGGGCCATCTCCGTCTACAACCGACTCATCCGCATGCGCAACGTGAAGGACGAGGCGTGGAGCGGCATCGACGTCCAGTTGAAGCGCCGTTTCGACCTCATTCCGAACCTCATGGAGACTGTCAAAGGGTACGCCGCACACGAGCAGGAGACCTTCCAGAAGGTCACGGAGGCCCGGGCAGCCGTCATGAAGTCCGGCTCCATCCTCGAGCGGGCCCAGTCGGAGAACATGCTCTCCGGCGCTCTGAAGTCCCTCTTCGCCGTGGCGGAGAACTACCCGGAGCTGAAGGCGAGCACCAACTTCCTTCATCTTCAGGAGCAGCTGACCGGCCTCGAGGACGACATTCAGATGTCGCGGCGATACTATAACGGTGCGGCCCGCGACTTCAACATCGGCATCGCGACCTTCCCCGCCGTGCTCATCGCCCAGAAGTTCGGCTTCCAGAAGGCGGAGTTCTTCGAGGCCGACGAGGCCGACCGGGAGACGCCGCAGGTCCAGTTCTGACAAGCGAGCGCCCTCCCCTGTCCCGCTGAGGGGCGGGGTGACGCGACGGACCGTGCAGAAGAAGGCTCGGAGGGCTGACGGAGTTTTTTCCCGTCAGCCCTCATCCTGTCTTTCGTCGATGGGAAAGAGCTCCCCCTGGACGCCCTCTCCCGCACGACACGAGACGCCCATGAGGCACTGCATGCGCAGCGCGTTGCGGACGGCGAAGTCCCGATAGCAGTTGTTGAACATGAGAAAGACCGTCTCCGCCAGAGCTGTTCCCTCCTGAACGGAGGTCCTCCACTCGAGCATCTCCCCGTCCGAGTAGAGGTACCGGAAACGCTCGGCCACCAAGGGTTGTCGCTTCATCCAGGCCTCCTTGTTCCGCCCGTGGAAGCGGACGACCATACCCCAGGATGCCGTCACAGGGGCGTCCCGTCCCACGGTCCAGTCCAGCTCGGGTTCGTCCACGGCCACGTAGGCCATATTCCCCGCCCTCAGCAGCGAGAGGAAGGACTCCCTGTTCTCCGCCGTCATCCACGTCCTGTTCCGCACCTCCACGGCGATCCGAAAGGGACGGACGATGTCGCTGACCCGCTCCAGGTACCGGAGGGCCGGTGGCGAGAACTCGACCTTCGGGGGGAGCTGGAAGAGAAGATAGCCCATCCTGTCCATCTGGCGGAGGGGCTCGATGGCCGATGTAAACTCGCGCCACAGGTGGGGGCGCATCTCCTT
>ENA-UOOM01001989-UOOM01001989.1-fermentation-metagenome-genome-assembly--contig:-NODE-1989-length-17920-cov-73.165239_pt1 | contig 17920 bp, 14 predicted proteins | sample MGYA00245781_ERZ724031 | MGnify/ENA primary metagenome ERZ724031 (study PRJEB28704, sample SAMN03018317) | fermentation metagenome | biome: anthropogenic terrestrial biome; feature: soil... | reverse complement strand
TGCTCATAGTTCTGCTAATTAGGCGTATAATTCCGTAAAGATATTCCGCAGTTTTTCCGACTCCCGGAGAAGTTGAAGCGTGATTTCGGCGTGTCCGCGGGTGTAACCGTTGCCCACGATCATGGTCACGTCACTGCCCACACCTTCGGCTCCGAGAGCCGCTTTCGTGAAACTGGTTGCCATAGAGAAGAAATAAACCACACCCGAATCTTTGGTGATAAGGATACTGGTCATTTCGGTATCGGGGATATTTACGTTGTTGATGGTGACGTCGGCAAGTTGCCCGCTGGTGAGCGCTTCTATTTTTTCCAGAACGGCCACCGGTTGCGTGGCATCGGCCGGAAAGACGTGATCGCAAAAGCCGAGTGTGGTAAGCCGGTCGGTACTCTTTTGCGAATGGGTTATCCCGATAACTTTTCCAGTAATGCCGGCCCTTTTTTTGGCCTCGTAGCAGCAGAGCATTCCCGATTTTCCGCCGGCGCCGATAATCACCACCGTGTCTCCCGGTTTCACCAATTTGGCGGTTTGTGCAGGCGCCCCCGCAACGTCTAACGCCGAGAGGGCCAGCTTCTCGGGCAAGTCTGCAGGTATCCGGGCGTAGATTCCACTCTCGAAGAGGATGGCTTTCCCGTCGATATCTACCTGGTCCACTTCGTCGCGGATCTCCTTGATGTTGTCAATACGCAGCGGGGTAAGCGAGAGGGAAACCAGGGTGGCAATCTTGTCTCCAATTTTTAGGTCGGTCTTTCCGACGAGCGCATCCCCGATTCTTTCGACCGTTCCCAGCAACATCCCTCCCGAACCCGTCCACGGATTGCGGTGTTTACCCTGTGTGGCAACGATTTCGAACATGATTTCCTTTATCTTCTCGTGGTCGCCTCCGGCACGCGCCGAGATATCGGTAAACGATGCCGAGTCGATGTTGAGGGTCTGTACGTCGATGAGGATTTCGTTGTCGTAAATCTCATCCATGTTGTTGTCGATTTTGTTTGCCGGTTGCGGCAACACGCCTTTCGGCTCAATGACGCGGTGTGTGCCGTACTTGTTTCCTTTTTTCATGTGGTTATATTTGTTTTTAGGTTTGGACCAGGAAGCAATCCTGTTGATTCTATTCGTGGTAATTTATTCCTGTTTACTCATAATGGGTTTAATCCCAGAATAGCTCGTGCTTCCGCAGGCGTGGCGATCTCCCGGTTCAGGAGTTTTGCCATTTGAACCACTTTATTTACGAGTTCACCGTTGGATTTTGCCAATACGCTGCGAGACAGGTATAGGTTGTCTTCGAATCCCACGCGTACGTGTCCTCCCATGGCGATGGCGTGTGCGGCAAGGATAAATTCGCTCCGCCCTATTCCGGTGGCAGTCCACGTTGATCCGGCCGGAATCCGGTTCACCATCCATACCAGGTTCTCGACGGTTGCCGCGGCACATCCGGGAACACCGAGAACAAAGTTGAACTGCATGGGCGGGCCGGGGACATATCCTTTGGCTGCTAGGTGAAGTGCGGTCTCCAGGTGTCCCATTTCAAAACATTCATACTCGGGTTTAATGTTGTTTTCAATCATCCTTTTTCCGAAGTCGCGCATCATGGGAAGAGTATTTTCGAATACTTCGTCCCCGAAATTGCAGGTGCCGCAATCGAGTGTGGCCATTTCCGGGAACAGTTCGGTGGGTTGAAGGCGCTCTTCTGCCGTCATTCCTACCGCCCCGCCGGTGGAAGGAAGCAAGATGACATCGGGACGTGAAGCCTTTATAGCTTCCATGCAAACACGAAAACGCTCTTTGCTTTGCGTGGGCGTGCCGTCGTCTTCGCGCACATGTACGTGAACGATGGCTGCGCCGGCATCGTAAGCCGATACCGCTTCGCGCACAAGTTCTTCTACGGTATAGGGTACAGCAGGGTTGTGTTCCTTGGTTACTTCCGCCCCGCAAATGGCAGCTGTGATGATAAGCTTTTCCATAAGTAATTATGCATCATGAATTATTTTTCCGCTGACAGTTTTTGGGCACCACGCAGGTTCCGCTGGCACGGCATACGAGGAGGGGCTCTTCGAGAACGTCGGCAGCCGATGGAGAGATGTCGGGACGGGGTTTAATGACTTTTTTAGCCTCAAACGACATCTTGCGTGAGGAATTTCCCCGATGCGTTATTTCGCCCGTAGCTTCAATATAATCTCCTGCGTAGACCGGAGCTAGAAACTCCACGTTGTCGTATGCGACGAAAAGGCCTTCGTCGCCGTCGTTGGCAATAAGTAACTCCGTGGCCACGTCGCCGAAAAGCTGCAGCATTTTTGCCCCGTCAACCAGGTTACCTCCGTAGTGTGCATCGTGAGCGCTCATCCGCACTCTGATAAGAGATTTTTTCATCGATATTTTTTTAATGTTGAATAATAAAATCCACGAATATATGGGGCGTATGAACCGCTTCCGGGCTTAAGGAGCCGGTGGGGACAATTTCATCCGCTTCTGCGATTACCGTTTCTGCAGCCATCGCCATAAGCGGATTAAAGTTTTTCATTGTGCCTTTATAGATGAGGTTTCCCCACTCATCGCTTATGCTTGCCCTTATAATGGCCACATCGGCCTTAATGGGTTTTTCGAGCAGATAATCCTTGCCTTCCACCCGGATGACTTCTTTCCCTTCTTCAATCACGGTTCCCAGTCCAACGGGTGTAAGGACTCCGCCCAATCCCGCCCCGCCGCAACGGATTCGCTCCGCAAGGGTTCCCTGCGGACTGAACTCGATATCCATTTCTCCGCTGTTCATTTTTTTCCCCGAGTCGGGGTTGGTGCCGATATGAGAAACAATCAGTTTTTTTACCCGGTGATTGGATACGAGTTTACCACACCCTTTATCGGGATACCCTGAATCGTTTACGATAAGGGTAAGGTCTTTCACGCCGGTGCGTACCAGTTCGTCAATAAGGGTATCGGGAGCCCCGTGTCCTAAGAATCCCCCCACCATAACAGTCATTCCGTCTTTTATTTTGGTTGCAGCAGCGCGGTATGATATTAATTTCTTCATGGGTTATATATTGTTACTCTGTTTGCTTATAAACGGCAACATGTTGTGTCTTGCTTACATTTTGTCGTAATATGACTAGATATTGGCAAATAAGGCAATACAAAAGTAACAAAATATTTCTGACACACAACTTTTTTTTAAAGAAAAAAGAGGTGAGGTCGTCCCTGTAAATAGCTGACAAATAGCTGTATGTGCTGTCTTTGTGGTAAGTAGAACGCGGATTTTCTTACACTTTATTGCGACACGCAAAGAAGTTGTGTCAATTTTTATCGGTAGAGGCTTCTTCCTGATAAATTAGACAAACGAATTTTCGAAATTCAGGAGTTTTTCCAGGAAAAAATTTCTTTCCTTCTCGGTGATGAACGATGCCAGGAAGGAGTTTTTGGCTAACGTATAAATGTCGTTTCTCGACAATTGGAGTGCTTCTGCCGTTTGCAGGTAGTTGTCGTTAATGTATCCTCCGAAATAGGAAGGGTCATCGGAATTGAGGGTGACGAGGATTCCTTTCTCGAGGAAGGACCTGACCGGAACATTTTTCAGGTCTTCCACTACCCTTAGTTTGAGGTTTGATAATGGGCATACGGTCAGGGGGATTTCCCGTTCACGCAGTTCTTCCATTAAATCAGGATCATCCACAGAGCTGACCCCGTGATCGATCCGTTCTGCCTCCAGCAGGTCGATGGCCTCCCAGACATATTCTGCAGGACCTTCTTCTCCGGCATGGGCAACCACAAAAAAGCCTTCCTCGCGTACCCGGTTGAAAACATGGAAAAACTTTCCCGGCGGATGTCCGTTCTCCGAAGAATCGAGCCCTACGGCAATGATTTTTTCTTTATGCAACAAGGCGGATTCCAGGGTCTCTTCGGCGGATTTTTCGCTTAAATGGCGCAGGAAACACATGATCAGTTTCGTTGAAATCCCCCATTCGGTTTTGGCGTCACCCATTGCCCGGGTAATTCCGTTGATAACCGTTGCAAAGCTTACGCCGCGGGTGGTATGCGTTTGCGGATCGAAAAAGATTTCGGTATGGACGACATTGTCGGCATGTGCCTTCCGCAAGTAGCTTGCGGTGAGGTCGTAAAAATCCTGTTCGTACAAAAGTACGCTGGCTGCTCCGTAGTAGATATCCAGAAAATCTTGCAGGTTATTGAAATTGTATGCTTTACGCAACTCTTCCACGGAGTTGTACTTTAGGGGGACATTATTCCTTTGAGCGATTTCGAAAATCAGCTCAGGTTCGAACGTACCTTCGATATGTACGTGCAGTTCTGCCTTGGGAATTAACTCAATGTATCTTTTTAGATTTTCGTCCATACTCTTTGTTGTTGCTGATTATTTTTGCAAAAATACACGAAGCTTTCGGTTTCAAAAATTATTTGCAAAAGAATTTAGGTTGTGTTGGACGATTATGGTTATTTTTGCACGAAATATAGGTAGAAGTTGAATCAATCATTTATCGTATGCGATCCGGACTGTTTTTTATTCTTTTTCTTGTGATTTCTTCGAATTTTTTCGGTCAAGACCTTACCGGTTTTGTCAACCCCTTTATCGGTACGACCAACTACGGCACCACCAATCCCGGGGCGGTACTGCCCAACGGAATGATGTCGGTGGCCCCGTTTAACGTGATGGGGTCGGATAAAAACAAGTTCGATAAGGACAAGCAATGGTGGTCTACACCCTACTCGTACGAAAATAAGTTCTTTACCGGATTCTCGCACGTAAACCTGAGCGGAGTGGGGTGCCCCGAGGCCGGCTCTCTTTTGCTGATGCCCACATCGGGAGAATTGAATGTCAATTACGAGGAGTATGGCAGTGGGTATGCCGGTGAGCAGGCGTCGCCCGGCTATTATACCAACCGGTTGACCAAATACGGCATATTAACCGAAGTTTCGGCCACTACACGCACGAGTATCGCCCGTTTTACCTTTCCGAAAGGGCAGGCAAATATATTGCTGAACCTGGGGGAAGGGCTTACCAACGAAAGTGGTGCCTGGATGCGTCGCATCAGTAATACCGAAATTGAGGGGATGAAAGTGCTGGGGACTTTTTGTTACAACCCTCAGGCGGTTTTTCCCATTTATTTTGTGATGCGTGTCAGCAAACCACCGGTGACTGCCGGATATTGGAAGAAACAACGCGAAATGACTGCAGAGGCTGCCTGGGACAGTACGGCAGGCACACGGAAAATTTACACCCGTTATGGGCGGGATATTGCCGGAGACGATATCGGAGCCTACTTTTCTTACGATGTTAAAGCGGGTGAAACCATCGAAGTACAGATCGGGGTTTCCTTCGTAAGCACTGCCAATGCCCGCGAAAACCTGGAGGCCGAGCAAAACGGCTTTCAGTTTGATAAGGTCAGGACTGCTGCCCGCGAAAGCTGGGAGAAAGAGCTTGCCCGTGTAGGGATTGAAGGAGGTACCGCCGACCAGAAAGTGGTTTTCTATACCGCACTTTATCATGCGCTCATCCATCCCAACCTGTTTAATGACGTGAACGGCCAGTATCCGGCAATGGAAAGTGATAAGATCCTTACCTCCGGAGCAGGGCGATACACGGTTTTTTCGCTTTGGGACACGTACAGGAATGTGCATCAGATGCTTTCACTGCTTTATCCCGAAAAACAATTGGACATGGTCCGTTCGATGGTGGATATGTACAAAGAAAGCGGATGGCTGCCTAAATGGGAATTGTATGGCCGCGAGACTCTTACGATGGAGGGAGACCCGGCTATTCCGGTTATCGTGGACAGTTGGATGAAAGGGTTGCGCGACTTCGACGTGGAAACGGCTTACGAAGCCATGTATAAATCGGCCACTACGAAAGGTAAAGACAACCTTCTTCGCCCGGATAACGATGATTACCTTAGACTGGGTTATGTGCCGCTTCGTGAAAAATACGACAATTCCGTTTCTCACGCGCTCGAATATTACATCGCCGATAACGCCTTGTCAAAATTTGCTGCCGCCTTGGGAAAAAAAGAAGATGCCGTCCGTTTCCGCGCCCAGTCGCTGAATTATTCCCGTTATTACTCGCCCGAATACGGGGTGTTCCGCCCGCTATTGCCCGACGGAACTTTCCTGTCGCCTTTCAATCCCAAACAGGGCGAAAACTTTGAAGACGTACCTGGATTTCACGAAGGCAGTTCATGGAATTATTCGTTTATGGTGCCGCACGATGTGCCGGGACTGATTAAACTGCACGGCGGTAACAGAAAATTTACAAACAAGCTTCAGGAGGTGTTTGACGATGAGCATTACGACCCCACCAACGAGCCGAATATCGGTTATCCCTATCTTTTCAGTTACGTGAAGGGGGAGGAGTGGCGTACGCAACAACTTACGCAGCAGCTTTTGACCCGGTATTTTAAGAATTCTCCTAACGGACTTCCGGGAAATGATGATACGGGCACCATGTCTGCCTGGGCCGTATTCTCGATGATGGGTTTTTATCCCGACAACGCCACAGAGCCTTTTTACACTTTTACAACTCCGATTTTCGATAGAATAACGTTGCGGTTAAATCCGGACTACTACGATAACAAGGTTTTGGAGATGGAAATTGTTCGCCCCGGAAAAAATGCCCGGTTTATCGATAAAATTGTGATCGACGGAAAAAAATTCAACGGCTACCGTATTTCACACGAACAGCTGTCGAAAGCCCAAAAAATAGTTTTTTACCTGAAAGAAAGGAATCATTAACGTTGAGTCAGCTGTGGTTGATTTTAATCAGCTCCGTTAACTCTCTCCAACTGTCGGGGAACTTCTTCACAAATCGGTTAACGCACCATTTTCTGGCAAGAGATTTTGCCCATTTACGCCACCAGCATGCAAAATAGAACGTTGCAGGCATTAGAAAAGAATAGGCGAACGCCCACCATCCGTTGAAAACCAGGCCAACGATTAGGGATTGAATAACAACGAAAGCGGGGACGATAAACATACCGGAAACGACACGGACCGTCGGTATAAACTGATCGTCTTTAAAAAGCCCGAGTAGTTTTCTGTAGCCAATTATGGGAAAGATTCCGTTGACAAACCCGAAAACGGCCAGGGGCAGCGAAACGATCAGGAGCAACAGGTGCAAGACGATTAAAACCGTTGAGGCCGGTTTTAAGACATTGTCCCTGGATGTTAACCGGTGTTTTTTGAGTATGCTCTCTGCCCTGCGGAAATTTTCAATGTGCGTATCGAAGGAGGGCCTGTCCCGGTGGAACATCTCATCCAGCGTGTGGACAACCTCCTGCGAAGCCAGCAGATAATCTTCTTGCTTCCCGGCATATTTTCCCCTTACCAGTTGGGGTGCGTTCCAATCGATGGCCCAAACGTATTCATCGTAAAACGCATCGTTCCATATGTTCACGATCAGTCTCTTCATGCTGTTTTCCAGATCGTGCCTCAAAGAGTTGGCTGCCATGTTGGGGTTTTCTTCGTATTGTTTGCGGTAATCCGCCACTTGGATGGGTTTCCCGAAAACTACGTACGCATCGGAAAGGAATCCGAAAATATCCGGGTAATATACCCCTACGGGAATAACTTCGCTGTTCAAGGTGAAATCCTCGCTTGCTTCTATGGGCAATACAATTCGGGAAATGGCCTTCTGAACAGGCAGTAATGACATTTTGGGATTATGCCTCCCTTCTGGATATAGCGCCATCGGAATTCTCTTTTTCAGCAGCTCTCCGCTCAACCGAAACGATTCGTTGTTGTTCCCCAGGTTTTCCACCCCATCCCGGATGCGATATACCGGCATAATATGAAGCCACTTCATGATAGCGGCAACGGTAGGTTTCCTGAATACATCCGCACGGGCCAGGAAAACCGGTTCCTTTTTACAAGCGTTCAACAACAAAAAAGGATCGATAACGGCGTTGCGGTGGTTCGATGCAAAAATTACCGGATGATCTTCGTTGATGTTTTCAGTCCCCTTGTATACAATTTTCCTGTAATGCAGGTTGAGGGTGATCCGTTCGAAAAAACGGACAATTTCGTATCCTTTACTGTATTCGTACTTCATGATGTTACAGCAATGTGTTTAATGGATTCTCTCCGCCAGTAAAAAGCCAGCATCAGACCGGCAACAATGTGCCAGATTCCCCACCAGGCAGCAATAAATGCCATTCCCCCAAGCTCCAGTTCCGGAGGAAAAACCCGGGGATTAAAAATTAAGGCCAGTCCCAGCCCCGAGTTCTGTATTCCCGTTTCGATAGAGATAGTCCGGGAGTTAAGTTTATTTATCTTGAGGGCTCTGGGGAACAGGTATCCGCCTAAGAAGGCGATCCCATTATGCAGTAAAACAATCAAAAAAACCAGGTGGATGTATTTCAGAAAAAGGGAGAAATTTCCCGCCAACGCTCCTGCCAGGAAAGCGATAAAAAATAAAACCGATGCAATCTGTACGTGTTTTTCCACTTTTTTTACGAATACCGGAAATTTCATCCCGACGATCATTCCCATTATCACAGGTATTCCCAGAATGATGAAAACAGTGCGGAACATTTCCACGGGATCGATGGTGATTGGAACCAGAAGTGGGGATTTGCTAGCGTAAAGCCCGCCCCAGTAAGCAAAATTGAGAGGCGTCATAAACAAACTCAATACGGTGGTGGTTGCCGTCAGGCTTACAGACAAAGCCACATTCGACTTCGACAATGCCGAAATCATGTTTGAGACATTCCCGCCGGGACAGGAAGCTACCAGGATCATTCCCATTGCTACCGGGACGCTCGGTTTGATAACGAGGACCAGCAGGTAAGTTAAAGCCGGCAGCAGGATATATTGCGAGATAACCCCCACTATAGCCGGCTTGGGATTCAATGCGATGTCCCTAAAATGTTTGGGTCTTATGCCCAACGCCACACCAAACATAATAAACGCGATGGCTATATTCATCATGTTTAACGAGTTTTGGTTGAAGTTGAGTTGTACCGTGTTCAGCTGTTCCAGGTTTCCGAATAGTGACAAAAGCGGCAAATGTTGCATAGGGAGTACTTTATGATTTCCAGCCGCAAAGGTAACTTTTTTGAAAAGAAACGCAAAGCTAGATTTCGATAAATCTGTTTTAAATTCATTTAATAAAATATCCAATCAAAATTAATTGCTATTTTTGCAAAGGATAATCGTTTCCTATGTTTTACGTATATTAATTACCAACATACATATAAAGAGGTTAAAAAAATTACTTCCGCGAAAACATGAAAGAAGAAAAGTTAGTCCGTTGCCGTCCTTGCGGTTATGTAATGAAAGAGAGCGAACTGGGTGATGTTTGTCCTGCTTGTGGTTTACCGAGAGATGTATTTGAGCCCTACCGGGAAAAGGTCTCTTCCGGACGTTTGCGGTTTTTAGCCCTGGATATCCATCCCATAGCTATTCACCTTTCGCAGACATTTGTTGCCCTTGTGCCGTTTCTCATCATCTTCCATTATCTCTTCCCGGACTTTGAGCCGACGATCATCCATTCGGTGATTGCCTTTTCGGTATACTTGTTTCCGCTCACCCTTATATTGTCTGCATTATCCGGGTATGCAGACGGACTTGTACGTTTTAAAACGATAAACACCCCTTTGTTGTTAAAGAAGATTATTCTCAGTGTCATCGTGATTGCACTAGCCGTTATTCAGGCGATAGTTTTTAGGCGTGATATTTACCCCTGGTACTTTCTGCTTCTTTCTCTCGGATCGCTTGCTACCGCCGTGCAACTGGGTATGTTGGGAAAACACCTAATCAACGTAATTCTTCCGGGCACTCTGGTGCTCCGCGGTGTGAAAAAACAAGCGTCATCCGCTGAGCCGGTAAAAAGTCCGAAAATGAGTCCGGAAGAAATTGCCCGGCGGGTACAGGAAAAGCAAGCAGCAAAAGCGCGTGCGCAGAAAGAAAACGGAACGAACAATACAGAATAATTCCTGAGAAATACAGATATCAGTTTATCAAATAAAAACAATAAAATGAAAGACAAAGAGATTTTTACAGAAAGGCTTTCCAGAAGAGGTTTTCTGGGTGCTGCTGCTGCTGCGACGGCTGCTTCAGTAATTCCGTTTTCTACATCGTACGGGAGTACTCAGTCATCGGCTCTGGGAAAGGGTATTCCGAATTCGAAATTCAGTGGAGTCCAGGTCGGTGCTATTACCTACAGTTTCCGTGACTTGACCGGTGGCCTTGAAGCAGTTTTAAAGGCTTGCGTTGATGCAGGCTTAAGCTCCGTTGAGCTGATGGGTACAGGCGTGGAGGATTACCTTGGAGCTCCCAAAAATCCGTTGCAACGTCCTCCCGGTGCTCCGCGTCAGCTTTCCGATGCAGAAAGGAAGACGCTGGATCAGTACAACCGCGACTTGAAAGAATGGCGAAAAGTAAACGGAACGCTGGATAAATATGCCCAACTCCGAAAAAAATTCAACGATGCGGGTGTGAAAATCCATATCTATAAATGGGTGGCCGGAAATACGGAAGAGGAACTCGATTATTCATTCAAAGTGGCCAAAACACTTGGGGCAATAGGAATCAGTGCTGAACTGAACGATGAAAATGCCCGGCTGATGGGGCCCATTGCCGCCAGAAACGGGATGTACGCCATTTTACACAACCATTATCAGTTTGGAGAGCCCGGTTTTGATGTAGACGGGTTGTTGGCATACTCACCGGCCAACATGCTGAACTTCGATATAGGGCATTACCTGGGGTCAACCGGGTTGAACCCTGCCGATTTTATTCGGAAATATTACAACCGGATTGCAAGTATTCACGTAAAGGATAAGACGAGCGCAACGAATGCCACGCAAAAGAATACTAACCAGGTATTCGGGCAGGGAGAAACCCCCATTGCCGAAGTGTTGCGCTTAATCCAGAAAGAGAAGTGGCCAATTTATTGCGATATCGAATTGGAGTATCCGGTTGTACCCTGGTCAACTTCGGTAAAGGAGGTAAGAACCTGTATGGAGTATTGCCGGCAGATATTGATTTGATCCGTGAGAAAGTGATGAGTGCACCTTTGGCAGAACGGTTGCGTCCGCGGAGCCTGGACGAATTTATCGGGCAAACACATTTGGTCGGTAAAGGGGCTGTTTTGCGCAAGATGATCGATTCGGGCCGGATCCCTTCCATCATTTTCTGGGGACCGCCGGGTGTCGGCAAAACTACGCTGGCAAACATCATTGCCAACACGTTGCACGCTCCGTTTTATAAGTTAAGCGCCATTAATTCGGGAGTAAAGGATGTGCGGGACGTGATTGAGAAGGCCAAGAACAACCGTTTTTTTGAAGCTGCTGCCCCCATTCTATTTATTGATGAGATTCACCGGTTCAGCAAGTCGCAACAGGATTCCCTGTTACATGCCGTAGAAACCGGAATCATTACGCTCATCGGTGCAACAACGGAGAATCCATCGTTTGAAGTTATCCGCCCGTTGCTTTCGCGTTGTCAGGTTTACGTTTTGAAATCCATGGAGGTAAAAGACCTGCAGGTGTTGATGGATCGTGCGCTGACCGAAGATGATATCCTGAAAGGAAAAGAGATCGAAGTTGAGGAAACCGATGCTCTTTTCCGTTTTTCGGGAGGTGATGCGCGTAAGCTGCTGAATATTATGGAGCTGGTTATAGCTGCAGAAGAGACCGGAGAAAAAATCGTTATCACGGATAAGGGTGTTACGGAGCGCTTACAGGAAAATCCGGCGGCGTACGATAAGGGTGGCGAGATGCACTACGACATCATTTCGGCGTTTATAAAATCCATTCGCGGGAGTGACCCCGATGCTGCGGTTTACTGGCTGGCGCGGATGGTTGCGGGAGGGGAAGATCCTAAATTTATCGCGCGCAGACTGGTTATCTCGGCTGCTGAAGATATCGGGTTGGCCAACCCCAACGCCCTGCTGCTGGCCAATGCCTGTTTTGATACCCTTCAGAAAATCGGATGGCCAGAAGGGCGCATCGTATTGGCGCAAACAGCCATATACCTGGCTACCTCCCCGAAGAGTAATTCCGCTTACCTGGCTATCGACAGCGCCATTTCGAAAGTGGAGCAAACGGGAAACCTCCCTGTACCGCTGCATTTGCGCAACGCTCCCACTTCGTTGATGAAGGAGCTTGATTATGGGAAGGCTTACAAATATTCCCACGATTACGAGAATAACTTTGTCAAACAGGAATACCTGCCCCGGGAGTTGAAAAGCAGTAAGTTCTGGCAGGCTCAGCCCAATCCTTCGGAGGCGAAAATGAAGGAATTGATGAAAAAATTGTGGGGAAAATAAATGCTTAATACCAATTGCTTACGTTGTCGTACGGTGATGAACGCTGATCGTATTTCAAGTCTTGCAGCATGGAAGCGTTGGCTCGGATGGTAAAATTGTACGATTTATACGGCCCGATGGGGATAAAACTGGCCGACATGCTCCAGCAGTGCAGGTTCCGGGTCAGTGAGCAGTTGATGCTTGTGAATTTTTTATAATCAAAATTATAGTCGGTATTGAACGTCAAGTTCCAGTTTTTGGTCGGTTGGATGGAACCGCTGAAGCCTAAACTGTGCGTCAACTTTCCCGGATATTCCATCCGGTCAAAATCGAAATTCTGCATATCGTACCCATACCTTACCGAATAGTTAAACGAGAGATTCCACTGAATCTGATTTTTCAGGTAGCCGTCATCGTCAAATTCTCCTATGGACTGGCTTCCGGTATCAAAAACACTTTTCTTTGCGGCGGTTTCGTTTGGATTCCGTCCCATCGTGCCGTCATCAGGAAGGTTGGCGTTGGAGTCTTCTCCGCCCTCCTTGTCCTCGTTGCTAGCGTCTTCTTTGCCGAACAGTTTCTTAAAGGTATCCTGGTTGACGGAGTAGGAGAACGAGGTGCCGGTACTTTGCAGTTTTCCGATTCCTTTGCCGTTAAAAACACGTAGTTTGTCCACTGCAACCGGCCTTCCGTTCTTGTCCAGCTCGTAGACGTACGGGTCCCAAGTAGCGTTAAGGCTCAGGGTGTAGGATTTCGACAATTTCAAACGGACGTTGGTGTTGATCATGCTCCATTTCATGGAGTCTGCCATCATGTTGTAGCTGAAGTTTACACCCAGGTCATCGATCAGGCTCATCTTCTTGAATCCGGTACTGTCGCTTTCGCTTTTCACTTTCATCTCGAGGTTGTTCTTAAAATCGAATCCGATACTCCCGCTTTGTCCTGCAGGAGCGGTTCCGAACATCATTCGGGAATAAGGCGAATAAGAATATTCCACATCCTCCCCGAATTCATTGCGGTAAGAGTATTTTTCGTAGAAACCGTACTTTGGATCTCCAAAATCGGGTTTGTAACTCAGGCTGATACTGGGTGAAAAGACGTGACGGATGGCTTGAACTTTATCTCCGAAAATCTTCCAGGGAACGTACATTCCGTACAGTTTTGTATTGGCACTGATGGAGGCGCCATAGTCGTACACCCTTTTGAATCCGTTTACGGTATCCACAACCACGTTTCTCTTTTCCACCGGGTCCCAGGCCTCTTTTATTCCACCGGTATACCACCGTTCGGTGTAGTTCACCGACGGAGATATCTGGATCACGTCGAACAGTGAAAAGGTGGCACTCACCGGGATGCTGTGGCGCATGCCGTTTTGCCAGTCTTTGATAAGGTTTGATTTGAAGAACCTGTTCTCCTTGATCGCGTTTACCGAGTTGCGGAATTCACCCGAATAGCTCATGGATATTTTTTCGTACCACCTTTCGGCACCTACCATTTTTTTACGTTTAAAGGGGTAGATACGGTTCATGGTGATGGAGATGTTGGGCAACGTTGCAGAGACAGTAGAGTCGCGCGAGACCTGATTGATATTCATCGATGCCGATAAACTCCAGGGCGAATCGGGGAAGCGCTGCGTGATGTTTACACTCGAGCTTTTGGTGTTGTTGGATGCCTCGCGGGAGTAGAGCCGGGATAAGTCGTTCAGGTTGGCACGGCTTGTTGAGAAGTTCACACTGGCGGAAAACGTCCGGTACATGTTGGCTTTCGGGTCTTGCGAGTGGGTCCAGTTAATCCTGAAATCTTTGGAGACCGAATAGGCACCGGGAATATTCAGGTCTTTTAATCCCTTATCTCCGATGACGGTATTCAGGTAGCTTCCGTTTACACTACCGGAAAACTTGTACCTCTTGCGGTAATTAGACCGTGCACTAAGCCCCCAGGTCCCTTTGGTATATATCTCGCCGGTCAGCGCTAAATCAACATAATCGTTAATGGCAAAGTAATATCCGCCGTTCTGAAGATAAAATCCGCGTTCCATCTCATCACCATACGATGGCATAATTATTCCCGAAGAATAGGTTTCGGTGAAAGGGAAAAAAGCAAAGGGCAGGACAATAGGGAAAAGCGGGACATCGGCAACCACCAGCCAGGCCGGGCCTGTGACAACATCTTTTTCGGGACGTACCTTGGCTTTCGACAAGTTCAGGTAAAAATGCGGATGATCGTGCAGGTCGCAGGTGGTGTATTTGGCATTCACCATATAGAAGGAATTGTCGGCATTCTTTTTCGCCGTGTTGGCGACGATGTTCCCTTCTCCCTGTTGCGTTATAACGTTGGATATAAATGCCTTGCCAGTGTCGAAATTGTAGCGGACCTTTTTCATTTCGTATTCGGTACCTCCCTGCGTAAATACGGGAAACCCGAACTCCTTTCCGACTGAATCGAGCCCGAAGGTGGATGAGATGAGATTGCTATCCAGGTTCATGGTGATCTGTTCCCCCTTGATGCCCAGGTCGCCGTATTTTACATCGGCGTCACCGTAAAGGTAACCCAAATTGCCTTTGGTGAAAACCATGGAATCCTGGGCTGTATAGAATACCGGGGCCGTGAGCTTCTCTTTTGTCGATAGTGAGTCTGCAGTAACTGAGTCTGTGGGCTGTTGACGCAATGAATCACTGCTCAGCGTTCTTGTTTGGGAAAAAGAAAGTTGAGGAAGAAGCGTGGTTACGGTTAGAAAATATAAAACGGTTATGAGTTGTTTCATCAACGAAAAGCCCCAATCTGATTCTAAGCGCAAAACTAATCAATTTAGGTTTAATAGCGTTAAAAAATATCCAAAATAAAACTTAAGACAAGTTTATTAACGCTTTTTTAAACGCAGCGAAATTCCGGGGGAGCGGATACGATTGTTTTTTTTGTTTCATGAATGCCCCTAATCCTTTGGGAATTTCAATTTCCTTTGCGATACAACTCTCCACGGTTTCCTTAAATTTGGCAGGGTGTGCAGTGGCGAGGAAAATACCTGCCTCACCGGCTTTCCGGCCTTTCTTCAGGGCCAGGTAAGCACAGGCGCCGTGTGGGTCAAGGAGATAGCTTGATCCTTTGTATACCCCTTTGATAGCCGATTGTATCTCTTCGTCGGAAAACCGGTATCCGGAAATATCTTTTGAAATGGCTTCGTGAGAGTGTCCGTAAAGGTTGAGGATGCGCTCGAAGTTGCTGGGTGAACCTACGTCCATGGCGTTGGCTATGGTTTGTACAGAGGGCCGGGGAGTATATTTCCCCGACTGTAGGTATTCCCGAAATACATCGTTGCGGTTGTTAGCGGCAATAAACCGTTTTACCGGTAATCCCATCCGTTTGGCGAAAAGCCCCGCGGTAAGGTTGCCCAGGTTCCCGCTGGGCACAGACAGGATCACATCCGTAGAAATCCCTTGCCTGGCCAGTTGTGCATAAGCGTAAAAATAATAAAACGACTGAGGCAGGAAGCGCGCCACATTGATGGAGTTGGCTGAGGTGAGATTCATCTGCAGGTTTAGTTCTTCATCCATAAACGCCGATTTCACCAGGGCCTGGCAATCGTCGAACGTCCCGTCAATTTCGAGTGCAACAATATTTTTTCCCAAGGTAGTGAACTGAGCTTCCTGAATATCGCTTACCTTTCCCGATGGGTACAAAACGAAAACGCGGATGCCCTTTACTCCCAAAAATCCGTTGGCAACCGCGCTTCCCGTGTCGCCCGAAGTGGCGACCAGTACTTTTACCTCTTCCTGCCTCTGTTCCTGCACGAAATAGGATACTATTCGTGCCATGAACCGGGCCCCCACATCCTTGAAGGCAAAGGTTGGCCCGTGAAAAAGCTCCAGCGCATAAATTCCGTCTTCCACCTTTACAAGAGGAATGTCAAAATTGAGCGTGTCGGCAACGATCTCATCCAGTTTTGTTTGTGGGATATCTTCCCCAAAGAAAGCCCGGGCTACCGTTCTAGCGATGGTTATCAATCCAAAACGGCCGATTTCATCGAAAAAAACCTCCGGAAGATGGGGGATACTTTCGGGCATATAAAGCCCCTTGTCGGGAGCAAGTCCTTTTACCACGGCTTCCCGGAGCGATACAACGGGTGCGGACTGGTTGGTGCTGTAATAGTTCATGTTCTACAAAATCAGATTCTTCATAAATTCATCCCCGCGAAGAAGGCCAAAAACACCTTTTTTCGCAGCAAACTCATCGTATGTTTTTACGCTGTCGGGTTCAATTCCTTTGTGATAGACAACAAAAGGAACGGCATCACGGGTGTGTGTGCGGATAGCACAGGGAGTGGGATGGTCGGGCAAGACGGCAATAGTGACGGGTTCGTCCCACGTTGAGGTTTCTTCGAAAATGGGTTTTACGATGCGCGAATCGAGGTATTCGATGGTTCTCACTTTCAAATCCACATCCCCTTCGTGTCCGGCTTCGTCGCTGGCTTCAATATGCAGGAAAACAAAATCGTTCTCTTTCAGTGCATCCAGGGCGGCACGGGCCTTCCCTTCGTAGTTGGTGTCGTACAACCCGGTGGCACCTTCCACCTGGATAACCTCCAATCCTGCATATACACCGATCCCCCTGATGAGGTCAACGGCCGAGATTACCGCTCCTTTTTGAATAGGATATTTCTTGTTCAGCGGCTGCATGCCGGGGCGATACCCGGGCGACCACAGCCAGATGCTGTTGGCCGGATCTTTTCCCAGGGCAATCCTCTTTTGATTTACGGGATGAGCCGGCAGTATTTCTTGCGAGGCAAGGATCAGTCTGTTCAGTTCGTCAGCAGTGCTTTGGGCGGGCTCTTCGGCCGGTTTGATCAGCAAGGGGTAAAAAGGCTTGTCGGGAACATCGTGGGGCGGGGTACAAACGATGTTTTTGTTTCCACCTTTCATTTTTAATAAATGGCGGTACGAAACACCGGGATAAAAGCGAAACCGGTCATTCCCGAGCCTGTCGTCCAGAAAATGAATCAGTTCGGCAGCTTCTGCTGTGGGAATGTGTCCGGCAGAGTGATTCTTCAGCACATCGCCCCGGATAGTCACTAAATTACACCGCATCGCCATTTCGTCCGGCAGAATATCTACACCCATGCTGGCGGCTTCCAACACACCCCGGCCTTCGTACACCCGGGGAACATCGTATCCCAACACGGAAAGATTAGCAATTTCGCTTCCCGGAGACATGCCTTCGGGAATGGTGTCGAGCATGCCGCTGCGTCCTTTTTGTGCCAGCCTATCCATATACGGTGTTTTGGCTGCCTGTAGGGGCGTCCTGTTGCCGAGTTTTGCAACGGGTTCGTCTGCCATGCCGTCTCCGAGGATGATGATGTATTTCATTTTTCTTTCTTTATCGTATGTTCGCAATAGAAATAATGTCGGAAAAAACGCCAGCAGCGGTAACGCTTGCCCCTGCGCCATAGCCTTTGATGACCATCGGATACTCATTGTAGCGTTCGGTGGTGATCATAATGATGTTGTTGCTACCTTCCAGGTCGTAGAAAGGGTGTCCCTTTTCCACCTCGTGTAAGCCGACTTCGCACAGGCCGTTGTCGTACGTAGCAATAAAGCGGAGCTTTTTCCCTTCTTTATCGAGTTTTTTTCTCCGGTTTTCAAAAGCTTCATCCATTTCGGGGATGGTTGACCAGAACTCATCAAG
>ENA-UOOM01001988-UOOM01001988.1-fermentation-metagenome-genome-assembly--contig:-NODE-1988-length-17923-cov-3.556134_pt1 | contig 17923 bp, 11 predicted proteins | sample MGYA00245781_ERZ724031 | MGnify/ENA primary metagenome ERZ724031 (study PRJEB28704, sample SAMN03018317) | fermentation metagenome | biome: anthropogenic terrestrial biome; feature: soil; material... | reverse complement strand
CCCGAGACCTACTATTATTTTATTCATATAATCGATTAAAAATCACAAAATTAAATTCGTTTTTTTAGGAGTTATCTTCTTTCAATTTGAACGAAAGAAATATCAGATAAACCACACCTACACTCAATACGATTAACGCCCCTGTTTGCGAGGACATGGCATCAGTCACGACGCCCATCAGCAACGGGAAAACGGTTCCTCCGAAAAGTCCCATTATCATCAATGCCGATACTTCATTCTTCTTTTCGGGTTTGTATAACATCGCCTTCGACAAAATGATGGGGAAAATATTCGAATTACCCAATCCGACCAAGGCAATGGAAATATAAATAAGCGTCAGGCTGTCGAAAATCAATAACCCGGCCATCGAAAGGACCATCAGCACGACACTGACGGCAAAGAACTTCTTTGAGGAGAAACGCGCCAATACGAAAGCTCCCGTGAAGCATCCTATTGTACGGAACAGGAAGTAGAGGCTCGTGGCAAAGCCCGCATCGGCAAGCGGCATGTCCAAGCGCTCCATTAATATTTTGGGGGCGGTCACATTTACCCCCACGTCTATCCCCACATGACACATAATCCCCAGAAAAGAGAGCAATATGACCTTATCGCCCAATAACGAGAAACATTGCAAGAATGTCGAAGAGGTTCTGCCTGCCGCCATGTCTTCTTCTTTTATGTGTGTAAAGCCCAGTAAAAGAGTTGCCAGTACGGCCACAACCATAAATATGGGGAAGAGGTATTTCCAGTCGCCTAAATTTGCCGCCGCCCATGCCGCGATAAACGGTGCGATGAAGGAGGCGATGGCCTTTACGAACTGTCCGAGGGTCAGCGAGCTTGCCAGCTTGTCGCCTTTAATGATGTTGGACAATAACGGATTGATAGACACTTGCATCAAGGTGTTTCCGATGCCCAGCAAAGAAAATGAGAGGAGCATCGACACAAACGAGTAGTTCAAAACGGGAATCAGTAACGCCGCCACCGTGACGGCTAGACTTAACAGCACCGTTTTGCGGCGCCCGATGCGGTTTATCAACATCCCCGTAGGGACGGAAAAGATGAGGAACCAGAAGAAGACCATCGACGGAAAAAGGTTTGCCACCGTATCGGATAAGTCGAAGTCGGCCTTTACATAATTCGTCGCGATACCGACCAAATCGACGAATCCCATGGCGAAAAACGCCAGCATCACGGGGATGATTTTCAAAACTGTTTTTTCTTGCTTCTGTAAATTCATACTTTTATCCATATTTCTACTAAAAATGACCGGCAATTTTCAATATCGAACATGACGGTAATTGCAAACAGTCTATTTCACCTGAGCTTTATGCTAGTTCCAAATCGACTTTACGGAAAAAACCTGTAAGTCTTTCACTTCAATATTATTTCCCCAGAAATGAAACCCTTCGGAGTTATTACTGTCAGGTTTTCTCTCCATAGAATAAGAATATGCTCCCCCATCGATGAATACTTCAATCGAAGTACGGTCAATATATATATCGGCAGAAAGTTCCATGCTTGTCATATCTTCAGGAGAATAGAACACGCCATTAATCGTATTAAAATTCATATCGTAACCCACCAAACGTTGGCCGAATAAATTAAAGCCGGCATCTGTAGCATGCGATAACTTAATGGCGGTTTTGATACGCAGGCAATCGATATCATAAAACTCTTTCAAGAGCTCATTTGCTTTATCGGAAGTAAGATTTTGCCAACGATGAACAGGAGTAAAAAGCATTTCGGTTTCTTTTACAGGTACATTAAACAGCCGGGGGCCATCTTTTGTGGTGCGCAGTGTCAGTTCAGTAGGCAACAGCATCATCCCGTTGAAAGGCATCTCCGGATGGGTGATACGTCCCCATCCCACCTGAATCCGTCTTCCATCCGGCATATTCGTGTAAGTCTGTGCGGCATAGATAGCTCCTGAGGAATACTGATATTTACCTTTCTCGGGGGTGAACACTTTTCCGTCAAAAGAGCCAAGCATGTAAGTGCCCGAAGCTCCGTACATTACCCATTTCGTGTTTTCCGGATTTCCATCCACAGGAAGTTCGAATAACTCAGGGCATTCCCAGAATCCGGTGACATGGCTTTGATATTTCCAGTCTTTCAGGTCAGAAGAGGTATAGATAGAATGTCCATCTCGCTCATGAAGTACCATCGTCCAATGATTGCCCGGTGCGTACCAAAACACTTTGGGGTCGCGCGTATCTTTACTGTTCCAGATATGTTTTGAATCAATCAGAGGATTCTTATCGTATTTTGTCCAGGAACGGCCCTTATCAAGACTGTATGCCATACATTGCACTTGCTTTGTCGGACTATCGGCTGTATAAAATGCGACCATCGCAGGAGTTTCTCCTTTATTGTATCCGGCAGTATTCTCGTAATCGATCACTGCAGAACCCGAAAACATCGTACCCAGCTCGTCTGGGAATAGAGCATCGGGTAACTCTTCCCAATGGACAAGATCTGGACTCACCGCATGTCCCCAGTGCATATTTTCCCAATCGCGCTCATACGGATTATGTTGGTAAAACAAATGATATTCCCCTTCGTAGTATATAAGGCCATTCGGATCATTGATCCATCCGCGGCGTGTGGTGAAATGGAATTGTGGGCGGTTCTTTTCGTTATACAAACTGTCTTGCCCCACAATCAGATCATCCTGAAATATTTGGTTCAATCCTTCGCTATCTCCATCATAACCGATGGTTAGAATTTTCCCTTCCAGATTGGAAACATCTTTAAATACCCAGTAGTCTGCCTCACCCGGAGCAAGACGGATCACTACCGACAAGTCAGGTTGCCCCTCTACTTTGAAGGTCATCTTACTCCGGCTTTGCGCGTTCGAAACGGGGAAATTCAGGTACTTCTTACTGATCTTCATTTTTATTTCTCTCGCCGAGAGGGAAAACCCGACAAAGAGGAAAACACTCAATACTGCAATTTTTCGGATTAAAGAATAATTCATACGACATTATTTAATTATTACTATTCAAAAATATTAGAGTATATCTTGCCCCTAAATAAAAACAGTGCAAGATATACTTTTTAGAGGACTTTACCAACCAGAGTTCTGTTGATACAATTTTTTACTGAAATCTATTTGTGCTTTAGGGATAGGAAAATATTCGTCACGATTCTTCGTAAATTTTGCCTCGTTAAGATATGGGCGTCGATTTTTCTCTACAGAAAAGTAATTGTTTATTGTTTCGGCCGCTATCCCCCAGCGCACCAAATCGAAAAAGCGCGAACCTTCAAGCGCCATTTCCAAACGGCGCTCCCATCGCAAAGATTTAGTTGCAAACGTCTTATCCCATGCAGGGCAATTAGCTCCCGGCTTATATTCTTCCACAACAAATTTGCCGGTTTTCTTCCCCTGTATATCGACCAGAAGTGTGGTGCTTTTTGCCGCACGTTGCCTGATACTGTTTATAATAGGTAATGCTTCGGCTTCGCGATCCTGTTCGATCAGCGCTTCAGCACGCCACAGCAACATATCATCATACCTGATAATATCTCTGTTCTTAGAACTGGACATAAACGGCAGTAGTTTTTTAAAGCAAGGGCAATCAGGTAGAACGACCTCTTTCAGCGACATAAACGCGCCGTAGGTTTCAGGTTGTCTTGTCCACGACTCTTCGAATATAAAGTCCGGTTTATATTTATACGGCATACCCGGTATGGCTACAGAGTGCAATAAACGAGGATCTATATTGTTATTTTGCAAATTTTCCGGCGTACTTATGCTGGTCGTATTGAAACTATCAAACAAAGGTAATCCGTTATTATCCGTTTTGAAAGAATTGACTAGATTTTGAGAAGGAGCATGGAATCCGCAACATCCATATTCGGAATTCATCGGATAGTTCAGCATCGCCCCAAAATCAAGGCGTCCAAACATTGTACCGTCATTTACCGAGTACTGAATAGCAAAAATAGATTCTTTACCGTTTTGAGTTTCCCACAGAAAATTATCGGCAAAGTCATCCGCCAAGCCATATCTGCCCGATGCTATAATTTCATCGGTAATAGAAACAACTTCTTTCAATTTTTTCTGATCGATAGAAATCACATTGTTTTTTTCATCCTGCTCGTAAGCAGCATACAACAGAGCTTTTGCCAGATAAGCTTTTGCCATCCATTTATTTATCCGCCCCAGTTCACCTGTGGGATCGGTGAGGTTATCAGCCGCATATCTGAATTCCTGAATAATATATTCCCAGCCTTGTTTATCAGTCAACGCTCTATTTGAAATATTTTTATATTCTTCTACGGGGATCGTTTCATCTACATAAGGTATATACTTGAATAAAATCTTAAGATCGAAATAAAAGTGAGCTCTCAGAAAACGAACTTCGGCAATACGCAAATCACGTGTCGGCATTTCGCTGCTCGATATAGCATTTAACTTTTCCAGCGCCGTATTTGCGCGAGAAATAGCTTTATATCCTTGATACCATCTTCTATCGAGCATTCCAACATTATCTCTCAAATAAACAAAGGTTTCGAACAGATGAAAATCGCCCATATCTCCTGTTCCGGCCCCTCCTTTATAGGCATCCCCCGCACGCAAATCACCATAGGGCCATGGACTCAGCGGTTGTTGGAAATGCTCATTGCCTAAAGCCGAATAAGTTGTTATAACCAGTTTTTCTATATTTTCAGGTGTCTCCAATTGCTCTTCGAATACAGAGCCCTTAGGTGTTTCGTTCAAGAAATCGTCGCATGATGTGAAGCTGATCATCAGCAATGCGGATAGGATAATTAATATATTATATTTCATACGTCTTTTAAAATGTTAAGTTAGTACCGAAAGTTAAAGAAAAAGGAATAGGATAAGTCAGGTTAGGCACCTCAGGGTCAATCCCAGTAAAGTTTTTACTTTTTAGAGTGGCTATGTTTTGGCCTATAAAATAAAAGCGTACGTTCTTCAGGAATTTGGCATTTTCCATTGGGGGAAGTGTGTATCCTAGCTCGAGATTGGCTAACTTCAGATAAGATGCATTTTCAACAAAATAAGAAGAAAAGCGCTGTTCGTTATTGAGATCGTTCAGAGACAAAGCCGGTATGGTAGAATCAGGATTCTGAGGTGTCCAAGCATCCAGTGTCCTGTCGCCATAATTATGTCCACTAAAGAAACCGATAAAATCGGAATAGCGTTTTACGCCATTATCTACTTTCAATCCGTAAACACCATTCCAGAACATACTGAAATCTAAATTTCTCCATTTTGCAGAAATATTTATTCCATACAATAATTCAGGGTCTTTATCCCCCAGCCATATCCGGTCGTCATCGTCAATCTTGTCGTCATTATTTGTGTTGGCATAGCGGATACGTCCGAGCCCCTTTCCTGTCTGTGCGACATGGGAATCCACTTCGGCTTGTGTACGAAAGAGCCCATCTGCAAGGTAACCATACATGGAACTTAAGGGACGGCCGAGTATTGTCTGATCGTTCCCGTTTCCGGCATACGAACCGATTACATCCTCTGGTAATTTTGTTATCTTGTTACTATAATGTGAAGCATTAGCAGCAACAGAGTATTCTACCTCGCCGACTTTTCCATAGTAGGTAGCCACAGCTTCAAAACCCGTATTCTTCATAGAAGCTCCATTTACCCAACGGTCTCCGCCCTCTCCGATAGTTCCTATGAAAGGAGGGTTGACTAAGATGTCTTTCGTAAGTTTATGAAAATAATCAAATGAGAATGTAATCTTTTGATCGAAAAATCCCATATCAACACCCATATTATTTTGTGTTGTGCCTTCCCATTTCAGATTAGGATTAGCCATTTGCGTACGCCTGAAACCCGAGGGCAAAGAGCCGCTTCCATTGCCATATATATCATAGGCTGTACCGTAATCGGGTTCATCGACAGGACGAGAGCCGTAAAGTGCTTGATAAATACCATAAGAAGCATAATCTCCAATTTCTTGATTCCCTGTTCTGCCCCACCCGTAACGAAATTTCAGATCAGAGACAACCGAGAGTACTTCTGTGAAAAATTGTTCTTGACTGACTCTCCACCCCAAAGAAAATGCCGGAAATGTACCCCATCGGTTGTTTTTGCCAAAACGCGAAGATCCATCGTAACGCAAAGTAGTAGATAACAAATAGCGATTATCGTAGTTATAATTCAGTTTACCAAAAAATGATGCCAAAGCATAGCTCGTTGCCCATCCCCCTACACGCATATCTCCTGTACCCACATTTAGGTACATATATTCCGGAGTCTCAATAGCGAAATCGTTTCTACCTGCCGAAAACTCTTCATAACTGTATTTTATCAACTCCTGACCGGCAAGTAAATCGAAATTCTGTTTTCCTATGTCAAATTTGTAATTAACTGTATTACTCCAAATCCAGTTACCCCCATAATTAGCATTGTTATCTACCCTGTTCGTGTTTTCTGACATAAAGCCCGAGACGTATTTCAACTGTGTATTGCGTTTCCAGAAACCGGTATAGTCTATACCGAACTTTGATTGCAAATGAAGGTTTTTGACAGGTTCAATATCAATATATACATCTCCGAACAAGCGCAAGAAGTCTTCATGATTTTGTTTATTATCTTGGATAATCCTTACCGGATTATGGCGGTCACCCATTCCGCTTACGGGGCCTCCCCAACCTGATCCGTCAATAGTATGAACGGGGACGATAGGCCATACCTCATGTGTCAAATTTAGTATCCACCCCGGATCGACAACAGATTTTCTGATTTTTGACAAAGACAAGTTCTCTCCTATTTTTATCATTTTGCCCACCAGATAATAGTCTGAATTGATACGGGTGGAAATCCGGCTAAAGTCGGTTCCTTTCACTATACCATCATTTCCATAATAGTCAAGAGAGAATAAAGCATGACCTCTTTCGGTTCCTGACGTCAAGGTCATATTATAGTTCTGGATAATGCCAGTTCTTCCCACCTCTTTTTGCCAGTCGGTATCGGCAGGACGCATTGTTTTTTTACTATCCAGATATTCTGGGAAAATAACGTCGTCCAATATATCAGCTTCATTCTCTCTATGCCACTTAAAATTATAAACACCAAAATTAGGGTCTACACCGTCATTAAGTGCCGCGCGCCATTGCACAGCCGCCCGTTCTTTTGCATTCAGCAGATTAAGCGATCTTGCATAATTCTGAGCAGTAAGGGAAGCCCGGAAATCGACTTTCGTTTCACCTGCTTTACCTTTTTTGGTTGTAATAATAATAACCCCATTTGCTGCACGTGACCCGTAAATACTTGCCGACGAATCTTTAAGCACTTGGATCGACTCAATATCATTAGAGTTCAACTCATTCATTGATCGTTTACTCGGCACGCCATCTATTATATATAGCGGATCGTTATTTCCTAAAGTACCTATTCCGCGTATCCTTATTGTTGAGCCGCCATCTGGTGCACCACTCGTGCTGATCTGCATCCCTGCGACACGACCTTTCAGGGCCTGCATGACATTTCCAGAACTCGTATCCTCGACATCACTCATTTTAACAACACCTACAGCTCCGGTAAGATCGACTTTACGCTGTGTCGTATATCCGACAGTTATCACTTCGTTAAGCAGTTGATTATCTTCGAATAATTCGATATTAAACTGCAGTTTCCCTTCAACCGGTACTTCTACTGTCTTAAACCCGATATACGAAACGATCAACACATCGGTTTCACTTGCGTCCAAGCTGAAGTTTCCGTCGAGATCCGTTATTGTCCCTACAGTTTTTCCTTTCACCTGAATATTTGCTCCAATAATCGGATGCTTATCAGCCTCGGAAATGACTGTTCCTCTAGTAGTTTGGCTTTGACCTTGAGACAGAAAAGGTAAAGCTAGTACGCACGCTAAGATAAATAGTTTTTTTAGCATAATCTTCATTGCTGGTTTAAAAATAAAATTCTTCATTGTAATTCATAATTAACAGTCTTCTTCATAGATTTTTCTACATATTCGAATGCAATGATATGGAAAGGAATAAGAATAAACAATAAAAAACGTTACGAAAGCTATCAAATTTGTAATCTCGAGCATGATTAACACACTTGATTACAAAAATGATACGAGAATGAAACAAAAATGAAATATTTTTCCGGAGAGGGATATCCGGTATGTGACTATGGATAGATTAATTCTTATCGAGATATTCGGTCGGGGTCATATTAAATGCATCTCTAAAACATTTTGTGAAATACGCCGGTGAGGAAAACCCGGTTTGAAAGGCTACTTCGCTAATGGAAAAGCGACGTTTTTGTAATAATTCCACCGCTTTGGTCAGCCTGTAATTGCGCAGATAATCGACAGGTGTAAATCCGGTGATTTCTTTTATCTTTCGATATAATTGCACCCTTGACACATTCATTTCCCTACTGAGTTTCTCTACCGACATATCGTCTTTCGCGTATGAAGATTCCAACAACGATACAAATTTCGATATAAAGATCTTATCGCTATCGTCCATCTGTTCTTCCCCGGCGATCATAGGAATACCTCCTGCTTGCATAATCCGCATGAACCTTTTTTGTAGCCGCTGGCGTTCTTCTAATAAGCGGATGATTTTTATCTTTACATAATCGGTGTTGAACGGTTTCTGTATATAATCGTCGGCCCCTTCGGCAATACCGTACATGCGGTGATCAATATCACCTAAGGCGGTTAATAAAATAACGGGAATATCGGACAATTCAGGCGACGTTTTAATCTTTTTACATAACTCGAAACCATTCATCGACGGCATAAGTATGTCGCTTATCACAAGAGTTACATGGTTGCCCGGCTCATTCAGCACCCGGATTGCCTCCAGTCCGTTTCCGGCGGTAAGGATATGGAAGTTTTCGGACAATTCTTCCGAGAGATACTCCCTGATTTCGACATCGTCTTCTACGATCAACACCGTATAAGGATATTTTTTATCTATCAGTTCTTTTGTTATCTCAGTATCGATAAGCATTTTTCCCGATGCAAGAGGGTTATTCTCCGCCTCGAATATGCTGAATTCCGGCAAATGATCTTTTCCCGTAGGGATATCGACGATAAAAGCGGTTCTTTGTGAGGGAACGCTTTCAACCCGTATTGTTGCTCCGTGCATCTTCACAAACTCTTGTGTCAAATGAAGGCCGATACCGTTACCGGTATTCTCTTCAGAACCATCGGTGTAAAAGCGGTCGAATATATAAGGAAGTTTTTCTTGTTTTATCCCGCATCCGTTATCCTCCACCACAATCGACACTTTCTCCTCTGTAGAATGGATGGCTAACGCGATCTCCCCGTTTTCCGGCGTGAATTTGAACGCATTCGATAATAAGTTCGCCAATATCTTCTCCATTTTATCAGAATCGAACCATAATAATGCAGACGGTTTATCGGACGTAAAAACATACCGGATTTGTTTCGATTCGGCTAACTCGTCAAAGAGAGACTTTACCGATTCGGCAAAAGAAACGATATCTTTCTGGCCGACAGTTAACTGCGACTCGTTGTTTTCGATACCCTGAAAATCCAAAAGTTGATTGATGATCCGTGTCAATCGGTCGACATTCTTCTTCATCCGTATCATATCCGTAAGCGGCGGTGGCGTCTGCGCGTTCTTCAACCATTTATCCAGAGGACTTGCAATGAGAGTTAAAGGAGTTCTTATCTCGTGAGAGACATTCATAAATAAACGGATCTTCTGCTCGTTTACTTCCTTTATTTTTTCATTTAAGACCAATAATTGCTGCTTTTGTTCTTCGATCTCTTTATTTTTCGAGCGGAGTTCGATATTGCGTTTATTGATTTTTCGATTGATATAATACACATAGATTGAAAATAGCAAGAGCACTAACATAAGAGATACAATGACGATAAGCGAATGGCGTAAAATACTGAATTTATTCAGAATAGCATCCAGATTTTTCCGCTGCTGCTCTATCCGGTTCTGATAACTGACCAATTGGTCGGACTGTAATAATAAGGTTTGTGCTGTAGATTTATCGATTTTCGCTGTATTCAGAATGTATTTTTTTTCGACCGGTTGCCCTTTCAATATCTTCATCGCCACCTTAATAATCTGATCGCCTCCGGTGGGATAAAGAAACGAACCATCCAGCCGCCCGTCTACTACCGCTTCCAATCCGGCATCTTTACCGAAAGAACCGTCTGCGCCCAATATCTTCAGTCGTTCCAACTGCGTCGAGTCGAGCTCAGCAATAGCCTCCCTTGCGCCGATCGCCATCACATCGTTGTGGGCGTAAATGAGGCCGATATCCGAATAGTGTTTCAGTTTTTTAGTCTCTTGTTTAGCAATCTCTCGCCGCCATTTCCCATTTATAGGGATAATGGATATTTTTTTTGATTTGTCCAGCCCGTCTATAAATCCCTGATGGCGTTCTATGGCCGGGGAAGTCGTAGTAGTCCCCCATACTTCAAGAATAGTAGCAGGGTCAGGCAATAAGCCACTTGCATGTTCTCCGGCCATTTTTCCTATTTGGTAACTGTCGCCGCCGACGTAGCTTGTGTACTCATCGGAATTTATCTTACGGTCTGCGATAATCGTCGGGATTCCTTTTCGATAGGCTTCCACGGCAATAGGCGTAACACTGTTCGGTTCATTGGGAGAAATAATCAGAACGTCTACTTTTTTATTAATCAGTTCTCTTATTTGCTGTATTTGTTTTTGATTATCTTCTTCCGCATCTTTCACGATAATCTCGATATTGTCATAATTGGACACTTCGATATTCATTTCGATTTTCATGGCTTGCCTCCACACATCATCCAACATACATTGGGAAAATCCTATGGTATAGGTTTTCTTATTACTGTCTTCGCAACAAGCAAGAAACAGTATTAAAAAAAAGAGGCAAATAGCTTTAATTTTCTTATTCATACAAAGACTTATGGAATATGCAAAATAAAAATGATATGTATATTTCTGTCAAAATTACATGAAAATTAGGGTATTTCCAAGCGCGTGAAATAAAAATCAAGGCCACTTGAACTTTTTCAGGCTTACCGTACCGTGCTCGAAGCACAAATGTTACCTTTGAAAGTTGGTTCTTTAACCAATAAAATTAACTAATTGTCTAACAATTAAATTCCGGCAATTTTATGGAAAAAGCTAGTGGCCTTGACGTTCACAAAGATAGTGTATTTGCTTGTATTCTGGACGAGCAAGGCAATAAAATTTTCGAGAAGCGTTTCGGGACACTCACCCCCGAGCTAACCTCCCTGCGTGACACCTTGGTGTCGCATGGCTGTGGCAGAGTCGCCATGGAGAGTACCAGCATCTATTGGATGCCTGTGTGGCATGTCCTGGCGTCTGATTTTTCGCTAAAACTGGCCAACCCTTATTTCATCAGGCAATTGCCCGGCCGTAAAAGTGACGTGAAGGACGCTCATTGGATAGCCCAATGCCTCCAGAAGGGTTTAATAAAAGGCAGCTTCGTACCCGAGGGGGTATTACAGGAAATGCGTCAATACGGCAGGCAATGCTTCCGTCTCACCAAAAACCGGGTCCGTCTTGAACAACAACTGGACAACCAGTTGCAGCGCTGTAACATCCGGTTCAGCAACTATGTCTCGAACCAGGGGAACAATGTCTCGCTACGCAAGATCATTAATGCCCTCATACAGGGGGAACGCGACCGCGGCAAACTTGCCCGGCTGGTTCACGGACGTATCAGGAACAAGCACGGGGACCAGGTCATTGGCGATTCCCTGGACGGAGTACTGTGCCCAACTGACATTGAATTGCTCAAACAATGTATGGAACAACTGGATTTGTTTGAAAAACAGCAGGCTGCTTGCCTTAACCATTTAGAAGAACTTGCGGATAAATATTATGCAAGGGAAATCTCATTGCTGTGTACCATACCGGGCATCCAAAAATACAGCGCGATGTGTATCCTCTCTGAAATCGGCAATGACATGGGCGCCTTCGGTTCGGCTTCCCAGTTAGTGGGCTGGGCCGGGCTACGCCCCAGGAACGATGAGTCGGCGGGCAAGATACAGTCCCGTAAAACCCTTCACGGGAACAAGTATCTTAGAAAGTCGCTTATTCAAGTTTCCTGGTCGGCAGCCCGTTCGAAAAGGTCGTTTTTGGGTAAAAAGTACAATCAGCTCTCCAGACGGATGAAATCGCAGAAGGCGTTAATGGCTATAACACGTAAAATACTGGTAATCATTTTTAACGTGTTGAAAACAGGGCAACCCTTTGATGCCAACAGAAATTTACAGGCGGTAACGCCTGGTTGAGAAACCTTCCCACCGGATGGTTTCTTCCGGCATCACCTCAGTTCCCTACCTTTGTGGCGACATGTTGAAAAACATGATCCCGTGTTCTCAAAATGATCGACAGGCTTTGCCGGCAATGAAAGCGCGTGTGAGACAGGAAAGCTCGTAGAGGAAAGTATATTATTATTCCATTATTCCGGTCTTTAAAAATAAAGACGGGTGGTTTTCCCGTGCCTGCCCATGAAATAAAGACATAAGTAAGGTTCTGTATATTAAATGAGTATACGGGTTATTATTAAGGGTTGTCATGGGGATTTTTAGAGGAAAGGTATAAAATAATTTTCATACGCGCATACATATATGTAGTTATAAATATTGATTTAATGTCCGATTTTTGTTCTCAAATGATAGAGCAAAAAACAAATGACATATTACTATCGGCTATCGCACTTCGGATAAAGCAATTTCGCGAAGAAAGATCTATTACCCAAGAAGTCTTTACTTTTGATACGAATATTAATATAGGGAGAATTGAGTCAGGCAAATCAAATATAACAATTAGTACTTTATATAAAATTTGCAAGTATATGGATATCTCTTTGGCAGACTTTTTTAATGGATTTTCACTTGAACTGTAGATCCCTTTTTATCAAGAAACTGACTAAATCATATTTATTTAAATAATTATGTGTGTCGTGACGGAAAACACATTTCATTGCACCCTGCAATATCCCTATATGATAAATAACGGATAATCATCATAAACCGGAATAAAGAATACGACTTCAGCGGGAAAACTCATTTTTTCGTCAAAATTTTTCTTTTTAGTTTTTCTTCTTTATACCTTTGTAACTCTAAGTCACACCTCTATGTACACATCTAACGGCACACAGAAGCGGATGTTTTTATTCATTCGATAAAATCAATAATATGAAAAAGTATTTTATTTTTTGGTTGCCGGCATTTTTTTTGCTGGCATCATGCAAAGGCGACAAAGCCGATGAGTCTGTCGCTGAAAACAATCCACAGATTAACGCGACTGTCCTCGATCTCAAATCAAGGATGACGAACGACATGTGGAGTAGCGGAGATTCGATTGGTATTTATATGATGAAATCCGGCGGCTCACTTTTCGCCGACGCTTTAATCAGCAACATTCAATATGTAAATGTGGGTGATACGAAGTTCTTACCAAAAAATGAGGCAAACGCCATCGAATTTCCCTCCGACGGATCGAAAGTAGATTTTATCAGTTATTATCCGTATACAAAGGATATCGCAACGGATTTAACGGTACCGGTGGATGTGAGCGATCAAACCGATCAGGCAGCCATCGACCTGTTGTTTTCCAACAATGCCATTGGATTGAAATCGGGAGATACGGAAGTAAATCTGTTTTTCCGCCATCAACTATCTAAGGTAGTCCTGAACATCTCTTCCGATAATCCTTCGACGGACTTAAGCCGAATAAACGTCAAAATCAGCAATAGGGAAAAGAAAGCGAATTTTTCCCTGAAAGACAGTACGCTTACGGGACAAAATGAGATAGGAGATATTCCTTTTAAGGTCAGTACGGACGGCAAAACGGCAGAAGCTATCTTACTCCCGAGCGCAGACCTGTCGGGCTGCGAACTGAGTTTTTCATTGGGTGAGGACAATCATTATACCAGCCGGTTAAAAGAGGGAGCGACTTTCGAGAAAATGCGGTTGTACACCTACAATATAATATTGCAATCGGGTACACAGACAGCAGCCATCGCAAATTCAAACATCGGCAAGTGGATTACCCAGTCTTCCGAAGATTTCACCCTACTTCCCGGCAACGAAACGCCCGGCGACGGCACGCAGGAAAATCCCTATACGGTGCTGCAAGTAAAAGAACATGACGGAGAAAACGATGTATGGGTGAAAGGATATATCGTCGGATATGCAAAAAGCGATAAAAACTATTTCATCATGCCCGATGACGTATCAGATGCAAAAGAGACGAATATTCTTCTTGGGTTGACTCCCACAGGGCCGGACGTAGAGTGCGTTATTCCGGTACAATTGCCTAAGAGTGATATCCGGAATAACTTAACGATAAAGAATCATCCCGAACGATTGGGTAAAAGCGTTATCATACAAGGTGATTTGGGCCATTTTTATGAAAAGATCGGAGTCATAAACTTGAAAGAAGGCAAACTTCAATGATATGAAAATCTCCGGCCGGCAAAATGGCACTTTTGAGGGTTTCTGCGATTTTTTTAACCATAAAAAATGAAAAGAATTCCATTTTATTATTGTTTCTTTCAAAAGGAGTTTCTAATTTTGCAGAGTAAACCCATGATTTCATAGGTATAAATATCTTTTAATGATTAGTGTATGGAAGAGAAAACAATTAACTTCCCCTCTTCGAAAAAAGAGGGGAAGTTAATTGGCAAAATTGGCAAGGATTCGTTTCTTCTTTTATAATTTATTCTTGCTTGTCAATGCCTTCTTCTATTTTAATTAAATCCATTGCTACAAAATAAATCATATTTGCCTCTAAAGTATGTAATTGACTGCGTATAAACTTTGATGCCCTCTTCCGGATAAATTCGTCTTCGGTGTCAATGTTGGAAGAGAAGTGTGTTAATAGAGAAGCTTGTTGCCTTTTAGGTAAATCGGAAAATATTTCTTCACAAAGGGCCAAATAAGCATTCAAATCCTTTTTTGCATGACTTTCAATCAAACGAAAGGCTGCTGTATAGGTATTTTCTTTATTTAGGCCTGAATCAAGGATATTCTTTTTAATGAATTGGTAGATACTTTCGTCATAAGGAACTGTCGCAGTCAAATAATCAATTAGCTGCTCATTAAGCATTTGATTGATCCGATTTTCGATTTGATTTTTTATCGACAAGGCAAACCGGTTCCGATTGGCAATCATATATTGTGCCATGGCGTCTGTCGGGGAGGTAATATAATTATATACAAACACATTTTCTTCAGACAGTCGTTCAGTATCATTTAATCCTGTAAAATAATCCCGAACAATATCGAAAACAGCTTCTTGTTTTTCCTTAGTCGGATTGCTTTCTTCGTTCCACAATTCCTCGATTTTCATGCTTACGTAAGCCACAATCAATTCGGCCGAACGCTCTCCAGACCGGTAACGTTCCTTCAAGCGCTCAGAACTCTTTTCCGGATTAATCTGACGCTCGATAGATGCAATCAATTCATCGGCGTCTGATGCTCCTATCTTGGTCACCATTACATTTTCGTCCGTATCAACTCCTATATAAGTAGGATAGCTTTTAAGTTTATGAATAGCGGCTAATTCAGCGCCTTCTTTTTCCGCATCCAATTTGATGCAAATGAAATATTTGTCAAGGAAATCCCCTACTTTTTTTTGTGGAAACACCTGTTTATCCATCATTTTACAAGGACCACACCAAACAGTGTAAAAATCGATAAATACGAATTTTTTTTCAGCCTTTGCAATAGCCAACGCTTCGTCGTAGGATATATTGCGAAAATTTGTTTGAGATAAAATGGATAAAGAAAATAGAAGAATACTGAATATTAAAGATATTTTTTTCATTTATAAATTATATAACGAGTGGAAATTATTCATTATTGGATAATTACATTTTTAATATATTAAAAATTTTCCCGGCCAAATAATAATACACTATCAATAACTTAAGCCATAGCCGGATGAGTCCCAATCCCAGATCTCATTAAAAAGAGGCGAAACATACTGCACATCGGCTATTTTTCCGACGCCCCGAAATTGTATTACGGGATTGCCATTTGGTTGGCCTCCGATCATATTATACATGCTAAGCGTATAATTTCCGTTACCGGCAGTCGTTCCCACTACCAGATAATCAAAAGAAACATCGCGTAAAGCTTTCCAGAAACGATTGGATACGTAATTAATTTTCTCTCCAACAGGTAATCCCTGTAATGTTGTAATAGGGGCCTCTGTTTCTGTAACAAATGAATAATAATAAAGCTGATTATCCGCTATATAATAAAGAATGGGTGCGGAATGAACACAAATAGCATAATGGTCAGCCTGGCTAAATTTCGAATCAGCTTCCATAATGGTTACTTTCTTAATCGGATTGTCATCCCTTGTATAAGACAGTTGATAGACGCTCCGTTTTTCATTACCGGGGGTTTGTAGTACGGCATATATATCATTTGCTTCAGCAAAGTGAGTCGTCCCCATAAATACAACCTTACCATTAATATTATTCGGCTGATATTCTGCTTCATCTCCTGCAAAAGTCGAAACATTTCCATAAAAATCAAGAGACAGGAAACGCCTGTTTATTTCATCCCAATAAAGAAACCCCCAATTATAGGGAGCATTGTGAAATGCAATCCATTTACTTCCTCCTTGTGTTGGGTCGGGTTGAGGAAAGCGTCCTGTACTTAAATTTGTTCCGAATAGATTCTTCCCTGCAGAGATAGAATAGCAACCGTCGGCGGAAATATAATGTTCATTTAGATATCCTCGTGCAAAACGGCCAGGTTTTCCTCTATTTTCATTTTCTCCTCCAAAAAAAAGCGTATTACGATCGTGAATCAACGACATATTTTTCACTTCCATTAGGCAAAGGTCTTTTTCCGTTGTAATGCCGAGTGCATATCCATAGACTCTTTTATTTGTTTCTTTATTCACAAAAGGATAATTGATCATTTGTGCCAATGTTTGCGGATATCCGTTTAAGGGCGCCCCCAACGATTTAGACAATAGATCGTAACCGGGCTTCCCGTCTTCCGCTCTGAAATCGATATCCGTGTTGCCTTCAGGAGTAGATTTTAATATATAGAATCCACGGGAAAAAGCAGTTTCCACATTTAATGTTGTTTTTGCGTATACCGCATAATGATTAACCGCATGTTGAACCTTTACTGCAACCGAATATTCGCTGGGCTCCTCAGTTATTGGATACTTCAAATCTTTTTCCCTACTGATCGTATCTACCGATTCCTTATCATTCTTTTTATAAATAAACCAGGCATATTTTAAATCCTCTTCATCATAACCGCTTCTGATTGTTATCGGTATGATCAATGAATCCTGCATGCTATATTTCCGGTAGCTTTCTTCTACACCAAGGATTTCAATGTCCGATATCTCCATATGGGAAAAATTCTCGTTATCATCAGAGCAACTTGCCAAAGTGTATAAGATACATGAAATCGAGAACATATATTTTATTATATTCATATTCGTTTGCATTTAAAATTACTAATCTCCAATAGTCATTACGGTATTGTCGTCCCTCATCAAAGGGCCTAACCCAGTAGCCGCACGCCTTTCGTTTTCTTCTTTCAAGGCTTTTTGCAATGTCCAGATGAGATAGGTAAAATAGGCTTCATCATAATTATCATTGGTATATATAGGCCAGTCATCCTCGAATTCGGGAACTATTAGACCCAATTCATTTAAATAATCGTAATCCCATTTTTCACCACTAGCCTCAATTAAAAACTGATGCAACGCCTTATCGTAAGGCCCTATATACCAATCGACAAATTCACTCCAATTGGCAGGTTTAATAACTTGATCCGTAATCCATATTTCCAATTTTTCGGGAAGAACAAATCCGGGTTTAAAGTCGCTATTTTCTCCGATTGAGAATTTAAGCAAAACATTTTGGCGCTGCAATGATTTGCAGCGCCAAAATGTTTTGCTTAAATTCTCAATCGGAGAAAAT
>ENA-UOOM01001983-UOOM01001983.1-fermentation-metagenome-genome-assembly--contig:-NODE-1983-length-17957-cov-3.908167_pt1 | contig 17957 bp, 11 predicted proteins | sample MGYA00245781_ERZ724031 | MGnify/ENA primary metagenome ERZ724031 (study PRJEB28704, sample SAMN03018317) | fermentation metagenome | biome: anthropogenic terrestrial biome; feature: soil; material... | reverse complement strand
CTGTGAAGGATTGAAAATGCTTTTTAACCTTGAATAATAATCATCGTTTGCAGAGACTGCATACGATGATTATTATTCAAGGTTAAAAAGCATTTTCAATCCTTCACAGAATAGAGAGAAAAACTATTTGGAATTATTAAAGGATTATGATTTTAAAACTATGAACCCCAATACGGCTATCACTGTTGTAGAAAAGATATATCCTTCTGAAGAGAGGGAGAACCTCCAGAAGTATTTATTACCTTCACCTGCAATTGACTTTTTATTAAACAATCTTGGAATACGGTAAGGAGGTAGAACTTAAGTGGAAGAAGCAGTTAGATTTAATAAGGATGCTTTAATAGATGAATTAAAACAGATTCACAAAGATATGGTTTCTGTATACACGGAACTTTTCACATATAAATATGAAAATAATGAAGATTTTAGGGATTTTATAGAAAAAGAGTATAGAGAAAATGGCATAGGTAACGATGGCAAAGATAAGTGGAATGAGAATTTTTGTCATAGGACTTCTTACACCCTTATAAACAAGGTTTTGTTTATAAGGATATGTGAAGATAAAGGATTTATGTTTAATCCTGAAGAAGATTTTATTATGGGAGAGCCAAAAGACCCTAATATTGGCAAGAAATTATCTGCAAGGGGCAGAGATAAGTGGATAAGCCTGATTTCCAATTATACTTTTGGGGAACTGCTAAAGTTTGCTTTTGCTGATATGAAGGAGTCATTTAAAAATATTGCTCTTTTTAAAGAGGATAAATATGAGAAATTAAATCCTACTAAACAGGAACTTGAACTAAAGTTTATGCTGGATAGCAAGGAATATAAAAAAACACCAATTTATAGTTATGAGGAAAATGTTGCTAAAATTATTGAAAAACTTGATACATCGAAATTTGACTTTAATGTTCCTGCGGAAGGGAATATACTTGGTGATGTTTATGAAAAATTCATGGATAGGGAAACCCGTAAAGCAATTGGACAGTTTTATACTCCCGATTTTGTTATTGAATATATTTTGAACAATACAGTTGCAGAAGCAGATGTAGTTGAAAATCCTTTTGTTTCTGTTTTAGACCCTGCATGCGGCAGCGGACATTTCCTGATTATGGCATATGATATATTGAGAAAGAAATTTGAAGAAAACATAGATAGGTTGAGAGAAAAATATGCTGATGTAGATTATGTCTATAAAAATGAAAATATGAAGGGTAAGGAATACTGGGTAAAGGATAGAATTCATTATCACATTCTAAAGCACTGTATTTTTGGAGCGGACATAGATAGTTTTGCTGTTCAGTTGACTACTATTAATCTGCTGCTAAAAGACCTTGATAATTTTACAGATGAATTGAACATCATGGAATGCGACAGTTTGATTAAATGGGAAGAAGATTATGATTGGCAAGATTTAAAACAGCAGTTAAAAAATATTAGTATGTTCTACACAATAAATTATAAAGATATTAATGGAATACATAGACATGATACTTTGAGTAGGGATAAGGCAGAGAAGTTAGTAAGGCTTTGTGAATTTTGGGCTAAAAAATATGATTATGTTGTTGGGAACCCACCATATATTGAAGTTAAGAAAATTAAAGATGATTTTAAGCCCTATTTAAGAAATAGATACATGTTTAACGGTGAGGAATTGATAAAGGGTAGATATGATATATATTGGGCTTTTTTTAAGAGGGCAATTGATTTAATTAACAGTAATGGGCAATTAGCCTTTATAACTTCAATTAGTTATTTAGATGCTGTAAGCGGTGATAGCCTTAGGAAATATATGCTCAAAAGATGTAAGATAAGTGATATAACATATGTAGGAAAGTTTTCTGAAAATGTAAGTGTTTTTACAGTAATAACTATTTTGGAAAAAACTATAGAAGAAGATTATACAATTCAATTTAATTCTATAGAAAATAATAAATTTAAGAAATTATTTGAGAATAAATGTAGTTTCTATTTGAATCAACCTAATCAAATAATAAAGTTAGATAATAATAATGATGTAAATTTAATATTGAAAAATATAGAAAATAATAAAAAGTTTTATCTTGAGGAAATTGTCTATATACAACAGGGAATTATTTTGCAAAATAAAGTAAATAAGAAAGAATATTTTATACATAAAAATAATGATATAGGAAAATTAAAACCATATATTGAAGGAAAGGATATAGATAAATATTTTTTACCTAAACAACATCGATATGTATACTATGACCCTAAAGTACATCATAGGCCAAGAATTCCAGAGATTTTCGATATGCCTAAGTTACTAATTAAAAGAATTAGTAATTCTATAAAATCTTGTTTTGACCAAGATGGATATTACTGTATGGATAATACTATTTTTACAGTTAGTTTATATAAAGATTTAGATTGTATCAAAAAAAAATACAAAAGACAATTAAATTATAAAGATATTTATAGTGAAAATTCTAAAAATTATTCTTATGAATATTTATTGGGTATTATAAATTCTAAGTGTTTTGGATTTTATTTTGATAATAAATTTAAGACCGTATCATTAGATGCACTAAAAAAAATGCCAATACCTAAAATGTGTTTTAGGTATAAAGATATTGTTGAGAAAAACTCTGTAATCATTCAAAAGAATCACAGTTTTATAATCAATAGGATAGAACACTTAGTAGAAATTATAAAGCATACTAAAGATATTATAGCAGATTATTGCCAATTCAAAACGAATGTTAATAATAAAATTATTGAAAATGAGATGATGATTTTACAGATTGATTTAATAGTATATCATTTATATAGTTTACACAAAGATGAAGCGTTAAAAATTGAGCAAGATAGCATTTACGAAGAAAGAAAGGAATTTATTAGAAATTACTATGACGATTTTTTAAATATAGATTATATTGATTTTTGTAAAATTTATGTTAATGAGTTAATGGATAAATTAGATATAAATGGATTTATAAATTTAATTAAAGATAATTCAATCTATGAAATAGCAGAAAAGTATGGTTATGAATATGCTACGGTTGCTTTACTTCAAGAAACATATGTAAAAGAATATGGGATTCAGGAACCTTGGAAATTTTATAATCTTTCAGAGTTATACACTGCTGTTAATGAATATTTAAAAACTGAAACGATTGAAATATTGAAACATAAGAATAAATATATTAGCCTTAATGATATTAGGAATACTCTTAAAGAGAAACTACATAATTTTGAAGAACTTATGAACATTATGAGAAAAGATAATCCTACTAAAAAATCAAATGACATAGTGAAAGAAGCATTAAATCAATTTGCTGATACGTGGAACAGTTATATTAAAAATATAAATGCAGGTAAAGAACCAAAAAAACTTGTGAAATACTATGACAGTACTTATTATGGGTTATCTGAATGGGATGATGAAATTCATAAAGAATATTTTATTGATGCTATTAAGAAATATACAGAAATTAATCCAAACGAGAAAAAAGCAAGAGATATATTGAAATTATTTGAAGGACTTAATATTAAAGATAAAGAAGATTATATAGAGATTTTTAATAGTCAGATTAAGAAGGCTTTTAGAAAGTAGTTTACTTACAAGGAATTGAAGGTGATAAAGATGAATCATTCACAGAAGTTTTTACCTTTATCAGAAAAGGTGCCAATAGAAGAGACACTAGATTGTATAAGGTTTATAGAGCAGGATAGAAATAAAGAGTCAGTAAGGCAGTATGTTGAATCAGTGATGCCCTTTGGAGAAAAGGCATCACTGAAGTACAGAAGAAGATTTTTTGAGCGTTTTATTGAAACTGAAGGAAATGATATAATTTATACTCCTTTACTGAAGTATATAAATGAAATAAACAATTATCAGTCCAAAAAAGAAGTCCTTTATTATATTACTTGTACAAAGCATATTTGTGTCGGCGATTGTGTAAAATCATTTGCTAAAGGAGAGTTGCAGGACGAGATATCAAGCAAGGATTTACTTGAGTATTTCAGATTGAAAATGCCTGATGCAAAAGAGAGTTCAGTTGAAAAAACTTTTAATGTTGTTGTTAACATACTAAAGGATTTTGGAATTTTATATGCAGTTAGCGATAAAGTTTCAAGTGCAAAAAGGTATAGATTGAATTGGAACATTAGACCTACTAACGAGGCGCTTGTTTTTTGTTTATACTATGAGTTTAGAAAAATTAGAGATAATAAGATGCCGAGAGCAGATGTACTTTTAAATGCAGATGTATTTAAGTATTTTTTAATGAGTGAACCTTTGATTAATAAATATTTAAAGTGGATGATGGATGAAGAGTATATTGAAAACTATGTGATGGGGGATAATTCCCAATATCAATTTAAATATGACAACCTTGAACAGTTAGTTGAGAAGGTGGTTAAATGATTCAAGAAGAGATTGAAAAGAAAATAAGAAATATGGATAAAAGAAAGTTATTGTTCTTATTTGGTGAACATATGAGTGGGAAAACACGAGAGGTAATAGATTTTCTTAAAAGAAAATATGGAGATGAATATAGTAAGCACTACATTGATGTTGGGTTATATTTACAACAGAAGATACTGGAAGGTCCCATATCTACATATGAAATATATCCAGAAGAGTTTTCGGAGGATGTACAAGTTTTTTTTGAAGAACTTATAAATGAGAAGTTTATAGACAGTTCTAATAATTTATATGTACTTGACCATCTGGAATTTTTGTTGTCTGAGAAAAATACGGACTGGATAAAGGTTCTTGATAGGGTAACATTAAAAAAGTATACAGTTATCGTTGTGGTTCCTAATGAATATAGACATATGCTGCCCGTAAAGGCCTATGATTATGTAGAGGTTGTTTGAAGGAGGATGGGGGATAATGAAAATTAGGGATATTGTTGAAGTTCCTAGGATAGATACCATTGTAAAATTGACAGAGAATATTTCTAAAAGTGCGGATAAAGATAAGATTGAATCTTTATTAAGAGGATATGTTATTACAAACAATGTAGAAGAAAATATCAGCAGATTTTTTTATAAAATTACTCATTTTAAGGACAAGGGACATGGATTTTTGATTTCAGGTCTGCCTGGATGCGGTAAATCTCATTTCATGTCTGTCCTTGGCTTACTAATGAGTAATAATGAGTTTTTTGATTTGATGAAAGGGAAAAGTAAGGCCATAGACGATGCAAAGGAATATTTCAAGAACAAAAAGATATTTGTAGTTCCAATTATTGCAGAAGAAGGGGGACCCAATACTTCTCTTGAAGATATGTTTTATAGGACCGCTGAAAATATTTCAGGGTTTCCATTTACTGATGAAAGTTACTACATAGAACAATTTGAAGAGGCAGTTGTATCAAATACAAGATATAAAGAGAAAGTAGATGAATTTGCAAGAATTGACTCTAAAGGTAAGTTTGCAAGTTGGGCTGATTTGAAGGCTAATCTTGGGGGAAGAGCGTTAACAAAAATTATTAAAAGATTTATAACAAAATATGACATAAGATTCTTTAACCCAGATAGGGGAAGAAAAGACAAGCAGGATTACTTCTTTAAATGGTTATATGAAGAGGGTTATGACGGTGTACTTATCTTAATCGATGAGTTATCTGAATATTTGCATGATAGGGGTATTAATGCAAGAAATGACGCACTTTTCTTAAAAGTATTTTTAGAAAATGCAGAAAAGAGAGAAACAGATAAAATAATACCAGCATGGATAGTAGGAGCATTTTTAGAGGATGTTAATGAAGTAAGGGTTCCAGGGGTTTATGACCTAATGAAGGACAGGTTTCCTTCTGAGAACAGGTTCAAGTTAACAGTAGAAGACATTGAAGATATTATTGACCAAAGGCTTATTATTAAAAAGAATCCGAAGAAGATAGAAGAAATATTTTATACTCTTGAAGATAAATACAGTGCGTTTAAGAAGGCTGATAAAAATAAGTTTATGAAAATATATCCACTACATCCTGAAACATTGGAGGTATTATCAAAATCACTACGCTTTTTATCAAGGCAGAGGTCTATTGTTGACTTTGTTTTAAGTCAAGTTAGGGGCAACATCGAGGAAGGTGGAAATATAAAGGGTATTTTGGATGAAGATTGTTTTACCTTAGTAACCCCAGATAGAATTTTGCAGCACTTTAAAGATAGAATAAAAGAATTATCAGATAAAAGGATTTATTTTGACGATATCTATAATTATTTTATGGGCGGAGAAGGAAGAGGAAAAGGTCAACTGGATGTTATTTTTAGTAATAACCAGGAAGACAAAGAAATTGCGGTGAAATTGATTAATGTAATGACCATATTGAAAATTAATGATATGGAGCAGAATTATACAGTAAGAGACCTTACTAATATGATTCAGTATCCCAAAATGAAAGGAGAATTTGCAGAATTAAAGGTAGATGCAATCCTTTCAAAGATTTATGAGCAAGGTAAATATATTGAAAAGCAGGAAAGTGATACAGGTGAAAGTGAAAACATCTATTTCATTAATAAGGACCTTGGAATAGGCTCAAAAATTCGACAGGACACAAAGAAAGTATTGGATAAACTTGAAGGAAAAAATGTATATTCTATTGTTGATGACTTAATGAATGTACTTAATGCAGAGCCTGTTTTATTGAACTCTTATAGAGAGCCTGCAGAACTAAACATAAAATGGAATGAAAGCAGCAGAAAAGGAATTGTTAAGGTATATAATCTTACAAGAAGTGAAACAAAAGATAATGTAAGGAGTGCCCTTAATAACCTTAAGCAATCTGAAATAGATTACTATATAAATATAGGAACATTTTTTGAAATTGATGAACAAAAAAGGACGATTGATAAAGAATTGCAAGGTTTAAGTGAAGACGACCAGATTACGTTTGCACTTTTTGCAAACCATAAAGATAGTTATACAAAAGAATTAGAGAAACGTATAACGAAATGTATTCTTTATTGGCTGCCTTCGGATATACTTGAAAGTGAAGATGGCAAAGAACAATTAAATATTTTAAAGGAATACTATGCCCATCTTGAAGTATTAAAGGATTATAAGCGAGAATATGAAATATCTGCATCCCCTGATGCATTACAATTAAAAGAAAAAGTTGAAGAAATGATTTATAAGGAAGAAGATGAAGTTAGAGAGATTTTAAAGAACTTATATTTAAATGGTACATTCTTTAATATAGATGGCAAAGTAGATATAAACATTGCTGCGTATAGCAAAGAATCTTTTTCAAAAATCATTCAGGCTGCTGTTAGTAAAGTTTTAAAAGATGTTTATAAGGATAATCAATTTATTAAGCCGGATGAGGATATAAATTTGTCTGATGTCAGCAGTAATAAGTTTATAAAAGAATTCTTATTTGGTAATAAAGATAGGTTATCTTTAACTCCTACAGATTCTAAAATAATCAGTAATATAATTAAAAAATTCGGCGATGTTAGTTATGCTGGTAATGATATTAAATACTCATTAGATAGCAAAAGCAATAAATTGATAAAATTTATTATTGACGAAGTAAACAGAAAAGGCGAAATATCTTATAAAGAATTGTATGAAAAGGTTAGAAAATCGTCTTTTGGGCCAGATAAAAATACAGTAGAGATAATTTTTGCGTTAATGATTAAAAAAGGTTTTTTGATTCCTATAAAAGGAGATGAAAGGTTAAACATAAATCAAATAAAATTACCTTTAAATAGTTCTGTACAAAAATTTAGATTAGGACAGTTTGTGGATAGCAAGTATTATGAAGGATTAATGAAGTTTTCAAAAATATTCTTAAATAGAAACTTTGAAAAAGAAGATTTAGCAGCCCAGGAAGAATTATGGGAAGATATGATTAATTTTAAGAAAAAGACCCTTGAGAATATTGAGAAGATAAAATCAGAGTTGCATGAATTTATTGAAAATATGCAAATTGAAGAAAGTGACTTTGAAAAAACCTATGAGGTAATAAACCAATTTACAATTATACTGGATTCGCTTTCGGAAGAGAATAATTCAAAAGATGGACTAGAATATTTTTGCGAGTTCAACAAACACTTACTTGAAAAGAAGGATGGAAGAGATGTTGTTGAGATTTTGTATGAGGATTATCAAAGAATTCTAAACTGGATAAACCCAGGTGAATTTAACAGTTATCCAATAAAACTCCGTAAGATTAACATAGAGTTAAAAAATGAAAATCTGTTTATTCCAGAGGGGGATTCTTATAAAACATTAAAGGATAGTTATAATGGCATTGTAAAAAAATTAAAGAATGGTGACGACTTCATTTTTATGAATACGAGTGAAGTTGTTATCAAGGCATATGAAGATTTTAGAAAAGAATATAACAAACGATATGTGATTGAGCATCTTGAGCAAAATGAAAAGCCTGAATTTAAAGAGTTAGAATCATTATTTGAGGATGATAATTATAAATTCCTTGGCATGATAAGCCAGATTAAGAACATTAATATGGATTATGATTTTATAAATATAACAGATGATATAAATAGAGAATTAGAGAAAGTGTGTCATAGGTCACCTTTAGCCATATTAGAAAAAGGCGAAGGAGCCTGTGATTGCAGGTTTAAATTAGGCTCAAAGAAGTACGTTGAAGATAAATCAAAATTTATAAAAGGAATATCTAATGCCATTAATGGATATATTGATGCCTTAAATAGTGAATTTAACAAACAGAAGATTTATAAGCATATAAATTATTTGAAACAAATAGGCAAGAAACTGGACATGATAGAAAAAGTAGAAAAAATGTACCTGATTCCTCTTGATGAAGATAAGGTTTCAAATTATAAGGCATTTATCAGAGCAAATGCTGATGTAATTGATTTTATAAATGAAGCGTTAACTGTTAATGTTGATATTGTTATAAGGGACATTAATAAATTTATTGAAATATTTAAGGACAAGCCTATGCCAAAGGGCGAGTTAATTGATAAGTTTATTAAATACATTAATGGCAGTGACGAAATTAGTGATACTCATTACATTAAGTTAACTGATTTGAAATAGGCTTGTGTGGAAAGGAGGGCTATTATGGAGGATAGTTATAAGTATTATCTTGGTAAGTTTATAGAAAAAAAGACTACATTTTCAAAGCCCTTTATGATGTACCTTGATAAAAGTGGTGTTTTGGATGGATGTGATGAGATAAATGTTTATATCTATCCATATAAATTAGTATCTATTGAAGAGAATGTAATCTTTAGAGCCTATTATGAACACATAAAACATAAATGTGAGGATAGATATATATTTGCTCTCAAGAATGAAGGATTACTAGAGAAACTCCAAGACTTTATTAAGAGAGCAGATGGTGGAAGAGTAAATAATATAGATATTAAAGATGTTTTAGATACTGTAGAAGAAGATTTATTGTGGCATGAAAGAATTAATCATTACAGTGTTTCTGATGTTAGAAATATTTTTAATGAACTTATTCACTACAGAAAGAAGTTCAAGAAGAAAATGATTAACATGGAGGAGGTGGATAGGATAGTCCTATCTGCCTTATATGACATGGATGCTACATCGATTGATGGAGATGCTGATTGTTATATATTTTATAAAAATATAATAGAATTGCATGGTGGAATCAATCAAAAGAATTATGCAACAGATATAAAAGAATTACTATGTAAAGTCTTTTATGATAATGGTGGAGAACTCATGCACAGCGTGATTAATCAAGGGGTATTTAATGAATTCGAGAAACTGATGTGGACTTGCTACATATTAGATTTTTTTAATAAATTAAATGGAGACAATGTCAAAAAGGTTATAGGATTAGAATTTGTCAAAGTAGAGGCCTTTGAAAGATATTATAAAGACTTGGTTACACAGGTTAAGATTATCGAAAAGAAAGACAAGAAATTATTTGTCTCTATGAAAGATAGAGCGGAAAAGTGGGTATTGGATTCAGGAATAGACCTGTATTCTGTAGAACAGAACCACATACAATTTATTAAAGAAAATATTACTTCTTATATTTGCGTTTTGGATGGGATTAGAAATATAATAAAGGACTTTAATATTGAAGGACTAAAAAAAGTTTTTAAATACGGCTTGGAAAATCTTCAGGAAGTAAAGGAAACACTAAAAGATATACCTTATACTACTGAAAATACAAATAAGGTTAAGAGTTTTTTTAATGATTTTGTTGAACTTATGTCTCTAGTAGAATCAATTGAAAAAGATTCTGTTAGAATCACTAGTTTAAATCTATATACGGATTGGGTGGACTTATATAGAGATAAACTGTCAAATTTACAGTATCTACTAAGTAAAATTAGATTTTCTGACGAATGGAATATAATAGAGAAGGGGAGATATGCTGCTTTAGATAGAAGAATTAGCAATCTTTTAAACAAGTTTAGAAAAACTTTTGCGGAATTTTATATTAAAAATTATAAGCCCTGGATATCATCTGATTATGGACCGTCGAGACCAATATTAAGCAGCGATATTGAGAAAATAGTAGATTTGAAAGATGATAAAATATTTATCATTATTTTTGATGGAATGAGATATGATGCATGGATTAATGTAGTTTATAAGTATTTTAAAGATATTTTGTTAAACCGTGAAACAAGTATTAAATCATCTTTTTCACTTTTGCCGTCTATTACAGCGATATCTAGAGAAGCCATATACAGGAATATTATAGATAATAATAAAGAGAATGTAACTTATGTGACTAAATCTGAATCTTATTTAAAGCAGGATGATATCGAAGGGAACTTGCTCCTAGATAAAAAGATTAATATTTTTATATATAATATGTTTGATAAAGACGGGCATAGGGCTACAGAGGATTTATATTTGTTTTATGCTAAGCAGGAAAAAGTTTTTGAAAATAGTATAAAGACACTTATTAACAAGATACCTGATAATGCAAGTGTAGTAATAGCAGCAGACCACGGAATGATGCGTATAGATGAATATATAAATATTAAAGATGTAGATGGTTTAACATCTGTGAAACCAAGGTTTTTAGAATCAGAACACTATGTAGAACTTGAAGATGGTATATCACTTGATAACTATATATTATCCTATACTAACAGAGGATATTTCATTGGAGGAGGAGAAAGGGATTTTTACAGTCATGGTGGGTGCAGTATTGAAGAAGTAATTGTTCCTTTTATATATGCCAGACCGTTACCAAGTAGTAAGTTTACTTCGTATACAGTAACTAAAACAATAGATAGTACCGGAGAAACAATAATCTTTCATGATGGCAAGAAATTGAAATTGCCATTCAAAATTAATGATAAAGAGCATGTATTTTTAACTAATTTATATAGATTTAATTCTCTTAATACAAAAGATATTGAAAAAATATTTAAGAATCAATTTGGGAATGCAGGGTTGATTGATGGTATGTTGAGAAGATTTATTAGGAAATTGCAGGGGGCAGGAATCAAAATAATAGATACAACATCAGCAGGAGAGTTTATTGTTTATAAAATTAATACTGAAAATCTATTTGGAGGTGGATGGAATGAGTGAAGTTCTTAAAGATATAATAAATGCACTTCGAAATGGCACAGTTCCAGCGGAAGGAACAGAATATATTGCCGTTGGCATTGATGAAGAATTAAAAGAGATTGAAAGTCAGTTGGAATATGTAAGAAAAGATAAAAGTGCATTTAAATTTATTATAGGTGATTATGGTTCAGGTAAAACATTTTTTAGTACGGCAGTTAGAGAAATGGCATTTAGCAAGAATTTTGTTGTATCTTCTGTTGTCATATCATCTGAAGCCCCGTTACATAACTTTGAAGAATTATATAGAAAAATAATGGGGGGATTAAGAGTAGCAGATAATAAGAAAATACCTGCTTTTTCTATAATCCTTGAAGAATGGCTTTTAGATTTGGAGGATAAAGTTTCAGCAATTGAAGGAATATCACCTGAAGACAATGAGGAAGAGTTTAAAAAGGCTATGGACAAGAAGATAAATGAGGAGTTGCTTGTTGTAGGTTCAATAGCATCTTCATTTGCTAACTCCATACGGGCATTTTATAATGCCAAATATAAAGGTGATACTATATTAGCCCAGGCTGCAGTAGGGTGGTTAAAAGGTGAGAATATAGGTATAGAAATAAAGAGAAAACTTGGTGTAACTGGTTCTGTAAAAAGAGAAAACTCATTTGAGTTTTTTAGGGCATTGCTTCATATGATAAAAAGCACAGGGTATGAAGGCCTTGTGATAATATTGGATGAAGTTGAAACAGTGCAAAAACTACCACGAAAAGACTTGAGGGACCACGCATATGAAAATTTAAGGCTTTTTATTGATGAGGCAGATAGAGGAGGATTTCCAAACTGCTACTTCCTGTATACTGGTACGGAAGAATTGATGGAAAGTGAGAAAGGTTTTAAGAGTTATGAGCCTATTCATCAAAGGGTAGAAGTGAAAAAAGATGAAGAACATAGAAATTTGAGACAACCAGTAATTTATCTTGAGAAGTTTAATAGTGATAAATTAGTTCAGGTATCTAAAAAAGTAAAACAAATACACGGTCAAGTTTATAATTGGCATCCAGAGTCAAAAATTACAGAGCATTTTATTGAGAAACTTGTTAGAGAAGTAAGTTCAGGCTTTGGAGGAGAAATCAAGGTAGGTCCAAGAGGTTATTTAAGAATTTTCGTTGATATATTAGACAAGGCGCAGATGTATGATGATTATATACCAGAAGAACAGTTTAAATTTAATGAGGAAATAATAAACAAAGCAGTAGAAGTGGAAAAGGAAACTGCACACATTGTTAACTTTTAGGTGTAGGAATATGAGTAACTTTAATCTTTTATGTGAGCCAATTAAAAATGGAATTATAACAAAATTGGGGTGGAGAAATCTAACGCCGGTGCAAGAGTTGAGTTTTCCTGAAATTATAAGTGGTAAAAATGCTATTATTCTTGCTCCTACCGCTGGAGGTAAAACAGAAGCCGCTTTTTTGCCAGTATTAAATGTAATGTATACAGAGAATTTAGAACCTATATCAATTATTTATGTATCACCAATAAAAGCACTATTAAATAATCAGGAAGAAAGGCTTAAAAAACTTTCTTCCTTTGTATATTCAGATGTTTTTAAATGGCATGGGGATGTAGAAAGTAGCGAAAAGCAAAAGTTTTATAAAAATCCACCTCAAATTTTAATGATTACACCTGAGTCCCTTGAAGTTATTTTGATGAGCCAGAAAATTGATAAAAAGCGACTATTTGCAAATATAAGATTTATAGTAATAGATGAAATACATGCTTTCGCTGACAGCGAAAGGGGAATACATCTTATGGCTGTGGCTGAAAGAATCCAATCATTTTCAAAATTTGACATACAACGGATAGGGCTTTCAGCAACGGTAGGAAATCCGCATGAAATTTTAAAATGGATGCAAGGAAGCAGCACTAGGGAAGGGATAGTAATTAATCCTCCAAAAGAAAAGAAACCTAAAAAAATTGAAATAAAATATGTGGATGAGGTAAAGGATGACTTTCAGCAGGATATTGCGAAAAGGATTTTTGGCAAAAAGGCACTGTTTTTTTCAAATAGCAGAACAGCAGCAGAAGAATTAAAACTGCTTATTGAAGGTAGTGGTATTGATTGTCATGTGCATCATTCATCTATTAATAAATATTTTAGAGAAATTGCAGAAGAAAAATTTAAGATAGGCAATAATACTGCTATAATAGCAACAAGTACACTGGAACTTGGTATAGATATAGGAGACCTTGATATAGTTTTGCAGTTAGATTCACCTAATTCTGTATCTTCTTTCTTGCAGAGACTTGGTAGAACGGGAAGAAGGGAGAACAGTATTGCACATTTTGTGTTTTTCCCTACCGATAAGGAAAAACTTGTTTTCTCAATTGCAATATTGAATTTAGCAATTAGAGGATGGGTAGAAAATGTTTATCTTGTAAGAAAGGCTTATGATATACTGTTTCAACAGATATTGGCAATTACCTTATCAACTATGGGAACTGATTTAGAATCCATTTATGAATTATTCAAAAATGTCGACTCATTTTCAGAAGTATCTAAAGAAGATTTTATGTTTTTAATTAAGCATATGGTGGAGAACAAGTATTTGATGTATGAAAGAGGAAAGATATTTATTGATACTGAAACAGAAAAAAAGTTTGGGGGAAGAAATTTTATAACCTTATACTCTGCTTTTGATACTAATAAAGAGTTTACAGTTAAATATAAAAATCGTTCTATAGGAAGTTTAGAAAGATGGTTTGTAAATGCATTAGGAGATAATTTTCAGTTTGTGCTTGCAGGCAGGTGCTGGCAGACAGATAAAATTGACTATGATAGAGGTATTTTATATGTTATTGAAGCCGAATATGCACGACCTCCAAAATGGATGTCTGAAGGTGGTTTTGTATCATTTGAATTGGCTCAAGAGTATTTAAATGTACTAACGTCAAATGAGGCATACAATTTCTTAAATAAGACGGAACTTGATTTATTAAATGAAATTCGTTATGAAGAAAGAAGTTTTGGATTAGAAAGAGGTAAAATACTTATTGAAGAAAGCAAAAACGATTATATTTTTTATACATATGCGGGGAATAGAGTAAATTATACTTTGGCAACAGTATTATCTTTAATTAATAGATATTATGATATTGTAGGAGTAACTTGGAAGGGATTTAAACTTCGATGCAGGGATAAAGAATTTAAAATCAATTCTGATATTATATCGGAAGAAATAAATAAGATTAGAACTAATCCAAACTACTTTGAGAACGAAAAAATAACAGAGTTAATTGAAAGAGTACCTGATATTACTACATCAAAATTTCAAAGATATTTACCGCAGGAATTAAGAAGGAAGCAGTTATTTGATTATATTTATGACCTTGAGAAAACAAAGGAATTTATTAGAGATAATCAAATGAAGGTGTTAAAAATCTATTGTTAAGCAAGGAGGGGTCTTTATGAACAATATCGAGAAACAATTGAAAAAACTTGAAAAGAAATTGAAAAAAGCAGATGGTTATGCAAGTTTTAATGAATTATTTAATCTGGATTTTATGAGAAAGTATACGGATTTCAGTAGTATAGAAGAATTCTTTAAATTTGGAGGATTTGAAGTAAACACTCAAGAGGATTATGACAATCTTCCTCAAGAAGAACTTGATAAAGTGGTTCGTGAGAAAACAAAATTTAAGACTTGGGAAGAGATGCTTCACTGCGCTGGAAAAGAAGAAATGGTAAGAAGATTAAAAAAACAGGGATTTGATGTAAAATAGGCTTTACATCAGTAATTGAATGTGTGAATAAACTCAGTAATGCAATGGCCAATAACAAGGAAATAGTTTTAAGAAAATGAATGGGTGAACAGTATGATTTCTGCTTCTATAGAAAATATTATCAAGGAATTTAATTGGGATACTATCATCAAAATGTACGGCAGTTCTCACAATTCTGTTATAGGGTTTTTGTCAAGCGAATGGATTAAAAAGTCATCTGACCATTCAGTGCTGGATGGAGCCCCTTCTCCTTTTGTCGGAAAGGGAAGAAAAGGGCAAAAGAATGCAGATATTTTATTATGTAAAGGAGATAAGCCTTTTATAGTGATTGAAGTAGAAACGACAGTTGCTAAATATTTAGAGAAGATAGATTCAATTGCAGCCTATTTGGAAAATACAAAAGATTACAATGGAATTGGTTTTGGTCTATTAGTTATGCTTAACAATACAAATGGTGCAGACAAGTATAAGCATAATTGGCACGATGCAAAAGAATATGCTGTAAGTAAAGATATTCCGATTGCATTTGTTTCTATTGAAATGAGTAAGGCAGATTTAGGGGATACTGTTTTGGACAAATTAAAGAGAAGAAATGAATATTACTCGTGGGAAATCAGCAGCATAGATTATTGGGTTTATGGAAGTGATAGAAAGATAATTGAAGGGAACTTGTTGAAAAGAAAAATTGAAAAATCATAATTAAGGAAGTATGTTTCATGGATAGATATGAACGAATACTCGGAGGGCTTTTTGGCGTTGCATGTGGCGATGCCCTTGGCGGAACGCTGGAATTCATGTCAAAGGATGAGATTGAAAGGAAATATGGATATTTAAAAGATATTATCGGTGGAGGCTGTTGGGATTTAGAACCTGGGGAAGTAACGGATGATACAATGATGACTATTGCCGTCGCAGAAGGCATTCTGGATAACCCAGAGAATCCTATCGAAGATATCGGAAAACACTTTATTGAATGGTATGATGGTAAACCTAAAGATATCGGCAATATTATCCGAATTGCACTTAGCGAGTATAAACGAAGCAGTGACTGGATGAAAACAGCCTACTACGCCCATCAGGCAACAGGTGGTATGAGTGCTGGGAATGGTTCACTTATGAGGTGCTTGCCAGTTGCGCTTTATTATAATGATGTTGAAAAAATGCTTGAGATAACTGCCTCCCAAAGTGTTCTTACCCATTATGACCAGAAAGCAACGGATGCCTGCCAGTTTTATAATCTGTTAGTTTATGATTATCTAAATGATAAGCCTAAAGTACCTGCTATAAGAGAACATATTGAAAAGTATCCAGAGTATAAGCAGGTATTTCAGGTATCAAAAGAAGAATTGAAGCCAACGGGATATGTGTTTGATACCTTGATATGTGCATTATGGTGTTTTATTAACACTTCTTCCTTTGAGGATGCTGTATGTGAAGCAGCCAACCTTGGAGGAGATGCGGACACTATAGCCGCTATTACAGGAGGAATGGCTGGGGTGTACTATGGCTATGATGCTATCCCTGACAGGTGGAAGGAAAAGATATTGGTAAAAGAGCAGTTAATTTCTATCGCAAAGAGGATAATAAAGGGTAATAGGGAAGTATAGGATTCAGATGAGTCATTCCAATATATACATATGAAGATTACTGCAACAAATATATTACCAATGCTTTTAAAGATGAAGACTGTAAAAGGCCACTTGCATATTATAAAAGATTATGGTAATATTTTCTTATTATTTCATAACAAGTACCTAGAACCTTGATAATTAAGTCTTTGTTGGTCTTTACCTATATATAAAATCATCTTTCCTTTAAACAGAATTACATATGGGGGGGGGTATTGATTCCATATTAGTTAAAAACATAATAATCTTAAAGGAGAAATTTATATGATAAAAAAGGAAAAGATAGCAAGGTGATAGGAATTAATAAAGTACAAACAGATGATTGGGTAAAACACAGGGATGGCGTAGGTACTATATTAACACGCGAGCAGATAGATTTTTTCAAATTGTGTAGAGAGTTTAATAATGAGTTTTATAAAGGCAGTATCAAAACTGTTGTAATACCCTATGAAAATGGAGATATAAAATATATAGGGGGAATAAAGGAACTTCATGCCCACGATAAAGGGAAACTATACTATAGAGGAAATGTTCCTTACAAAGAAGGATATTTTAGGCATGGAATGTACTTAGGGTCTGAAGAAACACAGTGCACACATATTTTTATGGATGACATTATAGAAGATATATGCCATTATATACCTTCAATGGATAGAAGCATATTGAGAGAGGCTTCTGAGAGTATTGGGACAGTTCAAGATGTGGAAGATTATTTAGTTAAGAATGATATTTCAAACCAAGTAGAAAAAATAATATATCGTACAATAGTTGTAGAATAGTTATTTTATAGAAAATTAAAAGATACTGACGGAGGCACATCTCCTTTACAGCCAGTTTTGCAACTGGAATTAAACGTAATGGGGGTGTGCCTTTTTAAATTATTGATTGGTCATTAGGAAAGAAAAGTGACGTTAGTGCTTGGCTTAAGAATAAAGGGACACGGTTTAAGGAGGATGAAGGGATGCTTACTGTTGATGAGTTCACAGAAAAAATTCTACATGATTTTAAGAAGGTATTTCCTGAAGTGAAGAAAGAAGAAAAATTTATCCGCCTTGGTACAG
>ENA-UOOM01001982-UOOM01001982.1-fermentation-metagenome-genome-assembly--contig:-NODE-1982-length-17958-cov-3.470536_pt1 | contig 17958 bp, 16 predicted proteins | sample MGYA00245781_ERZ724031 | MGnify/ENA primary metagenome ERZ724031 (study PRJEB28704, sample SAMN03018317) | fermentation metagenome | biome: anthropogenic terrestrial biome; feature: soil; material... | reverse complement strand
CCTGTTTTGAGACAAGCGGATTAAGACAACGCATATATAAAAAGAATAATTACACCGTCATTGCAGACTGTTATAATGCCTCTCCGGAATCTATGCAGGCTGCCCTTTCCGTTCTTGCGGAGCAAAAGGGAAGGAAAATCGCAGTTCTCGGGGATATGCTTGAGCTCGGTTCGTTTGCACCGCATTTGCATGAAAAAGTAGGGCAATACGTTCTCGAGAGCAAAACCGACATTCTGCTGACCGTCGGTTCGCTCGCAAAAAGCATCGCTATTCCCTGTGACGGCAAAATAGAGGTATATTCCTTTGAGGACGGCGAATATGATAAAGCAGCGGGTAAACTCAGGGATATCCTTAAAGACGGCGACACCATTTTATATAAAGCGAGCAATCGTATGAAGCTCCAAAAAATCATTGAGCTTGTATAATAAAAAAACCAATCGTACATAAAAAAAGCCTGAAGGGAATAACAGTATGGATTACCGGATGTTGGCGGCATTTGGACTTTCTTTCGTAATAAGCGTCATATTATACAAAATATTTATACCCATATTGCGTAAGGTGAAGTTAGGACAGAAAATACTCGAAATCGGCCCCGCGTGGCATAAGTGCAAGGAGGGAACTCCGGTTCTCGGAGGTCTGTTCTTCATCGCACCGATGATTGTGGTTGTAGTAATATTCTTGTTTTCCGAGAATCTTGGCGAAAACGACTACGGCTTGCTGGCGGTTTTCGGAATGGCGCTCGCTTTCGGATTAATCGGGTTTATCGACGATTATGTAAAACTTTTCAAAAAACGTAACAAGGGGCTTTCGGCAACACAAAAGTTAGTGCTGCAATTCCTTGTCGCCGCCGTTTATTTGTGGATAAACAGCAGCTACTGCGGCAAAGACAGCTCGCTATATCTTCCGATTGGGGACAGAAGCATCGATCTCGGTGTTTTTTACTATTTTGCCGCTATTATCGTGATTGTCTATATGGTTAACTGCTCGAATCTGACAGACGGAATCGACGGCTTGCTCGGAACAATTTCGGTTATTATAGGTATTTTCTTCTTCCTGATATCTTTTATGATGCCTGAGAACAATTCAGGTATTCTGACAGCATCTCTGGTGGGTGCGCTTATTGGCTTCCTTATATTCAATCTCCATCCCGCAAAAATCATTATGGGCGACACCGGCGCGCTTTACCTCGGCGGATTCCTTGTCGGTATGGCGTTTTATTTTAATATGGAAGTCCTGATTTTCATTATCATGTTCGTCTGGCTTATCGAGGGTGTATCAGATATTTTACAGGTGGGGTATTACAAACTCACAAAGAAGCGTATATTCAAGATGGCACCCATACATCATCATTTCGAAATGTGCGGTTGGAGCGAATTCAAGATTGTCACGGTGTTTTCCGTAATAACCGCGTTTATGTGCGGTGCGGCATATTTTATTTATATTATGTAAACCAACAAAAATAAAGAGAGAGAGAGTATGAGCCCTGTAAACAAAAGGGAAGTGAATAACAAAACAGTGCGCAGCACAAAACCGGGTACATCCGGGAGGACTGATAAACCCGCCCGGAATTCTGCTGCGCCTGTGAAGAAATCACCAGATCTTATACGGAAAAAAGGTACATCGCTTTCCATAAGCAAATCCCAGGGTACGATAATTAGGCTGATCGGCGAGGTGGACAGACCTTTTCTTGTTATTGTTGTGGCTCTTTTATGTATCGGCTCCGTTATGATTTTCAGCGCATCTTATGCTTTTGCTGAAAATGAGTTTAACGATTCGTACTATTTTGCCCGTAAGCAGCTCGGATGGGTGGTTGCAGGACTTGCAATCATGGGCTTCGTCGCAAAGTTTGTCGATTACCGCTGGATAAAAAAATGGGCATTTGTAGGCTATATATTCTCACTCGTCCTGAACTTTCTTGTTCCGGTGATCGGAGTTGAGGTTAAGGGTGCGATAAGACAGGTAGACCTCGGTTTTATCAACTTTCAACCCTCGGAACTGATGAAATTCTTTGTTATTTTAATACTTGCCGCCTATGTAAGCGATAATCATGCTCAAATACGCACTTTCCGGAAAGGAGTAATGCCGTTCATTATTTTCGGCGGTATGGCAGCAGCATCGATAATGGTGCAGCGGCATCTTTCAGCCACAATAATAATATGCCTCATCGTGCTGGTTATGATGTATTTGAGCGGTACAAAAGGTATATGGGTGGGCGGAGCTCTCGGAGCAGGTGTTGCTGCTGTGGCTTTTGTTCTGACCGGAACCGGTCGCGAGGTCCTTGGGAAATTAGTTCCCCATGCGGTTAAAAGATTACAGGTCTGGGAAGACCCGATAGCATATATGCGGGATGCGGAAACAAACTGGGGAGGATGGCAGCCCTCGCAGTCGCTGTTTGCAATATCCTCCGGCGGATTCTGGGGGTTAGGTCTCGGTCAGAGTATCGAGAAGTACGGTTATCTTCCCGAGCCGCAGAACGATTACATATTCGCGATTCTCTGTGAGGAGCTTGGCTTTTTCGGAGCTACAATGGTCATAGGGCTTTTTATTGCTTTTGCGTGGCGTGGATTTAAAATCGCAAAAAACGCACCGAACAGATTCACCTCTCTTTTGGTTATGGGCATCACTTCACAGGTTGTTTTGCAGGTTATTTTAAATATCGCCGTGGTTACAAACACGATACCGAGTACCGGAATCGGACTCCCGTTTTTCAGTTACGGCGGAACAAACCTCATAATACTGCTTGCCGAGATGGGTATAATTTTATCCATATCAAGATACTCCTATTTGGAAAAGGGTCAGTAGAACTAATTCAATGGATTGCGTCAATTCGTTATTGCACAGCTTTAAGCTCAAATCACTCAACGGAAAAAGGGGAATTTTATGCGTGTTTTATTTTGCGGAGGCGGTACTGGCGGACATGTAAATCCTGCGATTACGATAGCGGAAACGATAAAAAGCAAAATGCCCGACACCGAAATAGCCTTCATCGGCACTGAGCACGGCATCGAGAGCAGTCTTGTTCCAAAAGCGGGGTATCCCATCTCATACGTAAAGGTAAAGGGTTTTAAACGCAGTCTTTCCCTTTCAAATATAAGCGCTGCTTTCAGAGCCGTAACCTCAGTTTGGGAGTCAAGGCGGATAATAAAAAAATTCGCACCGGATTTAGTTATCGGCACGGGAGGTTATGTAAGCTGGCCTACCGTAAAAGCTGCCTCAAAGCTCAAAATACCCTGTTTGATTCACGAACAGAATGCATATCCCGGAGTAACAACAAAGATGCTTTCAAAATATGCCGATAAAATCTGCATAAGCTTTGAGGAGAGCAGAAAACTGTTTGACGAAAATGTTCAGGATAAAATACTGCTCACGGGTAATCCTATCAACGCTTTTCATTATGATTATAGTGAAGTGAGGAAAGAGTTAGGCATAAAGGAAAAAGAACCGTATATATTGTCTTACGGTGGCAGTATGGGCGCTGATAAGGTAAATGAGTATGTGTTTGATATGATGGTGAATTACTCTGTACCCTCGGGCATAAGGCATTCCCACGCGGTAGGCAGGGTAGGATGGGAAAAATACTCTGCTTTAAAAAAGAAAAAAGGGCTCGATAATAAGAAAAACATAGAGATAAGCGAATATATATATGATATGCCCAAGCGTCAGACGGCGGCGGATATCATCATAGCACGGGCGGGAGCAATAACTCTTGCGGAATTGGCTTACAGGGAAAAAGCGGTGATTTTTATCCCGTCACCGAACGTCACAGAGGATCATCAGTACAAAAACGCAAAGGTTCTGGCAGACGCGGGCGCTGCAATAGTGTTCAAAGAAAAAGACCTCAACGGAGAGATTTTAGCATCAACAGTAAAGCGATTTATAGAAAACCCTGACGAAATAAAAAAGATGCAAAATGCGATCGCTCGTTTTGCGCTTCCCGATGCAGCGGATAAAATAGCCGGCATAGCGATTAAAATGATACGGTAATATTTTATATAAAATACACCGTTTTTTGTCATCGGCAGTAAGCATGTGGAGAAAGTAAAAGAGATGGAACAGGCACGTTTTAAGAGAAAAACCATAACAATGGAGGTTCTTTTGAGCCAACAACAGAAAAAGCGTTTTCGCAGAGCCGTTTTTTATACGGTGCTGTTTGTTTTGGTTACTGTTGTGTTCCTTACTGTCGCTTTTGTGGTTTTTTTCAGAGTCAGAAATATAAATATTACGGGCAACGCCCGCTACAGCGTCGATGATATTATCGTTTCTCTGCCCGTAAAGCTTGAGGACAACCTTTACAGTTTCAGAGCGGACGAGCTGGAGACCGGCTTAAAAAAGCGTTTCCCCTATATATCGGAAGTTAATGTTACGAGGAAAATTCCTTCTCATCTTAATATAGAGATTATAGAAACCGATGTTGCTATGTATACTGAGATTTCGGGGGATTACTATCTTCTTTCGGACGGTCTGAGAGTGCTTGACAGGATTGAGGACCCCGCAATTATACCGCAGGGGACAATGGAGCTTAAAACGAGCGCCGTTAAGCGTTGTATTGTGGGCGAATCGGCAAGTTTTATCGATTCAAGGGCTTATGATGCGATTGTGGAGCTGTATAAGAACATAACGGACAGCGGCATAAAAAACAAAATAAAAACCATCGATATGACCAGCAGGTTTGATATATATATACATTATGAGGACAGGTTTAAAGTTTATATGGGGGATATGGAGTATTCAGATATAAAAATCCAGTTTTTGATAGGCATAATAGAGAAGCTGAAAGCGGAGGACAAGGGCAGGATTGATGTTTCCGATTATCATGTTGCGACGGCAACTCTGTCATAATGATGTTTTTTTTGCGAAAACGAATGAAATAAGCTTAAAAATCGGCTTTTCTGACAGAAATATAAAAAAAAGACTTGCTTTATTTTAAAAAACATATTATTATATAAGTTATGATAGTTTAGAGATTATTATAAAAACTTGGAGGGTTTAAAATAATGCCAAATGTATTTGAAAACACAAGCAGAGTTGTGATTAAGGTTATCGGCATCGGCGGCGGCGGTGGAAATGCTGTCAACCGCATGATTTCAGCATTTGATTTACCCGATGTGGAATTTATCAACATTAATACAGATTCTCAGATACTTGTAAGATCAAGTGCTCCTGTAAAAATATCGATAGGAGAGAGGATTACAAAGGGTCACGGTGCCGGCTCCAATCCCGAGCTTGGCGAAAAGGCCGCCGACGAATCCGTTGAGGAGATTACTAATGTTATGAAAGGCGCAGATATGGTTTTCATCACTGCCGGTATGGGCGGCGGAACCGGAACCGGCGCAGCTCCGATCGTGGCACGTATCGCAAAGCAACTCGGCATCCTCACTGTAGCCATTGTAACTAAGCCTTTTAATTTTGAGGGCAGAAAGAGAATGCAGCAGGCAGAGATGGGTATCGAAAAGCTCTCCGAGTATGTAGACTCCTTAATCGTTATCCCGAACGAGCGGTTAAAGCTCCTTACGGATAAGAGAATTACATTCCTTAACGCTTTCCAGGAGGCGGATGATGTCCTTCGCAAGGGCGTGCAGAGCATTTGCGAGCTCATAACCGTCGAAGGGGTAATCAACCTTGATTTTGCCGATGTTTTCGCTGTTATGGAGAACGCGGGGCTCGCTCATATGGGCGTGGGCAACGCAAAAGGCAAGGACAAGGCAGAGCAGGCAGCAAAGATGGCTATGTCAAGTCCGCTGCTTGAGACAAATATCAGCGGAGCAAGGGGCATTGTTGTCAACGTCACAGCTTCTCCCGATATCGGTCTTGATGAGATTGACAACGCTATCAATATGATTACCGACGAGGCACAGCCTGACGCAACAATCATCTTCGGTGCGGCATTCGATCCGGAGCTTGAAGACGAGATGAAGATAACATTGATTGCAACAGGATTTGAGGCAAACAAAAAGGCATCCGACGTAAAAAGACAGATGCAGCAGGCTCAGTCCGCACAGATGGTCAAGAAAGCCGAGACGGTTTCAGCCGACTTTACAGACCAGACCGGCGACGATGAGATAAATAATATAATAGAGATGCTTAACAGGGGCAGGCGTTCGTAATCACTTGGGACATAAAGCGTTAGTATTATGCTTAACTCTGCAATAAATAAGATTTTGAGCGGCAGTGAAAACTGCCGCTTTTCATATCCGTATAATGATTGAAATTATGCTTTTTTACTCGATATTACGGGGGGATAATAAGTGTTTTCTGATAACAAAATAATAAACACCGATAAAGTATAATGTAAAATATTGGAAAAAACGCAAATTTTAACTGTAAATTGTTGACAAAGACTCAGTAAAATCGTATAATAGTTAATAATTATTTATGTGCGAGGTAACGATGGTAAACATTAAGTATCTGCGTCAGCCCGGTTTTATTTTCGATTTGATCAGAATTTTTGCTCTGCATTTCAACAAGATCAGATGGAACGAGCTGTTCGTTATTAAGAATAAAGAGCAGGAGGATTGTCTGTTTTATGAGAACGTGTTAAGGGAATTTCCCGTAAAAACCGATGATATAGGCATCTTCTTTATCTATCTGGACAACAAGAGTTGCTTTTTTCTTGATCGTTTTATATGCAATAACAAAAGAATATTGGATGTTGACTACAGTATTGACAATTTTTTAGCCGAGATTCCGGATGCGCCTGTTTTATCGCAGGAGCTTGTCGATTATTACCTGCCTGATTCAAAAATAAAGGTTGATCTTAAAAACCATGAGTTTTATACGGGTTTATTGGAACTCATACAACAGCAGGACTTTAGCGACAAGATGAAAAACATGATTCTATCTTTTTTTATAAATCCCGAAAAGGCTATAAGCAACCTGAAAAACGAGTTTATAGAAAAAAGGATTCTGCTTATGCAGTATTATCAAAGGGATTATAAGGTAAATGATGATTTTCAAAAAGATTTTGACCTTTCCGCCTGGAATAACAGGCTTAAGAAATGCGGGCTTTTGAAAAAAGACATTACCGGAGATACTGATTATTATATCTCTATATGCCATATAGCCAAAAATGTAATAAAAATACATATAAAAGATAATGTATGCCTTCAGATTTTAGGCTTTGATTATTCTCTTAAACTCAAAGAATCCGAGCTTATGGCGAGCAGTATACATTTTGATGTTTTCGGAAAAATCATATCTGATTCAAACCGTTTGAGTATAATTAAAATGCTGAAAAATTCATGCGAGTTGTCGACGAGCGAAATTGCGAAAAGACTCGGCATCAGCCTTAATGCGGTTTATTATCATCTGGATATGATGATGCAGGTGCATATGCTCAAGAGCAGAAATGAGGGAAGGACGGTTTATTATAAAATCAATGAGGAATACTTTTTAAGAGCAGCCGAAGCCATCTACAGCTTTTGCACCAACAGAGGGATCGCATAGCTACATAAACGCTTGTTTCAATAAAGCATAATAAACGGGATAGTACCATACCGGCACAATCCCGTTTTTTTATTTATTTTTTCGCGGGTTTTTAGACGGTATCGCGTTCGCTATTCCGGTTTTTACAAGCGTCTGATAAAATAGAATCCCCAAAAAACCGCAGGTGATTAATTCTCCGGCTCCTACTGTAAGCATAAAATAACCAATTCCCCGATCAATCTGATATGCGTATTTCAACACAAAAGGAATTATCAAGACATTTGCCGCAATCGGAAACAGGGGAGCGACCCATTTGTTCTTACCCAGATAATATGTTCCAAAAGCGCCGATAAGAGTGGCTATCGAACCGAAAAAGACATCCCAGATAACTGTTCCCGGTGTGATAAGATTCGCAATAAAACAGCCGACAAAAAGCCCCGGAATTGCCGCCGGAGTAAACATCGGCAGAATGGTAAGTGCCTCCGAAATACGGAACTGAACGCTGCCGCTCGACATCCCAAAGGCGGCGGAAACGAGGGTGAGTACGACATACAAAGCTGCGATAACGGCTCCTGTCGCTAAATAAACTGCTTTTTCTTTCATTTTTTTCTCCTTTAGTTTTGTTTTAAGTGAGGAAGGTCTCGAACTCACTTTTTATATTTTATCATAATGCGGCATAAAAGTCGATGTTTATTTTTGATAAACCGCAGGATATTTAATAAGGATTTCCGCATTGACAGATAAAAAACAGATAAAAAAAGCCGGTAAAAAGTTTTGTCGGTTTTTTATTTGTAATCTCAGTAAAATAATTGATAAAAACACCTGAAAAAGGGTCAGAATGTTATGATCGGGTCAATATTCAGACAGTTTTCCGACTTGCTGACGACATAAACAGTCGTTTTTTGTAGAATGTATCAAAAGCCCGTACTTTTTATCAGGGCAGTGTAGGCAATTTTTCGTTCCGAATTTGTAACATATCACAAAAAAAACCGGAATTTTTGCACTTGACAAAGCTTCGTGGATGTTTTATAATAATCATGTAATAAAATAGTAAGTTGATTGTCAGGGTAGGGGCATTAATAGTAAAAAATCCGTGCAAATACTATCTTAAAGAAAGACTCCCTCTTGTCGCCGTATCTACTGCAAAAACCGGCTTCGGCTTTTTAAAAAAACACTCAAAAAGAATAAAACAAACCCGATAATAATCATAATATCGGGTTATTTATTTGGTTATTTGTTCTATCTTTCATTATCCCGAAGTTGTCCGAGCGTACCGCCGGGGTGGAATTTTACATATTGTTCAGGGGTAATATTTACTCTCTCCTGCAGTACGATTGATAGGCATTGTATAGCAAAAATCTCTGCCAGAACAGACGCTCTCGGAGCGCGGTTCAAAGGTCCGCCTTCCTGTTTTACGCCTGCAAAGATATGGAAGTCCGAGAATTTTGCAAGCCACGAATCCTTGTTTCCGGTTACCGCGATAATTTTGCAGCCGTTGTTTTTCACAGCGGAAGCGGTTGCTTTCAGTTCGGCAGTATTCCCACTGTTTGAAATGCAGATGACAACGTCCCCTTTTACAAGCTGTCCGCAGGAGCCATGTACCGCCTCGGTGCCGTGCAAATAAAAAGCGGGCGTTCCAGTTGACGAAATCAGAGAAGCCGCATAAGTGGCAACATGAGACGGTTTTCCGATTCCCGTGATATGCAGTCTGCCGCCATTTTTGCGGGATGCATCTATTATATCTGCAGCTCTATTGATATCGTCACGGTTGATATTTTTTATGTAGCCGAAAAACTCTTTTTGCGATATGTCGATAAAATCATCTAATGCGCTCATCAGTTATATGCTCCTCTCATAAATTTTTACAATTTTCTTTCGGCACTATCTCAATGACTCGAATTTTTTTATATCAAAATTATGTTCTTCCATAACACCAAGAACCTTGTCAATAGTCGGCAGGCTGGGCTGCGCTCCCATATTTGACACGGTAATTCCCGCAGTACAGTTTGCGAATTGAAGCGCATCTTTATAATCTATACCAAGACATATTGCGGTGCAAAATGCGCCTACAAAGCTATCTCCGGCAGCAGTAGGGTCGGTAGGTTTTCCGCAGTCGACACAAGGACTCATAAGGAACAGTTCGTCATTTCCGAAAGCTGCCCCTTTACTTCCCAGAGTTATCAGAGCATTTTTTACTCCCATTGTGTTGAGCGAAAGAATAGCTTTTCTTATGTTTTCATCAGCATCGGGATAAATACCGGTAATGTCGAAAGCTTCATGCTCGTTTGGGGAAATATAGGTCAGACAGGAGAGAAGCTCTCTGCTTATCGGCACAAAGGGCGCGGAGTTGAGCATAACCGGAACTCCCTTATGAAATGCGTATCCTGCAACGATCTCGTTGATTTGCATGGGTATTTCCAGTTGCAGGATAACCATATCGTATTTTGAAATTTCTTTCTCCAAAAAGGCAACATCATCGGGCGTTATTTTCATATTGGCACCCGGAACGACGATAATGCGGTTATAGGTTGTGTCATCGTGAACCTCTAACTGCACATTTCCGATAGCACTTGAAACCGAAGCGTCTTTTTTTACATATGTAGTATCCACGTTGCTTTTTTCGAGAGATTCCAGTAAAGCGATTCCGTAGCTGTCGTCGCCTACTTTTCCGACCATTGTTACATCAGCACCTAATCTTGCTGCCTGAACTGCCTGATTTGCTCCTTTTCCTCCCGGTGCAGTGCGGAAATCGCAGCCGATGACTGATTCACCGCTGGACGGAAACTTTTCTGAGCTTACAATCAAATCCATAACAAGGCTACCGACAACTAAAATCTTTGGCTTTTTCATAGTATAGTTTTACCATGCCTCTCCGTCATCAGATTTGTTAATATACAAAAATCCGTTGTATTTTCGTTTATTGCCGATTTACTAACTGAATGATATAATAAAAACCGCTTATTGTCAAGCGAACATAATTGTATACTCCGTTCGGTACGTCATTCTTATAATCGTTTTAACATAAAAAAGCGTTGAATTAAAATTATCAATTGGATATAATATTATTATCAGGTAAAAAAATACATTATTTAAACAGGAGAGTATTATGTTTTCTTTAAAAAATCGCATTGCCGTTGTTACGGGAGCATCTTCCGGCTTAGGTCTTCAGATGGCAGAAGGTTTTGCAAAGCAGGGAGCCGATCTGGTCCTTATGGCAAGAAGGATCGAACGACTTGAAGCCATTGCAGAAAATTTCAGAGCTCAGGGAGCAAGATGTCTGCCGATACAGTGTGATGTTACGAAAACAGAGGAAATAAACAGGGCAGCCGTCGCTGCCATTAAAGAATACGGAAAAGTAGATATTTTAGTCAACAACGCCGGAGCCGCAAAGAATGCCGGTGTTTTGGAAATGACCGACGAAGAATGGAATTTTACCATAGATGCTGATTTGACAAGTGTTTTCAAAGTGACCAGAGCTTTTGCAAAGTATATGGTTGAAAAGAAATACGGTCGTATTATCAATATAGCTTCTGTATACGGACAGGTCGGAAATACTGCTATGGATACTATCGCATATCATTCCTCAAAGGGCGGTGTCATTAATTTTACCAGGGCTGTTGCAGCAGAGCTGGCAAAATACAATATAACCTGCAACGCCATAAGCCCGGGGTACTTTGAAACGGAATTGACTGCCGACACATTAAAAACCGAATATTTCACTAATTTTATGAAAACAACCGTACCGCTTGGACGATATGGCGCAAAGGGTGAGTTGAATGCAGCTGCTGTCTTCCTCGCCTGCGACGAAGCATCATATATCACCGGTCAGAATATCAAGGTTGACGGCGGATTCACTTCGGTTTAATAAAAAACGACGGTAAATTGTTATATTAGCCGCTAAAACGACTTCTGCTTTTTGCTGTTATAATTATGCGTTAGATTATATAAAAATCATCCCGTAAACAGTTGTTTACGGGATGTTCAGTTCCATAAAAGTACAGTTATATCAGTACAATCCGTTGAATTTCCTTACGCCCCAGCTTTTCAAAATTCTGATGCAAAGTAAAATCAAAATAACAACAACGAGCAGTACGGCAAGAGCGAAAATGTAAAAATCAAACCCGGTAAACACATAAATGAGAATAGTGGTTATCATAAATCCAAAGGTCAGCAGCATTGTTAAAAAGACGCTCATGCTCTGCTTTATTACAACCGTTTCGTTTTCAAAATCAAGCTTGGGATATGATAAATTTATGATAAGTCCCGTTAAAGAAAAGAAAAGATTGAATACTATTCCGAGTGCGACTACCAGAATATAATCAGTTACGCTCAGTCTGAGTGCGAAAGACAGCAACACGCTGCTTATCAGTATCTCGGGAACGGTTATGATAAGGTTTAGTGCGGTTTTCGCTTTAAGAATATCCTTCACGTCGGCGGGTATGGATTTATATATCCATAGCTTTTTACCCTCAAGGGAAATCGACGAACAGGTGGTTGGGGATATAGACGGTATAAACGCCAACATCACCGCCGCAAGTGCAACACCGAACTGCCCGAAGTTTACGTCTCCCGTATAAGCGCTCAACTGTTCTTTGTCCATAAACAATAAAGCGACACTTCCGATAACCAAAAGCAGGGGTCCTGTGATAGTGTTCATAACATAAATCGACGAGCTGAAATAACACGACAGCTCCTTTTTTATCATCGCACCGAATGCACTTCTGTGCTTTGTGTTTATCGTATATGCCTTGTTCTTTTTCTTCAGGTTCGTCGAGGTCATAATAGCGATTATATCAGAGTATTTCCTCGATATCAGGCCAAACACCAATACAATGGCTGCAACCCCGACAAGAACGAACAAAAGCGTTTTTATTATATCTCCGTCAAGTCCGTCTGCAACTAAAACAGAGGGAAAATAAAACTTTGTCAAAGCCTGTTGCAACGTTTCGCTGTTAGCGATAACATATTCGAGGATAGAGCCTGAATTCTGTACCAGAATTATCCATCCTACCATAAAACCGAGGGAAAGAATAATGGTAAGAAAGTTTTTTCTGCGCATTCTGCGGGTGAGCAACCCTATGAAAAACGAGAGTATGCTTCCAACCGCTAAAGGGAGCAGCGGAGCCGCCAAACAGCACAGGAACGCTCCGATTATTCCGAGTACGGTTATGCCGGCAAAATAGAAATAGACGCAGAAAGCCGGCAGCAGAATCATTATGACGTACAAAAGCTCATATAAATACAATAGCAGGAATTTTGACAAAAGTACCGAGAACTGGCTTATAGGAAGAGATAACAGCATCGGAAGGTCCTTAGATTTGTACAAGTATCCCTGCGCAGATATTATCGAAATCAACAGTGTAACGGCTGTATAAGAAAATATCGCTAAATAAATCAGAAGTCTGAGGCTGTTTATAGAATTCAGAGCATTTCCCAAAACATAGTAAGTCGAGGTTGAAAACCCGAAAATGTATACAGCGAGTATCAAAGCCAGTATTAAATAACCGGTCGTTTTACCCTTTGTGGCTTTGGAGTTCTGCTTACTGAACATCCTTCTTGGATTAAAGGTGATAGCGATACTTGTCTTTGCAAGCAGCAGAAATTTTTTTGTCATGAGTCATATTCTCCTTATCAAGAGATAATTATTCCGAGAGCTCGAGGAATATATCCTCTAAGGAGCTGTCGCCCCTTACTTCTGCGATCGGTCCCGAACGGATAAGCTCTCCGCTCTTTATTATCGCTATCTTGTTGCACAGCTTCTCGGCTACCTCCAAAACATGCGTGGAAAAGAATATCGAAGCGCCGGTAGAGCACATCTGTCTCATATATTCCTTTAAAATGTGAGCTGCCTTCGGATCAAGCCCGACAAAAGGTTCGTCTAACACCATTAGCTTAGGTTCGTGAGCGAGTGCGGCGATTATGTTTATCTTCTGTCTCATTCCGTGCGAATATGAGGATATCGGCGCTGTAAGGTCGCCGAGCATCTCAAAGCTCTCGGCATACTTTTTTATGTTGTTCTCGCGTGTTTTTACGGGAACTTCATATATATCGCAGATGAATTTTATGAACTTCAATCCGCTCATGGACTCGTAAATATCGGGGGTATCGGGTATATAAGCCATCTTTTTCTTACATTCCGTAGGGCTCCTTTTTACCGATACGCCGTCAAGCAGAATATCCCCCTGCTCGATAGGCATAATACCTGTAATGGCTTTTATTGTAGTGGTTTTTCCGGCGCCGTTATGACCGATAAAACCGTAAATATCACCGTTTTCTATTGTAAGTGTAAGATTTTTGACAGCGACCTTGTTCCCATAACTCTTGCTGTAATTCCTGATTTCTAACATATGTTTTCTCCTTTACGCTGTATTATTCATTTAGTACAATTATATACAATTAATACATTTTGTCAATAGTTTCCGTCCGGTTTATTTATATTTAATATTTTTATTGAAAAAACGAAATAAATATGATATTATAATACCAAAGACCTGCATATAACATATAAAAAAGCATTTTTCCGGCGTTATGGAAAAGTGCCATGTAATAATAAAATACTAAAAGAGGGAGCGGTATTATGAATATTATTATAACTTTCGGAAGGCAGTTTGGAAGCGGCGGCGCCGAAATCGGCAAAAAGCTCTCCGATATAATGGGAATAGAATATTACGACAAGGAAATCCTTGTAAAAGCTGCCGAGAACAGCGGTATTGACAGGGATGTTTTCGAGCGCGCCGATGAGCGTGCGACAAGCAGCTTCTTATATTCACTCGCAATGTCGAGCTACAGCGGTCATATATCGCCTCTCGGCGTGGGTGACGTGATGATGAGCGATAAGGTTTTTACGCTTCAATCCGATGAGATAAAGCGGCTTGCTTCCAAAGGGAGCGCGGTCTTCGTCGGCAGATGTGCGGACGATATTCTGTTCGCAGAGCCCGGACTTGCCAAAATATTTATTCATGCTCCGTTGGAGGACAGGGTTAAGCGTATTATGGAAAAGCTTGAGCTGAACGAACAGTCCGCAAGGAAGCTGATTACAAAGACGGATAAAAAAAGAGCCTCGTACTATAACTTCTACACCAGCAAAAACTGGGGCGACGCAAAGAATTACCACCTTTCCATCGACAGTTCTTTTTTGGGTATCGAAGGCACCGCGGAAGTTATAAAAAACTTCGTTTCGCTTCGTAAGCTGCAATAAAAGCCGATAAGCACACGGGGTATTTTTCCCGCCGACTCATTAAAACAAAAGAATAAGCACAAAAAGGGCAGGGGTTTTGTTTACCCTTGCCCTTTGGCGTCAATAAAATTTATGCGTTTGTCTCAACAGCCACCGCGCAGGCTACAGTCGCTCCGACCATCGGGTTGTTGCCCATTCCGATAAGCCCCATCATCTCGACATGTGCGGGAACTGAGGAAGAACCTGCGAACTGTGCGTCTCCATGCATACGTCCCATGGAATCAGTAAGACCATATGAAGCGGGACCTGCAGCCATATTGTCGGGGTGGAGTGTTCTGCCTGTTCCGCCGCCTGAAGCTACAGAGAAATACTTTTTGCCCTGTTCGAGGCACTCCTTTTTATAAGTACCGGCGACGAGGTGCTGGAAGCGTGTCGGGTTGGTTGAGTTGCCCGTTATCGAAACGTCAACGCCCTCATGATGCATAATCGCAACGCCCTCAAGTACATCGTTTGCACCATAGCATTTTACCTTTGACTTTTCCCCTGTGGAATATGCTTTTTCTCGTACAATTTTCAGCTCATTCGTATAAAAATCATATTCCGTCTCAACATATGTAAAGCCGTTAATACGTGAAATTATAAAAGCGGCATCTTTTCCGAGACCGTTAAGGATTACTCTGAGAGGTGTTTTGCGAACCTTGTTCGCCGATTTTGCAATACCGATGGCACCCTCAGCAGCGGCGAAGGATTCGTGGCCAGCAAGAAAAGCAAAGCATTTTGTCTCCTCGCGTAAGAGCATAGCCGCAAGATTTCCGTGACCGAGGCCGACTTTGCGGGTTTCGGCAACAGAGCCGGGTATGCAGAAAGCCTGAAGTCCTATTCCTATAGCCTCAGCGGCGTCGGCAGCGTTCTTAATACCCTTCTTAATCGCTATTGCCGTTCCGAGCGTATATGCCCAGCTTGCGTTTTCGAAAGCGATTTGCTGTACGCTTTTTACAATAGCATCGACATCGATTTTTTTGGAATCGCAAAGCGCCTTTGCATCCTCAAGGGAGGAAAAGCCGTATTCTTTCAAACAAGCTTCGATTCTATTGATTCTTCTTTCGTAGCCTTCAAATTTAGCCATTATCTTTACCTCCTTATTCCTTCCTCGGGTCGATATATTTTACCGCTTCATCATATCTGCCGTATGTTTTTATATTTTTCTCAAATGCTTCGGAGGGGGAAATGCCGTTTCTGATAGCCTCCATCATTTTTCCGAGATTTACGAACTTATAACCGATCACCTCAGCGTTTTCGTCAAGACCGAGTGACAGAATATATCCCTCTGCCATATTGAGATAACGGACGCCTTTTGTGTTGGTGGCAAACATAGTGCCCACCTGTGAGCAAAGGCCTTTTCCGAGATCCTCAAGCGATGCGCCTACCGGAAGGCCTCCCTCCGAAAAAGCGGTCTGGCTTCTTCCGTATGCAAGCTGTTTGAAAATTTCTCTCATAGCGACATTTATAGCGTCACATACAAGGTCGGTGTTAAGAGCTTCGAGCAGGGTTTTGCCCTGAAGAATCTCCGCCGCCATAGCCGCAGAATGTGTCATTCCGCTGCAGCCGATAGTCTCGACAAGAGCCTCCTCGATAATACCTTCTTTTACGTTTAGTGTAAGCTTGCAGGCTCCCTGTTGAGGTGCACACCAGCCGATACCGTGAGATAAACCGGAAATGTCGGATATCTGGTAGGACTTTATCCATTTTCCCTCCTCGGGAATAGGGGCGGGACCATGATTGGGGCCCTTTGCTACCGTACACATGTTCTGTACTTCGTGTGAATATTGCAGCATTTGTTTACATCCTTTCTTGTATGTCGTTTAATAATTGTATAAGCTGATGTTTTTACTGTTTTTTTATTACTGTACCGTAAACCTCTCCCGAACAACCTGCAGCATTTGCCTCGTCCGTATCAAGGTGAACCGCAGTTGCATAATCAGGGCTTACCCGTGCCACAACGTTATCGAAGATCAGGCCTCTCTCGTTGTCAATCCTGAGCATGACGACCTCTCCGTTTTTAATGTCCCAGTCGCGGGCGTCCTCCGGTGTAAGGTGGAGGTGCCGTTTTGCTACGATGACGCCCTCCTTTAATTGGAGCTGTCCGGCGGGTCCGACTAAGGTTATGGGCGTACTGTCCTTTATATCGCCTGATTCCCTTACCGGCGCTTTGATGCCGAGAGTGCGTGTATCGGTAAGCGAAACCTCTACCTGTGTGGCTTTTCTTTCGGGTCCGAGTATGAGGACGTTCTTTATCGTGTTTTTCGGACCTACGATATCGACCCTCTCCTCACTCGCAAATTGTCCCGGCTGGGAGAGCATATTGCGTACCGTGAGTGTCTTTCCCTTGCCGAAAAGAGTCTCTATATCCGCTTTGGTGAGATGGATATGACGCGCAGAAGTTTCGACAATTACTTTTTTTTCCATTAAACTATCTCCTTTATCTTCAATCCCGATAATTATACAACAAAAGGCTTTTATTGTAAATGGTATTTTGGATAAATTTTTATTGAAAAACTTACTCAAATGTGTTATTATAACAATATATGGTATTTTTTCATCAAAATCAATGGAACAATCAACAAAATGAAAACTATTCGGGAGGAAGTAAGTTTATATCGGCAAAGGCCGGTAAACTGTTTAATTTTATGAATTATAATTTTTCGGATAAAGTAAAGGACATGCGTCCGTCGGCAATAAGGGAGATTTTCAAATCGCTCACTGACCCGTCGGTCATAGCTTTTGCGGCTGGAAATCCCTCGGAGCTGTCTTTTCCGGTTGAAAAAATGAAGAATATCGCCGAGGAGATTTTCTTAAACCGTTCCACCGAGGCTTTGCAATACAGTATCACCGAGGGTTACCCGTCTTTAAGAAAGCAGATAACCTCACGCTTAAAGGAGCGTTTTTCAATCGGAATAGAGAACGACAGCGTTATAGTTACAACAGGCGGTCAGCAGGGTATCGACCTTACCGCAAAGGTATTATGCAACGAGGGTGATACGATTATTTGCGAGAACCCGAGCTTTATAGGTGCCCTTAACGCCTTTCGCTCATATAATACAAGGCTTGCAGGCGTCGATATGGAGGACGACGGCATTAACATTACGATGCTTGAAAATGCCCTTAAAACACATAAAAACGTAAAAATGATCTATGTGATACCGACTTTCCATAATCCGTCCGGGATTACAACAAGCCTTGAAAAGAGAAAAGCGATACTTGAGCTGGCGAAAAAGTACGATGTTGTAATACTTGAAGATAACCCTTACGGGGAGCTGCGTTTTTCCGGCGAGGAGATTCCGACGATAAAGAGCCTTGAC
>ENA-UOOM01001981-UOOM01001981.1-fermentation-metagenome-genome-assembly--contig:-NODE-1981-length-17958-cov-11.104117_pt1 | contig 17958 bp, 15 predicted proteins | sample MGYA00245781_ERZ724031 | MGnify/ENA primary metagenome ERZ724031 (study PRJEB28704, sample SAMN03018317) | fermentation metagenome | biome: anthropogenic terrestrial biome; feature: soil... | reverse complement strand
TGATTGATGCACGTGCCGAAAAGACGGAAGATCTTCTGCTGGATGAAATCGGCAGAACACAGTCATACCTTGAAAAGCAGATTTCAGAAGTCAAGAAGAATATTGACGAATTAAATCAGTATTACAGAATTACTCGGCTTGAAAATGACAACACTACCTTGCTTCTAAAAATGATAGAATCTCTTCAGAAAGATGTTGAAGAACTAAAGAAGAAAACAGCATAAGGGCAAGGTGATAAGCGGTGTTATGACGAAGGGTACAACATAAATCTAAAGAAAAAGAGACGAGGCATATATAGATGGGGAGAAATTTATCCGAAGAGCAATTAATAAAGCATAAGGATAGTGCATTAAAATCATTAGATCGATACATGACAGCTTTGATTACCGATGGGGACAGAGGGGACAGAGGAAACCAAGGTAAATCAGACAAGCTCAGCTATTGGCTCGAAGATTGGATTACCTTTTTAGAGTTCGAAGCTCAATTCTCTCCTTTGAGCCTGAGGCGATATAAACGGGGCGAAATTATTAAGGCTCACCTGGGGTATAATGTTGGAAGCGAGGAAGGTGGACTTCACTACTGCGTTGTAGTCGACAGAAACAACTCAGTAAATTCACCCGTTGTCACTATTGTCCCTCTCACATCGGTAAAGCAAAAGACTGACTTGAATCATCTACACAAGGGAAATATATATTTAGGTAATGAGCTTTTCAGAAACTTAAATTCTAAAATATTGACCTTGCAGAAAAAAATTGATGATATCATCATTGATTTTGAAGAGATAGCAAAACAGAAACCAGATAGCATTGATTCTTCAATCGCCAAAATGGAAGACATTACAAAAAAGGCAGTAGGTGCTGCTAAAGAAGCGGAATTACTAACACGCATGCATAAAGAAGTCCAGAAAATGAAAATCGGCAGTATAGCACTCGTATCACAGATTAGAACGATAAGTAAAATCAGAATATATGATCCAAAAACAAATCATGATGTTTTGAGCAATGTAAAACTTTCAAATGAAAAACTTGATTTAATTGATACCGAAATTATACATAATTTCACAGGACAGCGATAAGTATATTTTCATTGACAATTTCATACACTGAGGTATATAATGAATACGCAAAGAAAACAAAGCCGTTTACCGGCAGTATAGAAGACAAAGCTCCCAGACAGCTGGCGAGCGGTATTCATTATTAAGACCTCGTAGAAATACGAGGTCTTTTACGTTACATAATAGAAAAACCGCCTAGTGTTGGTAGCACCAGACGGTGAACATATCCGAAGATATGCACTCTTTTAACCAAGAATATTGTATCATCTTCGGAGCGCCCAAGCAATAAGAACGTTTGTTTGGAGACTGTTTTTATACTTTAAAGGAGATGATTTTATGCCAACAGCAAAAAAACTGCCGTCTGGTAGTTGGCGGTGCCAAGTTTTTAGCCACTACGAAGACCTCTGCGGCAAAGACGGAAAACCGGTCATTGACGAAAAGACGGGAAAACAGAAAAGAAAACGCATCTACGAATCTTTTACATGCGAAGACCCAACCAGGGCAGGAAAGCGGCGTGTAGAAGCGCAGGCGGCACAGTTTGCAGAACAGAGGGAAAGCAGGACCAGGCCCGTGTATCAATACACATTCAAGAACGCTCTTGAAAAGTATATCGAAGAACGCACGGGAGTCTTATCTCCTGCCAGTATCCGCAAATACCGGAGTATGCAGCGAAACTGTATGGTTCCTCTGGATAATTATAAATTAAAGGACCTTACCGAGGATATCATACAGGAGATAATCAACACGGCTGCGCTTAAAAAGTCTCCCAAGACTGTGAGGGATATGAATGGACTTATCGTTGCTGTCATGAACCGATATCGCCCCGAATTAAGGCTGCAGATTGGCCTGCCAAAGAAACTACGCCCTAACATCTATGTGCCGTCAGAGGACGAAATAAAGCGTCTGCTGACAGCAGTAGAGGACACCCAAATGGAGGTGCCTGTTATGCTGGCGGCTTTTGGGGCAATGCGAAGAGGGGAAATTTGTGCGTTTGACCGGAAAAGAGACCTAAAGAAGAACACTATCCACGTGTCCAAAACAATGGTGATGAACCCAGACTCTAACTGGGTAATCAAGGCGCCTAAATCTTATGCCGGCGATCGCTATGTAACCTTTCCAAGTTTCGTGATTAAGAAAGTCCGGAAGATGCCAGACGATACCGTAGGACTTACGCCAAATGAATTGTCCAACAGGTTCAAGACCGTCCTGAAGCACGCAGAGTTGCCTCACTTCCGTTTTCACGATTTACGCCACTACAACGCATCCATCCAGCACGCCCTTGGGATACCGGATGCCTACATTATGCAGTCAGGCGGCTGGGGGAATGATTCTGTGCTTAAGGAGGTTTACAGACATGCTCTGCCAGAAGTACAAGACAAAATGACAAATAAGGCCTTAAACCACTTTGAAAACATGCAACACGAAATGCAACACGAACCACAGGGAACGCAGTAAATTAGCCATTCTTGGCGCGGTTTGACAGAGTTCAAGTCTCTTCTTCCGCAGGTTTACTGTAATCCTTGCGGATTGCAGTTTTTTTATTTTCCTTTGTTTTTATTGGGTTTAATAATCATATAATAAGAGCAGGAGGTACGCATTATGAAATATATAAAACTCTTTATGGCAGCCTTGCTGAGTGTCCTGTATTATATTGCATTCTGCTGGATACTTGGCTTTGATTTCGGTGATCCTTGGAGAAAGCTAATGACGTGGGCTAAAAAATAGCCTCTGACTGCAATCAGAACCGGCCAGCATACCCGAAGATATACACTTAGTTCAAAAGCATCGTATCTCTTCGGAACATCAGGTCAACGCTTGCAGTCCCGCTTTTTTGCACAGGGTGTTCCCCTTCCTGCAATTTCGTCAAGTGATACCTCAAAAATATCCGCCATAGCCCATAATTCAAAAATATCCGGCATCCTCTTTCCAACCTCATAGTTGGAAAGTGTCTGCCTCTTCATGTACATTTTCTGTGCCAGCTGCTCTTGTGTCATATTTCGTTGCCCTCTCAGAGACTTTATATTACGTCCAATAATATTATCTGTCATTGTTCATACCTTGCCTTCTCAAATATCTATAAATCATCCACAGGAATCATTATTTATGCTCCTCACCTATGTTGATATTATATATTTTTCGACAATTTAAGTCAATCTGGCAAATACACGAAATATGCCGCCGCATATTATATATAATCAACAATGTTCTTACCTTTCGTGATTTGCGTAAGTTATTTCAAGTAAGTTTGTTTATTTAGTTGTAAACTATAAAAAGAGACAGACTGGTTTGTCTATCTCTTTCGCTATTTCAGTCAAATACCCAGCAGCAAGCTGAGCTCGCGGCAGTCGCTAAATGGAAATGCAAGCATTTCCGCTTGGCTCGTTGCTCGCGGGAATAAATTTTTAGCTTTTCTTAATAAATGTGGTACTACATTTTGGGCATCGGATCTCTATTTTCCCCTTTCCTCTTGGAACACGGACTTTCTGACCACAGGTCGGACATTTATATATATGGTGTGTCTTTCTCTGTCTCCATATACTTTTCTGCCTGTAAAAAAAACTGCGTATCTTATATGTTTTTGTTAAAAATATCTGATTTTCATTATATCTCTTTGTGACGTTTCTTGAAAACATCCTAAAATAGCAATAGATAATTAAAATCCAGCCCATAACATAGCAAATTGTGCCGGGAATTCTTCCTCTAAAAACGGAGGAGAAGAGTACAACTACCAAACCAGCAACAAGCAGGAACTTAGAAAATGTATCTACTCCATACCTTCCCTGCATAAACCGCATCATCTTTTCTCTCATAATCTACCATCCTCGCTTTTACTAACCTATAGCTGCAGCTCAGCCATGAGCTCAATTCTGTAACAACCTATAGAACATTCTCCTCCATCACCTGTCAATTGTCAATAAAATGCATATTAAATTAGTATAAAATGTTGTTGCAGATATCTTCTGATATCAGGTATACAATTCTTGAATCATTCATCATTACATACCGGTTTCCCTTACCGTCTGCACTGCCTATATACAATGTCAGGACTTCATCTTTTTTGTCTTTCGTATAGGTTGCTTCCACTGTAATTCTGGCTGTCTCATCCAGGCCAAATTTCGGAAGGTCTTTGTCCGCCACAGAATAGTCCGCCGCAGCTCCTAACTTGACAGCTCCCAGTCCTCCTGCAACCGCCGCAATATTCTTAGAATCATCATCATTTTTTGAATCGTAGGTAGTGGAACTGCCATTTTGAGTGATGACCTCCTTTTTCAGATTGCCGCTTCCGATATTTGGATAAGTATCTAATTGTGCCATATCTTCCAGTTTGTTCTGAAGGTCAGATATAGACGTATTGTTTACTGTATAGACCTTTCCTGTATTATCAACCGTAATATAATAATCATCTCCAGTTACATTTCCATAATACAGCGTAGTCTCCTTCCCCTGCTTATCTGTCAGTACAACTGTATACACCGGATCTTTTAGTCCGTAATCCTCCAGAGAATCACCACCTTCCAATGCCCGTTTTGCTTTTAATTTGCTGAAAGTCTCTGCCATCTGCTTGGGATAACTCTGCACAAGTGGAAAATCTTTATCCTTTGCAGCATACCATGTACCGCCTTCTTTTTTAAAGTTAAAATCGCCATTTCCAACATTATATTTAATTTCTTTTAGGTCCTCTATATCCGTAACATAAATAGTCTCTGCCTCTGCTTTTGCTTCTTTCTTTTTTTCCTCACTTTTATTTCGTGCCTGAATGCCAAAATAAACAGCCAGAAGAATCAGGAGAACGCCAAACAGAAGTATAAACAGCCTTTTCCTTTTCTGCTCCATGTTTCTCCTCCTAAGCTTTTCTTCGTCTAAACCAGACTGTAAACCCAGAACCCAACACAAGAATCGGAATTCCAAATACCACCAGGAGACTGAACAGGCCGGCATGCTGCACTGTATTATACTCCGGTGCAAGGCTCTTTGGCTCAATTGTGATGCTCTGCACATCATCAAAATTATTGCCCACTGCATTCATAAACACAGTAACATTCTCAAGCTGAGAAAACGTATCTGTAATCTGAGAGTCAATCAGACTGGCTGCCGAGATAACAGTCAGCCGGCTTTCTGCTTTGTCTGTTTTTTCTGTTGCCACTGCCCCCAGTGTATAGGTACCCTGGGTCTGCTTATCTTCTGTCACTGCATAAGCCTGTTCCGAAGTTGTCATAAAGGAGTCAGTTGTGATGGTATCTCTGGCTGCATCCACCATATTCAGGCCTTTTGCATTCATCAGAAGTACCATCTGGGATGAAATTCCCTTTGCCATATCACCGGACAGTGAAAGATTGGGGAATATATAGTAGTAGTTGTTCTGATAACATCTCTGCGGGTCTGCAATATAGCCTTCTGCCTCCTGCATCCCGTATTCTTTTAAGATGGAGGACAAATTCGGTAAATCTGAAGTACCGGTTTCTCCCAGCAGTACCATAATCTTGCCGCCTCCGGAAAGATAATCTTTTATGGTCTTCAATTCGTCCGCTGATAAATCTGTGGCAGGCGCATACATCAGCAATAAGTCACAGTCGTCCGGTATGGAAGCATCCATCACAAGATTTAACTCTTTCGTACTATAATTGTTCTTACTCATCATATCCGAAACAGAGCCCGACAAAGTTGCCTCTCCATGTCCGGTTGTCCGGTAGATTGTCTTGTTTACATCGCTGGTCACATAATTTACAGCACTTGTAAGCTGTCCATCAGCATCGAACTGAGATTCAGATGCAGTTCCTGTGTAATAATATGACGATTCATCCTTCACAATAATACTGTCAAAAGAAACGTTTGTACTCTTCCCTGAGGCCTCACTTAATACAACAATTGTATTTTTATCCACATCATACTCTTTCAATACCGACGGGTGAAGTACAGGGTCAATCCATTTTACCGAAACGTTTTTGGACAAAGCATCATACTTGCTTAAAAATGTTTTTATTCTGTCATCTGTATTTTCTTTTTCTGCCAGTACTGTAAGAGTCACTTTTGAATCCAGCTTTTTTAAAAGCTTACGGCTTGTATCTGATATTTCATATATCTTTGTACTGCTGACATCAATATTCCTGTATTTTTCAGGCAGCTGTCCGAAAATGAGATTTATCACTACTATGACAGCGATTACCATGATGGTTATTCCTACGCTGAAAGCTCCGTTTTTAGTTCCCGCTGTCTGAAATAATTTTTTAATTTTTTGCACCTTCTACCCCTCCTAACTCCAGCGTCTTCTCTGTATGGTCTGTATCGTAAGAAAAATAAATACTACGATAATAGACAGGTACAGAATGATTCCGCTGATATTTACAATGTTATTTGAAGTAATGTCCGTAAAAAAATTTGCAAGTGCAAGGTTGCCTAGAATTTTCTTCAGTATATTTTCGAATAAACCGGCTTTCATAATATAGGTAATAACACAGACGGCAGCACCAATCAGTTCTACCCCACCACTTATCAGCCAATTTCCGGTCATGTGCTGGATATAGGCTGCCACTATTGTCAAAATAAGAATAATCCCAATGACTCCGCCGGAAGCTGATCTTGGCAGAAATGACAGGATGCCATCCCACAGATAAAGAGCCAGCAGTACACCAAAAGTCGTGACAAAAGCAATAATCTGGCTTTCTGTCAGGGAAGACAAAAACATTCCAATAGCAATATATACACACCCCAGGAGAAAGAATACACTAATCGATATATAGTCCACCTTCAGATAAGCTATCCCCTGCAGTTTAATGATTAACGGGAAAAGGCAAAAAATAATATTGGGAACAGCCAGAACAGAAACCATAGCCAGGTATTTTCCCAGCACGATTTTAGTAAGACTCACCGGTGCAGTTAAAAGCAGCTGATCCGTTTTATTTTTTCGTTCCTCCGAAAAACTTTTCATAGTGAGCAGCGGGATCCCTACGAGAAATACAATCAGTGAGCCCGACAAGGTATATGAAAAGTACGGATATCCCGCATTCAGATTATATGCCACAAAATAAATTCCTGTAAAACCCACCAGAAATGCGACAAACACACATCCAATCATAGACTGAAAATATCCTTTAAGCTCTCTTTTATAAACGGCCAGCATCCGTCTTCGCCTCCTTCTTTTCCAAAACCTGTGATTTAGGCTCCTCTTCCTTCTGTGTCAGCTCCAGGAAGATTTCCTCCAGGCTTGCACGATTTGTATTCAGCATAAGGAGCGGGCATTTCTGATCCGCAAATGCAAAAAATACCTTTTCTCTGATATCCGTATTTTCCTTTATATCCAATGAAGCAAATGTAGTTCCGTCTGTTCTTTTTTCCATCTTTATGGATAGAATCTCATGAATCGGCTCCAGTATTTCCCTGACATGGGAGGGTTCGGCTTTTGCCTGAAGCTCCAAGGATTCGGCATCATCCAACAGGTGTTCCAGATTATCCGGGGTGTCACTGGCAACAAGCCTGCCTTTTGATATAATCATGATATAGTCGCAGACTTCTTTCACCTCCGCCAGAATGTGTGAACTCAAAATAACTGTATGCTTTTTTGCCAAATCTCGAATCAATTCTCTGATTTCAATAATCTGCTTTGGGTCCAGTCCCACTGTAGGCTCATCCAAAATAATGATATCCGGAAAACCCAATATGGCCTGTGCCAGTCCCACTCTCTGCCGGTACCCCTTGGACAGATTGCGGATAAGACGTTCTCTGACATCCTTAAGCTTTACAAGTTTTAGAACCTCCTCCACGGAGGATTCCCGCTTTTCCTTTGGTATCCCTTTCAGCTCTGCCGCAAAATCTAGGTATTCCTGCACTGTCATCTCCATGTAAAGAGGGGGAATCTCAGGAAGATATCCTATGTATCCTTTTGCTTTTTCAGGCTCACGCAGTATGTCATGCCCATCAATCAACACTTCCCCTTCTGTGGCCCCTAAGTATCCCGTCATAATGTTCATGGTGGTAGATTTCCCTGCACCGTTAGGCCCCAAAAAGCCATAGATTTTCCCCTTGTCAATCTTAAAACTCAGGTTATCTACGGCCAGATGATTTCCATATTTTTTCACTAAGTTCTTTACCTCTATCAAATCCTTACCTCCCTGTCATATGAATTTCACATAACGATAAGGTTAGCAGAACTTTGTGAAATATTTGTGTTATAAATGTGGAATTTTTGAGGCAGATTATTTGTCCGTTTATTCTAATACCCAATGTGCATGGCTCCCCCGCTCCGTCTTTTTCACTACAAGCTGCCATTCTATCTGACTTTTTAGTTCATTCACATGGGATATAATTCCGACCAGACCCTTTTCTCCCGCAAGTTTCTGCAATATTTGAATTGCCCTGTCTCTTGCCACATCATCCAGAGAGCCGAAGCCTTCATCCACAAACATCGTTTCCAAACTGATGGCACCTGCAGTATTTTGTACAATATCTGCCAGACCCAGCGCCATGGATAAGGAGGCCATAAAGGATTCTCCGCCGGACAAAGTTTTTACATCTCTCACTGAATCATTGACAAGATGATAGACATCCAAATCCAGTCCCGCCTGGCCCTGGCTGCTCAAATCCTTTATCTCACGGCACTGCAGAATAAATTCATTGGAGGTCATTTTACTAAGGCGTCTGTTTGCTGCTTGAATAATCTGTTTAAAATATTTTCGCTGCACGTAAGTCTCAAAATCCAGTTTTACACTTCCTGACAAATTGCCATTTGCTGTACAGCTTAAATTATTTACCATCTCATATTCAGCCGTCAGGCTCTCCTTATCACCAAAATACTTTTCCAATTTCATTCTTGCTTCTTCGTTCCTTTGGTTTTTACTATAGAGAGAAATCCATTTTTCTCTCTGGTTCTTTTGAGAAGCTGTCAATGCTTCCAACTTTTCTTTTTCTTCCGTCAACTCGGCAGGCTCTTTTCCTGCGCTCTGCTGACATAACATTTCATGCCGGGTTTTTACCTCAAGGCACCGTGCATCATATTCGCTCAGGCGCCGCTTCCTTTCTCCCCTGCCGTTTATCCACTCTTTTGCCCGGACGTAGCTTGCATAAGTTGAAAATTTCTGCTCTTTTAGCCCTGCCTGGAAATCCTTTTCTTGTTCTTCCTGCTTTATATTCAATTCCTGAAGCTGCTTTTCCTGGCTTTCTAAAAGCCCGCTTTTGTGCTTAAATTCTTCCACTAACCGCTGAAGATGCTTCTCTCTTTTTTGAAAGTCTTCCTTCTTCTGCCGCAGCTCTAGTTCAAGCTTCTGCAGCTTACCTTTTACCTGTTCCTCCTCCATCCACACCTCTGAAGCATCCAAGTCATTCCAGATTTCTCCAATAGCTTCCTTTAAACTCCCTTTCTCGGATTGGAGGTTACTTTTACATTCCTGGAACTGCTCCTGAATATCGGAACGCTCCTTTTCCTTTTTATCCCTTTTTACCTTTGCCTGCTCTACCTCTTTCTGACCCGGCGCCCCGTCCAAGACCTCTGCTTTTTGGGGATGTACAGTGGAACCACATACAGGACAGGGCTCCCCCTGCTTCAATTTTTCTGCCAGAATGCCTGCCTGCTCCTCAAAGAAACGTTGATATTTCTCTTCATAATCTACAGAGGCTCTCCGGCATTCTTCCAGAATTAATTCCATTTTTTTCATCTGCTCATTATAAGAATTTTCAAGCCTGCGTATTCGGGCGTATTTTGGCAGGATACCTTTAAGCGTGACAATCTGCTGCTGAAGCACAGGCTCTTTCTGCAGAAGTTCTTCTTCCTTTTGCTTTACTTCCGCTTTTTCTGCCACTGTTTTTTCCTTCTGACCCACAAGCCAGCCCTTTGTTTCTGCTACTGTCTGTTTCAGGTTATCCAACTCTGCGCTGGTTCGCTTATATTGTTCTTCTTCTATTGATACCTTCTCTGCTCTCGCTCCTTCTTCAACCTGTCGGCGGAGTTCTTCCATGTCTATTTTCTGCACTTCCAATTCTGCAAGCTTATCTTCTGTCTGCGCCTTCAGTATGAAAAGATGGTTGACTTCTTCCTGATTTCGGATCAGGATATTCAGTTCGTCCACTTTCCTTTGAATTTCCGCTTCCTGCTGCCGGGCAGCCATCTCCAATGTCTTTCCTTGCCTGCATATTTCTTTCAATGTAAGAAGTACATCTGTCCCTGCCGGCATTTCCAACGCCAGCAATCTATCCCACATCGCTTTCTCTTCACTATCCGGGAGGGGCTCCACACGCTCCATCTCCCGCCGGCAGTCTTTTGTATTATCCTCAAGACTTATATAGAGCTGCTTTGCCTGTTCCTTCAGCCCCTCCTGTACCTGCCAGTATAATTTCGTCTGAAAAATCCTGGAGAAGATTCGTTTCCGCTCCCTGGACTCCGCATGGAGAAGCTTCAGAAAATCCCCCTGGGCAATCATAGCAATCTGGGTAAACTGATTTACATCCAATCCCATGATTTCTTCTATTTTTTGATTGATATCTTTTTTCTTTCCCTGATATTCTTTTCCATCCGGCATCAGCAGACTCACTTTTGCAGTTTCCTTTACATATCTGGGAGACCCGTCAGATGACCGCCTCTTCCCTATTCTAAGATATTCCGGATTTCTTCTGACTGTATATTCCTTCTCCTTATAAGAAAATGTATATTCCACATAAGTGTCCACATCCTCCGGGGCATACTGGCTGCGCATCATATTTCCGTCCCGCCTGCCTCCGCTCGTCTTATCATACAAAGCATAAGTCACAGCATCAAAAATGGTTGTTTTCCCTGCTCCTGTATCCCCCGTAATGAGAAAAAGGCCCTGCCGGACTTTTGTAAAATCAATCTCTTCCACTCCTGCATAGGAGCCAAAAGCGGACATTGTCAACTTCACCGGTCTCATACTATTCTCCTTTCGCCCTGTCCAATACCTGCTCTAAAATGTCCCGTTCCTTCCCAGATATTTCTCTGCCTTGAATTTCCCGAAAAAAATCATTAAACAAAGTCAAAGGGTCTGTAATTTCTGTCTTCATGTCGAATTCTCCCAGACGTTTTCTTGTCCTTGTATTATCCATACGAATTTCAAGGATATGAGAATAAACTTTCTCCAGCTGTTCCTTTGGCCTGTAAGGCTCTATCTCGTCAGTCAGCGTGATACTGACATAGTCATCTTTGTCTTCTAATTTGGCATTTTTCAGAATTTCGTCCATTTCCCCACGTACTCTGCACACATTCCTCAAAGGGTGCAGGGGCAGTAATTCCACATGAATCTCCGTTCCTTTTCCTTTCAGTTCTACCATGTGAAGAGTCTTGTTATGTTCGGCTTCACTTACAGAATATTTTAGAAGCGTGCCGCAATAACGGATAAAGGGTTTCCCCACCTGTTGGGCTCGGTGGATATGTCCCAGAGCCGCATAATCAAATTGCAACAGGGGACGAATGTCTACATTATCAATTCCTCCCACGGAAAACATTTCAGAATCACAGGTATCTGGTATATCGCCATTCCCGGTATAAAACTGATGAGAGACCAGTACGTTCCGCTTCGTACAGTCTATCTCCTCACGCTCCAGAATCCGGGCTACCGCTTCGCTGTAGTTCTCCGGAGCTTCCTTCTCAAACACATTTCTTACATAACCTGGTTTTAAAAAAGGGAGCAAATAAAAATTCACTTCTCCATATTCATCTGAAAGAGTCACTATTTTTAAATGATCTTCTTTTTCAGCGGGGGGTTCTCCTGCAATATAAATATTCTGGCGGCCAAGAAGCCGGCTGGCATAATCCAGCCTTTGGGAGGAGTCATGATTTCCACTAATAATCAGAACCGCAGCATAGGGTGCTATATCTGCCAGTTTGGTCAAAAAATCATCAAAAAGTGACACTGCCTCCGCAGATGGCACAGCTTTATCATAGATATCACCCGCAATCACAACTGCATCAGGGTGCATCTGCTCTACATAACCAGCCACCTCATTTAAAATATATCTCTGATCCTCCAACAGATTGTAATAGTGCAGCCGCCTGCCTATATGCAGATCGGATAAGTGAAAAAAGCGCATAATGTTCCTCCTATAATTTCAGTCCCCGGCAGCGGTTCAGACAGGCATGGATTTCCTGCTTTCTCGGCAGTGCAAGATTTGCAATATTTGAACTGTTCTCACATAAAGCCGCCAGCCCATCTCTTCGAATCTTCTGCTCCAGCTCTTCTGCTGTCTTCTGCAGGCTCTTCCTTCCATCCAGCAAATGCTTTTGTGCATACCGAACGCAGTATCCGAGAGCTGATACCTGCTCACTATCCACAATCTGTTCCACATAGCGCAGATCTATAGTTTCCCTGTTAATCTGAACGGCCTCTTTTCCCATTGTTTTCATCTTAATCCTGCCCTCCCCGCGAAATGCATTGTTAGCTCTCGGACACCTTGAAAATACAGGCTTGTCTGCTTTTTCTTCCGGCCCTTCAAGCATAGGGAAATTCTCTGCCTCTTTTTTTGCAGGCACTGTAATATCTTTGGGCACATATCTATCCATCTGAACGATACAGTCTGCAATATGGAAATATGCTCCTGAACTTCCCGCCACTATTACCGTAGAAATACCATATTCCTCATACAACTCCTTTATCCGTTCAATAAACGGTGTGATGGGTTCCATGTCTCTGTGAATTACCCGCTGCATCAGCTCATCCCGGATCATAAAGTTCGTTGCACTTGTATCCTCATCAATCAGAAGTAGTTTTGCTCCTGCCTCCATGGCCTCTATCACGTTTGCTGCCTGGGATGTACTTCCGCTGGCATCTTCCGTACAGAATCCTTTCGTCTCTTTTCCGTTGGGGAGGTCATTGATGAACATGGAAATATCTGTTTTCTTAATGCTCCTGCCATCTTCAGCCCTGATTTTCACAGCAGTGTCATCCGTGATAACATACTCTCTCCCGTCACCTGCAATATGATTGTAAACTCCCAGCTCCAGCGCCTTCAGAAGGGTTGACTTGCCATGATAGCCCCCGCCCACAATCAGAGTGATGCCGCGGCGTATTCCCATCCCCGTTATTTTTCCTCTGTGCGGCAGTTCCATAGTCACTTTCAGCTCCTTCGGAGACTCGAACACAACTGCACCCTTCATAGGCTTTGAAGAAATCCCAGATTCTCTGGGCAGCACTGATCCATCAGCCACGAAAGCAATCAGCCCCATCTTTGGCAGCTGTTCTCTGATAAACTGCTGATCGTCGGTGAGAAATACCGTCTGCTGAATCCTTTTCTTATCACTGTTCTTATAATAAAGTGAGCTTTCTACACTTTCCGGAAGAAAATCAAACAATATCTTTATCAATTCCCTTGCATTAATCGTTCTCCCATTCGCCGGGAACCCTGCTTCCAGCCTGAGAATTACATTTCCACTCTCTGGCTCAATCACACATGCGGTGCGTTCCAGCACCTCCTGCCCACAACGGCTCACCGCAATCAGACCGCTCTTGCCCGAGCCCTTTGCTTTGAAAGCATACTGTTCCGCCGCGCAACCAAACTGTCTCGTCAGATAGTCCTGCAGCGCCGCCCTGCGGTGCTCTGTCTCAAACAGCTCCCTGGGAAAGCCCGCAGTCTTCCCTTCCATATGAACACTCAGCTTTGAGGGCGATGCGAACGGATCCCCCTGTACATGGTCAATGGAAAGCTGGTAACCCGGAAACCGATAAGCCCCCTTTGTATCTTTATAAGCGGGATAACTCCTGCGATCAATCCTGTTCAATAAATCCCTCAACTCCGTAGATGTCTTCATAATCGTAAACTCCTTTCTCTACTAAAAGGGGTCAGACCCTTTTGCGCTCCGTATTCAGAATATTCTGAATATTTTTTCTGTGTACTTTTCTGTCTGTCCTATTATACCTCTTTTTTCCGGCCGCGCAAACCTTTTCAATCCCATAAACTTGTTCCTAATTGCGGAAAAAAGCCACAGGGGATACCCCTGCGGCAATGTTGTAAAAGTATAAACTTTTTAAATTTTAGTGTGAAGTGTGTCTCAAGATGACTGCTTCTCTTTTTTGTTTTCAGAGAGTCCGTAAACAGATTTCAATAGACATATTCCAGTTTCCGTCTTAAATACCCGGTTCATCATCTCGATTATTGCTTCTTTTGATATGTCAGCTTCATCTGCATTTACAAGGAAGTCTGCTTCCAGCAGTATCTGATAATCCACCCCGTCAACACCTGTATATGTGTGATGATGCGAAACTAAGTAGCATATTCTTTCAGTCATCTCTGCGTCGCATTCAAGCTCCCTCAAAAACTGCATTGTCAAAGCACCACCTTCTGCCTCCTGGTATTTCCCATTTGTACTGCCATATTTTTCACGGCAGAGCGGGCACGCAATATCATGTACAACTGCCGCTAATTCAAGAGTTTCCTGGGTTTTGATATCTAGTTTTTCCAATTCACCTATAGTCTTCGCATAAGCATATACTTTCAGGAAATGATTGATATCATGCAGATTTCCCCCATAAAACTCTATCATTTTTTCTATGGCCACACTACTTTTCATCACGACGCCTTTCACACTTCTTATGTACATTACGCCTTAGAACCTTACACTTCGAAAATCAGATCACCATAGGATGGCATCGGCCATACCTCTTTATCTACTATCATTTCCAGTTTATCAACCGGTGCACGAAGCACTTCCATAGCCGGAAATACGTCCGTATGATAGAAGTTTGCCCGAGCAGCTCCCTCCTCTTTACCTGCAGCTTCATCTGTAACTTTAATCAAAGCTTCCAGGGCATCTCTCGTATGGGTCAGCAATGCAGAAACATTGCTTAAAACCTCTAACTGCACAGACGCATCTGCCCCTGCTTCTTTTACGGCAAGAACTGTATCTGCCAGTGTCTTCGTATACTTCATGATTGCAGGAATAATCTGCTTACTTGTCATATCAATCATGGTACGTGCTTCAATGTTAATGGCTTTCGCATAGGTTTCGTACTGAATCTCTGCGCGGGATTCCAGCTCTGCCTTTGTGAATACATTAAACTTCTCAAACAAATTTACAGCCTTCTCTGTCGTCATCGCAGGAATAGCCTCCACCATAGATTTAATATTTGGAAGTTCCCGCCTTTCAGCCTCTTCCACCCATGCCTCTGAATATCCGTCACCATTAAAAACAATTCGCTGATTTTCTGTTGCATATTCCTTGATCAAATCATGAAGTGCTAACTCAAAATCATTTGCTTCTTCCAGCACATTGCACGCCTCAGAAAATGCTTCGGCTACAATAGTATTTAAAACAATATTTGGAGCAGCTATGGAATCTCTGGAGCCAACCATGCGGAATTCAAATTTATTTCCTGTAAATGCAAATGGCGAAGTCCTGTTTCTGTCTGTAGCATCCTTTGTAAGATCCGGCAATGTCTTAACTCCGGTCATCAGCCTGCCGCCCTTTATACTGTGGGTTGCTTCTCCTGTGCTAATCAGCTGTTCCATCACATCCGCAAGCTGCTCTCCAAGAAAAACAGAAATAATTGCCGGAGGTGCCTCATTTGCTCCCAGTCTGTGATCGTTTCCCGGATCAGCGGCAGATTCACGCAGAAGATCCGCATGTTTGTTGACTGCTTTCAAAATGCACATCAAAACCAACAGAAATTGTGTGTTTTCGTGAGGGGTCACGCCGGGGTCCAACATATTGATTCCATCGTCTGTAATCAGAGACCAGTTGTTATGCTTGCCGGAACCGTTCACACCTGCAAAAGGTTTTTCGTGAAGCAGGCATTTCATGCCATGCTGGCAGGCCACCCTTTTCATGGTCTGCATAATCAGCTGATTATGGTCAACGGCAATATTGGCCGGCGAATAAATAGATGCCAGCTCATGCTGGGCCGGCGCCACTTCGTTATGCTGAGTCTTCGCGGGAACGCCTACCTTCCACAGTTCTTCGTTTATATCCTTCATATAGGACGCAACTCTCTGCCGGATAGTGCCAAAGTAATGATCATCCATCTCCTGGCCCTTTGGCGGCATTGCCCCGAACAATGTTCGTCCTGTATAAATTAAATCCTTTCTCTGTAAAAACTTCTCTGCATCCACAAGAAAATATTCCTGCTCCGGACCGACAGAGGGTGTAACTCTTTTTGATGTAGTGTTTCCAAAAAGATGAAGAAGCCTTAAAGACTGAACGGAAATCGCTTCCATAGATCTCAGTAAAGGTGTTTTCTGATCCAGCGCCTCACCTTTGTAAGAGCAAAATGCTGTGGGGATGCAAAGTGTCGCCCCTCCCGCATCCTTTCTTATAAATGCAGGCGACGTACAATCCCAGGCTGTATATCCTCTTGCTTCAAAAGTTGCCCTAAGCCCGCCTGACGGAAACGAGGATGCATCCGGTTCTCCCTTAATCAGTTCTTTCCCCGAAAAACTCATCAGCACCTTGCCGCTTGGGAGAGGAGCAGAAATGAAAGAGTCATGTTTTTCGGCAGTCACTCCTGTCAAGGGCTGAAACCAGTGCGTATAATGGGTTGCCCCCTTTTCAATCGCCCATTCCTTCATCTCATGTGCAATCACATCAGCAGTCGCAAGATCCAATTCATTCCCTTCCTCAATTGTCTCTCTCAGATTTTTGTAGACCTTTTTCGGCAAACGTTCCTGCATTACAGTATCATTAAACACGTTTTCCCCAAAAATATCCGCAACGTTGATCAATTCTGCGCTCATAATTCTTCCCTTCCTCTTTGCTTTTTATAAATCCTGTTTTCTAAAACAAAAAGGCACTCCAAGTCATCTTGGAACGCCTTCGTTCATATCTACGTGTGTCAGTATACCTCAACCGTCAAAAAAAGGCAAGCAAAACTTTAAATTTTATTCAGCTTTTCCGACTGAGCCGAATAATTCCATTTTCTCCTTCACAGTCGCAGCAATTGCATCTGTGCCTGGTTTCAATAGTTTACGCGGGTCAAAGCCCTTTCCTTCCAAATCTTTTCCTGCTTCTATATATTTACGCGTTGCAGCTGCAAAAGATAACTGGCATTCGGTGTTTACATTAATTTTTGCGACTCCTAAATCAATAGCTTTTTTAATCATATCATCCGGGATACCTGTGCCGCCGTGAAGCACCAGAGGCATCTCTTTTGTCAGCTTCTGAATAGCATCCAGCGTCTCAAAGCTTAGTCCCTCCCAGTTTTCAGGATATTTGCCGTGGATGTTACCAATTCCTGCTGCGAGGAAATCGATCCCAAGATCTGCAACCATCTTGCATTCCTGAGGGTCAGCACACTCGCCTCTTCCGATAACTCCGTCTTCCTCACCTCCGATAGAACCGACTTCTGCTTCCAGAGACATTCCATGTTCTTTTACAATGCCTACAAGCTCCTTAGTCTTAGCTACATTCTCCTCAATTGGGTAATGAGATCCGTCAAACATAATGGAGGAAAATCCTGCTTCTACACATTTCAGACATCCCTCATAACTGCCGTGATCCAAGTGAAGAGCAACTGGAACGGTAATGTTCATTTCCTCCAGCATGGCCTTCACCATACTTGCAACTGTCTTGTATCCGGTCATATATTTTCCGGCCCCTTCGGACACACCCAAAATTACCGGTGAGTTACATTCCTGAGCCGTTGCCAGGATAGCTTTTGTCCATTCCAGGTTGTTAATGTTAAACTGACCTACTGCATAGTGGCCGGCCTTTGCCTTTTGAAGCATTTCTTTTGCTGATACTAACATATTATATCCTCCACTTCTCTGTCAAATCTTTTCTTATTATAGCTTATCAAGGGAAAAAAGACAATCTGAAAATATAACAAATGTTCCCCGCCATTCAACGTTGAATTGGGTGACATGTAATCTGGATCTCCGGATGAACTCAATCCTAAAGTCAGAAGCCCCAGAACATCTGTAAAAGCCTCCACACTTTTGCAGTTACTTTGTAAGGTGATATAGCTCGATTGCTTTATTCA
>ENA-UOOM01001979-UOOM01001979.1-fermentation-metagenome-genome-assembly--contig:-NODE-1979-length-17996-cov-4.400981_pt1 | contig 17996 bp, 18 predicted proteins | sample MGYA00245781_ERZ724031 | MGnify/ENA primary metagenome ERZ724031 (study PRJEB28704, sample SAMN03018317) | fermentation metagenome | biome: anthropogenic terrestrial biome; feature: soil; material... | reverse complement strand
GATGCCACGCTTTTCACGGCATAACAATACCTGCACCCGCCTATGCAGCTGTCGTAGGCGCCGATATCGATGCTCTCGATGCATCCGCAGGCAGGGCGCTGATTTTTATCTTTGCCTGCATTTAAAGTATATCCTACTATCTCTTCGATGATTGTTTTATCAATACATGCGCCGTGACCGATACCATACTGCAGCAAATTTGTCTCCTCCGCACAGCTATCGATTTGCATCTCGTTTTCTCGCGCGATTTCACCGAAAGCCTTTGCAACCAAGCGGATTTTTTCTTCCGAAATGCCGCCGCACAGCTCTGATATGACCTGCGTCGACATGGTTCGGTAGCAGTCAACAAAGCTGATAATACACCGTTTTGTATGCCCGCGCAGCTGCTTTGCCATCTGAGCAAACGCCTTGATGTGAAAGTCCACCGTGTAACTTTCATTAATGATAATGGGATCGTAGCGCCATACAACCCTGCCGCTTCCAATGGCATCGCTCAGCGCACAAAAGACATCGAGCAACCTCTGCTTATCGGGCAGTCTTTGCTCCATCTCTTTTGCGTAGGGCGTTAAGGTAAACTGAAAGTAATAGGTATGCCCCATCTCGTCAATCTCCCGCAGATGCCTCAGCATCGGCGTCGGGTTTTTCGTCCAAAACACCAGACAGTCCACCACGTCTCGGCTGAGCGCCACTTTTGCGTATCGATTTTTGTTGTAGGGATTTTGAACGAGCACATACCTCTCCCGCAGTCTGTTTAAAAGCCACTGCCCGTAATAAGCAGGGATATCCGTCCTGCGGCTGGCGCTGACAATCATGCTTTGCCACTCATCTTTCTCATAGGCGTCTATTTATTTTCCGCTTCCAGTCTCAGCAGCGCCTCTTTCATATCCAGCCCGCTGGCATAACCCACCATTTTTCCGTTTGCGCCAATCACGCGATGGCAGGGCACGGCAATGGCGATGGGGTTTTTGTTGTTTGCCATCCCCACGGCGCGGCTGGCCTTGGCGTTGCCCACCGCAACGGCAATGTCCTTATAAGACCTTGTTTCTCCGTAGGGAATGGCGCAAAGGGCCTCCCACACGCTTTTTTGAAAAGCGGTGCCGTTCATTTCATAGGGAAAATCAAACTCTTTGCGCTTGCCGTCGAAATACTCTTTCAACTGCCTGTTCACCTCATCGGTGAGCGGAGTTGAACTGCCTCTGTCTTGTGTATCATCGGTCGTTTTTTTCAGACGTGTAATGTTTGCGCCCCTATACTCAATGCGAATGAGTCCCACCGGGGTATCATAGATCGCATAGCCTTGCTCCATTTTGCATCACTCCTTTGTTTCTTGTTTGCGCTTTTGCGCCTCTTTTCGATAAGCGCCGGGAGCCTGTCCGGTTTGTGATTTAAAAAACCGATAAAACGCCGACAGGCTGTTAAATCCTCCGCTGTAGGCGATATCGATGATTTTTTCTGTGGTCTCTTCCAGCAATCTCTTCACTTCTTTTATCCGCAATTCGTTGATATATTCGTTCGGCGTTAAGCCATATGCTTCTTTGAAGAGTTTTGCTGCCGTGCGTTGCGAGATACCAACTCGGCGAAGTTCTTCCACAAACATCATTTTTTCTGTCCATTTATCTTCGATGAATTTCCTGATTTTTAGTGCCGCTTCTTTTGCAGGGTCATATGCCGCCAAATCACTGCGACATCGCTTGCAGGGGCGAAATCCCGCCTGTTGCGCTTCGTTGGCTGTGTAAAAAAACAACATGTTTTCTTCTTTTGGCGGGCGCGATTTGCAGGAGGGGCGGCAAAAGATGCCCGTGGATTTTACCGCGTAAAAAAACAGCCCGTCATAGCGTGTGTCACTTGTCATTACCGCTTTTAACATCTGACTTTCTCTCATCGTTACCTCACCTCAAACGGTTTTGTCATCGCTTTACTTTTGATCCGCTCCGTTTATCATTATTTTTAATTATATCATACTCCCAACCGCGCAATATTTCTTCCGAAAATCGGTCAAGCAATTTTTTTTGCATATCTCTCAGAATTTGCAATTCAAAAAACCTCAAACCGCTTTTTATTTAAAGCATTCGAGGCTTCGCTGATGCATCAAGTATTTGTTATCTACGTTTATTTTTCTTCTTTTCGCCAAAACGCTTTGTAGTCTGCTTTGTCGGCAATGTTAAAAGCGATGATTTTTTCAAGCAGAGCGTAATCTGTCGGTTGCGCCCACTTCATGCGTATCAGCATCTTGCTGTGCTCATATCCCGCTTTTATAATTTCTTCCGAAAAACGGTCCAGCGCCGCCTTTTCAGGTGCCACAGCGATATGCCCTTTGGCTATGCTGAAGGCGATGATAAAGGTACCGTGATCGGTAAACATGGGTTGGTTCCAGGCAATGCGCGTCTTGAGGTTCGGAAATGTTTTTGCAACCCAATTTAAGATTTCTTCCAATTTTTTTCGATGCTGCTCATCTTCAATGTTGTTTAAATATTGTGCAAACTCTTTCATCTCTTACCGCATCCGCCTTTTAACGATTTTATTTTAATATTATACCATGCCTTGCTTTGTTTTATTATGAAACAAGTTGATTATTTACTTTTTAAATCGTCAATCTCTCCCATATCCGGCAGCCAAACCGCAGAGGCATCGATAAAGTTGCTGCTGTCTTTGGCCTGGCCGTTAAAGGTAGAGGCAATTTCACCTTCTAACTGCCCCCGGGCGCTCTTTGCGCGCAACAAACAAAACTCTTTGATCGTTTCAACCGCCAACTGGTGGTCTTCAAAGGAACAAAAAGCCGTGGGGTCGCGCTCCACATAGGGGGCGATTTGTGCGGAAATGCGCGCAATTTCTTCCTCAAAATATCCGCTCTCAAAGTATTGGGTGAGAAACTGATCAAAATAGGCACGATATTGCCTAAAATATGCCTTTTGGCGCATAATTTGGTGATATAAAGGCCGATTGTGAAGAACTTCCTTGTGCGCAGGCGTATCAATGGGATAGTTGACATAGAGCTGCGCATCATTAATCGGATGGGGCATTCCCAGCGAATAGGTGCCGAAAGCCAAATTATAATCCCAGGGAATCATGCTCAGTTTTCCATCCTGCTCATACAGAAAATAATTGTGTCCCGTTTTGCCCAGGTAGCTGTCTAAGTTTACGACAAAAACTTGCGGCACAAAATAACGCAGCACTTCGTCAACATTCACCGCGCTGTCGATGTTTTTTCCCGTAGAGAGCGTTTTTAGCGCACCAATCAGCCGCCTTTTGTCAGCGGGTGTGGGTTCAAACTTCGCATTGCGAAAAATGTTGTCATAGCTTTTGAATGCCTCATCTATATAGCGAAGTGCCACATCGGCGTTTTCATCTTTTAAGGATTTATAATCCGGTTTATAAATTTGTCCGTAATCGCTGCCAAAGTTGCGTTTGGCAAAGGACTCTTCGGGCTCTTCGATTGCCAAAAACAAACCCCAATCCTCTCCGTTGACCGTTACCCAAACATAGCTGCAAAGCGGGGTGGGCACACCCATGTGCGTCATCATGTCATAGGTTAAGTATGTTTTTAGATAGCTGTTATCCTGAAAAGAAGAATCCAAAGAAAACTTATCCAGCCCATAATAATTGCTTTGCACATAATAATCCAGCTCAATCTTCAGACTGTAACGGTCGGAGCCGTATTTTTCCGTAAGCCTCATCGAATTATTGCCCTTGGCGCGCAGAGCCACTTGTTCAAAGGTCTCGCCGTCTATGACCACCGTGCAAGAGGTGTATTTTTCATCTGTGGCCGTGTCCAAAAATTTTTGCCAATCCTCTATAACAATATCCACTGTGTGCACATAGCTGTCGTCAAAGAGACGTTGGGCATAAACCGGCTTAGCGTCGGCACGGCGAAGTCCGAGTTTTTCACCGTTCATAAACAGCACGGTCACTATCACAGCCAGTCCAATGGCAATCAACACAATTTTATCCGTATGCCGATGCTTTAACATATTTTCAACTCATATAATCGCCGTTGTAAGAAACCATCACGGCATGGCTGATTCCGGGTCTGCCCACCAACATGTTAAAAAATTCGCTGCTCGATTCCTTTAACCGAACTTCATAATTGAGCTCAATGCACCCCGGTGCAACACTTTTGCTTTTTAATGCAATCCTTTTTACATGTGCTTCAATAAAGGTATATGCATCCTGTTCACAACTCGTCGAATCGCAATGCAATACGAGAATATATGGCTGGTCATAATCTTTATGCTGAGAAAACAATAACAGCCCCCCGCCGATAAATATACTGCCAAATACCGCCAAAACAATGAGTCCCGCTGCCAACACAATGCCAACGGCAATGCTCCAAAACAAAAAGGCAATATCCGACGGCTCTTTGATGGCTGTACGAAAACGCACGATAGAAAGCGCACCCACCATGCCCAAAGACAGCACGATGTTGCTGGAAACCGCTAAGATAATCAGTGTCGAAATCATCGCCAGCACAATCAGTGTCACGCCGAAAGCAGCAGAATACATCACCCCTGCATAGCTTTTTTTATAGACAAAGAAAATAAATAGCCCTAAGGCAAAGGCAAGCAACAGAGCAAGGACCATATCCATCAAAGAAACATTGCCGATGTTTTCCAAAAAACTCGATTTAAAAATATCCTGAAAAGTCGTGGTCAAAATCATTACGCCACCTCCTGTTGTTTAATCGTATCGACGAGCCGCCGCGTATTTGGAATAAGCTGCGGCGCGGCGATTGGGTGTTTGCACTGCCAGACGCACGACGTCGGGCAAATAAGCATCATATTTTACTTCCAAAACCGTCATAATATCAAAGATGTCCACGTGCGGGAAAACCGGGTCAAAGAAATCCATGTGGCGCAACCCTGTTTGCAGTTTTCGATCCAGTGTTACGCGCACGTTGCCCGCTTCATAAAGAAACGCTTCTCTCTCATAGCGCACCGCCACGGTAGGGCGAAGCAATTGTCCTTTTATTTTGCTGTACAGCTCTATAAATAAAGCATTATCGCTTTGCAATAAAAAAGAATATTCTCCGTTCATTAATTGTTCTGCCTGTTGTCTTGAAAGAGGCGCTGTGTATTTTGCACACAGACCTCCGATTTTTATTTTTTTCTCCAATCGGATAAAAGATGTATCGTCATTATAATAGCGCAAACGAAATTTTTCTCGCTGATTTACGCCATCCAGTTTTTGGCGCAGTGCTTTGTCGTCCGGTGTATCAAAATACATGCTGCTCACACGGTATCTACCGTGTGAGTCAGCATGCTTATCATAAGGGAACAATTTTTGCAATCGCGCCGACAGCACCATGTCATCTGCTTTATTGATCAAATGTTTGTATTCATGACGCATCTTTGGCGGTTGTTTTTCATTAATCGTCATAACCCGAATCACCATAATCGCTGTTGTCGTAATCGCTGTATCCGCTGTCATTATTGGCAGGCGGAGCCGGAGCAGGCGCAGGGGCGGGCGCGGGCGCTTCATAAGGGCTGTCACTATAGTCGGTTACACCGTCACTGTTGGGACCGTAGTCACTGTCGTCATAATCAGTTACACCATCATTGTTGGGACCATAATCACTGTCGTCATAATCGGTTACGCCATCATTATTGGGACCGTAATCCGTATCGTCATAGTCGGTTACACCGTCGTTGTCGGGGCCGTAATCCGTGTCGTTATAATTGCTCATACCATAGTTGCTGGCACCTTGCACCATCACAGGACTTTGCCAGTTTTGGCTGCCTACATAGCCGCGCACATCATTGATGATTTCACTTAAAAAGGCTTCGCTGGGCAGTTTGGATCCTTTTTCAACTTCAATGGTAATTTGGCGTTTTTCGCCTTCCACTTCTTCAACAAAATAACCTGCCTCACCAATGGCCGCAACCAATTCGCTGACTACCTGGCGGCACTGCTTACCTTCATATGCCGTATAGGCTTCGAGGATTTTTTTTCCGTCGTTGTTGCGTCCTTTAACCTCAGTTACCATTCCCGCATCATCATAGGCGATTGAAATTTCGGGATTCACTTTCAAATACAGCATTCCTCCGGTTTTCATTGCCGCTCCTTGCGAGCAGCCGGCCAATCCTACGATGCTGAGTATAAACATCACCGCAAGCACCAGTGTAAAAATACGTTTTTGTTTCTTCATAACAACTCTCCTTTTCTCCATTCAATTTTGTTCCTTATGTTCGTAGAATACGAAAGGTATTTTCCCAAAACGGGGTCGAGGGGAAATTTTTTAAACAATCACATTCGTTTTATTTAATCGTCATAGTCCGAATCCCCGTCATCGTCAATTTCATCATAGCCGCTGTCTGCATCGTCATCGTATTCATCTCTATCATCATAAGGGCTGTCTGAGCCGCCATCATCGTCATCGCCGTATTCATTGTCACCATAGGGGCTTTGTTCGTCATAGTCGGTGGATTCAATGGGTATAATGATCTTGTAGCCGTCTTGATTTCTTTGTTCCACCTCAATGGTCACTGAGGTCTTGTCTTTTAAATATCCGTTTAAGTGTTCGCTCAACCCTTCACTGGTGGTCAATACCCAATTGTCGTCTTTGGCATCTAAGGTCAAATGAATCGTGCCGCCCTCTGACAAATATCCCATAGCGATGGCTCTGTCCATCAATTCGTCCATCACGGGGTCAAGTTCTTTATTTTTATAAACATATCCTTCTATCAATCGTTTTCCGTCATCATTTAACCCGTCAATATCCACAACCGCATTGTTTCGAGTCACATCGACGCGCAACTCCGGATTGATGCTTACATACACCGAGGCAAAAGGCGTCATCATCATATTCGCAAGCCCCGCCACCAACAGCACAAAGCACGCTGCCGCCGCTGTTATTTTGTATACCCAGGAGCGAGATTTCATTTTCAATGGCGTCGAGGTCTCATTCATCTCCACAATATCCGTCACCGTCTGCCCCACTTCATAATGAAAGTTGGCAACTTTGCGAAAATTGCATTCTTCATCTAACACAATGGCATAACTGAGATGACATTCCATAACCAAATATGTCATATCGTTCTACCCCCTCTTTTACTTAGCGCATGTTTCAAATGCCCGCGAATGATTTCGTATCCGTTGGTTTGAATCAGCAGCAATGCTATAATATATTTACGATGGCGTTCCAGTGTTTTTCGCACAGCGCCTGATCCGTCTGCCAGGCTCGCCAAGGGCAATTTTTTTGTTTTCAGCAATTCTTCCAAAATTTCCGGGTTTTCTATGGCATAGCGCACAGCGCGCCCGCAAGCCTCGCGGGTCGATGCTTGTTTCGGCGAATTTTCCGCCACATCTGTAAGACTTATTTTGTACTCAGCCATTATTTTACTCAGTTCTTCAATTTCCCTCTTCGTGGCAAACAACCCTTCCCTGCGCTCATAATCATTGACATCATCTGCCATTTTCTCTTCCAGCGTTTTGTCGTCTTCGTTTTGTGCCGCATCCAATGAAACATGCCCAAAATGGCGCTTTTCTTTGCGCTGAAAATCGATTAGTCGACTGCGAATCAATAAAGCCGCATATTTCATAAACGCTCCTCTTTCCTTGGAATATCCGCCGATTGCTTCATGAAAGGCAATCATGGCAACGCTTAACTCGTCATCTTGGTCCGTGCAAGGACGTTGAAGAAACTTCGTAGCTTCCGACTTAATGAAAGGCAAATATTGGCGTATCAAATCATCAGCATCTTTCATGCTGGCTTTTGCTGCAGTTACTTGCTTGATGATCAAATGCTCTTGCTGCATATTGGCCTCCCGCTTGTCAAGCATTCTCTTCCTAATTAGTATACGTATCTATGTTAAAAAAATCGGGGTCGATACCTGTTTGATATACTCAAACGCACAACCCGTCTTTTTTGCAAAAAATTTGCGCTATAGATGTTTCTTCTTGCACTATATTATATCTTACTTCCAAAAAAAACTCCAAAATTTCCTCGGTTTTTTTTGCAAATCAATCCTTTGTCACCAGCAAAATATTTTTTTATGCTATGAAATCAAAGCAGCAATACAGTCTTTCAAACAAAAAACCGCCTCTGCTTCAAACCATGGGTTCTTTGCAAACCAGCGAAAATTGAGCGGTGACGGATGCACAATCGGAAAATACCCGGGCAAATATTCTCTATATGCTCTCACAGTTTCTGTAAGGTTTTTTTTGCACCTGTCGGCAAGATAAAATTTTTGTGCATATTGACCCGCCAATACAAACAGTTGCGCATGCGGCATGCACTTAAGAATTTTTGGATGCCACAAAGGCGCAAAGTCTTTGCGCGGCGGCAAGTCACCCGTTTTTCCTTTGCCTTGATAATAAAAATCCATCGGCAAAATTGCAATCTTGGATTCATCGCGAAAAACAGCTTCGCTGATGCCCATCCACTTCATCAGTCTTTCGCCGCTGGCATCTGCCCAGGCTTTTTTCTCCTCTTGCGCTTTGCTGCCCGGCGCATGACCCACAATCACAATCTTTGCTCTCTCGTCTGCCGAAAACAAAGGGCTATAGCCGCGCTCTAAAAAAATGCCGTTATCTGCATGATTAATAATTTCATGGCGAATCTGTTCAATGCGCTCATCCATTTGCTGCTCCTGTGCCTTTCTCATAAATTTTATCTAAAAATACGTTTACCACAATTGCCTTTGCCTTAATATTGTTTTGTCATCCGTGTTCTTTTCTGCAACGCCCTTATCGCCGATCTCATCATTTATCAAGCTGCTCAGACATAGACAGCGCTTTGCCGCATTTGTAGTATGCCCCCCAATCCTGCGCGTTCTTTGCAATCTCTATCCAATCACCGATAGATTTGCCGCGACCCTTGCCCACAGACAGATAAAATGATATCATACAACATATCATCTATCGTAAAGGAAATCGATATGCAAAAAAACATTCCGCTGATGGCAGCAATCGTCGTTGTCCCCACCGTATTGGGAATGGTTCTCTTTGGCCTGTGGTTAGGTTCAGGCACCATTACGCTCAAGGCGTTTATCTTAAATTATATCCTTGGCTTTGCCTTGGCAATGTTGGTTTTGCTTGTTTTGCCCACCGATAAAATCGCAAATTTTTTCATCACACGTTTCAAATTGGATCCGACAAAACTGCCTTTCACCATTTGGATGAATGCTTCCATCAACATCGCCTTTGCTTTTATCGTAGGCTTTGGTTCAACGTTTCTCAATGTTTTTATCTTGGCAAAACAAAGCATGCACACTGTTTTTATGGGCATGCTCAAAACTTTTTTGCCCATGTTTCTCGTCAGCTACATCATCTCTTCTGTCTGCCTCAAGCAATACAACAAAATCATGGCGAAAAGAGCTTCGCAAAATCCTGCCCGTAAAACACAGCCATGATAATCCCATTCTGTGCAAATAAATAGAACCTACCCTGGGCAGAAACTTTGACCTTACTCTATTATTTTTTTGTACAAGCCTCTCCCTAAAAAATGAAATAAATCCTCTATCTCTTAAAATTTGGAGCTGCTGTCTGATTTTTGCACGGACATTATTATTATCCGGATGTTTTTGACTTAATACATCTTCAAATTCATACATTTCCTGAATCGTAAATTCCAAACCGGGCAAGCTGTTTACGCAATGCAATATATCCAACAACCACCCCCTGGCAGACAAGTTGCTCACCTCCAACTGCCTCGATAGGTTGAGCTTTGAAATAACTTCTTTTTTTGCTGATATTTCTTTATTTTTCACGATATAAATTCTGCCTTGTCGCGGAATGCTGTTTAATAATATGTTGCATCCCACCCATCCCGCTCGCTTGGCAGTTTCGCTCAGTGGTTTTCGTTTCTCAATAATCTGCGGAACAAAAAAATGTTTGGGGACAACGACAAAATTTGTGATTTCCAGCCTTTCTTGTTCATAGGTTAGGAACATAAAATCCGGGTTGGCATCACTTGTTATTCGCCCAATCATGGCATTATAGGATCCGTCCACGATTTTGTCGCCCATTCTGCCGCTTTTACTTTTTAATTCATATTCACTTTGACAGTTTGAACAATACAAATCCGCAACTGGCTTGTTATTCGTAAAGCGCTGTAAGGGCATCGCTCCGCAGCGAGGGCAATACATATTCTTTGCTGCCCAGTTTTCCGTCATCACTCTTATGCCCTGGGAGACGCTTTTGTATTTTTGTGCCAAGGAAGCATCCAAACCCAAATTCATGTGCTTCTCTCCATTTCATTCATTACTAAAACACATCGATTCCATCTGTTCAAAACCATCTTAGCATATTGCAAATTTATATTCACATTATATTTTTCTTTATGAATCTAGAGGATAAAAATACCTCTAACAAAAAACGAAATCTCAACAAAAGATTTCGCTTTCAGTTTAACTTTTCCTTATATGCTTCTACGATAAGGTTTTCTTCGCTCTGAGTTTTTCAAGTAGCTTCAGCCAATTTTATCCAAAAGCATCTTCGCGCAATCGATCTGGTTGGGAATATTGCCGTTTTCGTCTTTGATACGCCAAATATCAGGGGTAATTTCGTCCGCCACAACCACTTTTCCGTTTTCGTCATAGCCGAACTCAATTTTAAAATCGATTAAGCTATAGCCCATATCGGCCAACTCTTTTTTCAACACCTCGCCCACTTTTACCAACAAACCCAACGCCTCATCATACTGCCCCGGCGCAAGCAAGCCCTTCATCAAGCACAGTCGCTCGCTGATTAACGGATCTCCCTGTTCGTCAGACTTCAAGGTCACTTCCAGATAGGGCGGCTCAAAGGCGATGCCTTCCTCAAGCGCAAAGCGTCGACACATGCTGCCCGCAGTAAAATAGCGCAGCACAAACTCCAGCGGCGGCACGGTAACCTTGCGCACTTCCATCAGCCCTTTGTCAATATCCGCTCCCTTATAATGCGTGGGAATGCCGTTTTTCTCCATCAATTCAAAAAAGTAGTTCGATATTTTCAGCCCGATTTTTCCTTTACCCTCAACGCTTCCGCCTACCGTGTTAGACCCGGGGTCAAAAACGCCGTTTTCACCGGTCGCGCTGTCTTTGAACAGCAAATATACCGCACCCGTCGCCTCGTCAGTCAACACATCTTTTGTTTTGCCCTCATACAATGTTTTCATTTTGCGATGTCTCCTTAAAAATCTGTATCTGCAAATATTATAAATTTCGTAATTATTTTTCCAAACAACAACCTTTTCCCAAGCAGTTCAAACATTTTTTTATCAAAATCTCAGATGAAATTGGTTTTATTTATAAAGTGTAACATAAAAAAAGTCAATACCCAAGTCTTAGCTGAGATGGTTCAATATAATAATAAAATGACACCCTGCGCCATCGATGAAAAGTAGTAAAAACTCTCCTCACAAACTCTAAAGCCATTGAAGGGTTTTTGTAAAAATATCTCGTTTGCGAACCTCATTTGCGCAGATGAAAAAAGTGTCTTTTACCCCGTATTTCCTTGATAAAACCTTTATTGGCAATACACACAACACGGACTTTTTATTATTGCAAAATTTTGTGGATTTTATCAGAAAAAACCTTGTAAATTGCACAAAGTATGTTAGTATTTATGCATGATATTTAATTATCAATCTAAATAACATTTTAAAATCGAAGGAGAAAAAAATGGCAAAATTTACTCGTGGATGGCAATTTACCGGAACAAACGAACCTTTGACTTTAGTGGAAAAACCGCTGGAAGAATTGGAAGAAGGGTTTGTTCGAATCAAAGTTAAAAATGCAGGCCTTTGTTCGTCAGATGTTGGCGCACTGCATGATCCGACTTGGATGAGCATGATTTCTGTTCCCCGTATTCTCGGACATGAAATTTCAGGCGAAATTATGGAATTAGGCAAAAATGTTGAAGGTTGGAAAATCGGCGACAGAGTGGCTATTTGCCCGATGCCCTATGAAGGCGCATACGGCCCCGGATACGGCAGAGATGGCGGATATGGCACCATCACTTCGGCACACTCTTCCATGCTTATCAAAATTCCCGACAACGTAGGCTATGACCAAGCAGCTGCTGCCACCGACGCAGGCATGACCTCTTACCATGCTGTTGCAGTCAGAGGCGAAGTAAAAGAAGGCACAAAAGTAGGCATCATCGGCCTTGGTGGCCTCGGAACCGTTGGTATGGACGTTGCTGTGGGCAAAGGCGCTCAAGTATACGTAGCTACCAGAAAAGAAGCTGCGCAGAAAAAAGCTTTAGAACACGGTGTATTCAAAGTTGCCGCAAACATCAAAGACTTCAAAGACGATCAATTGGACGTTATTGTTGACTTTGCAGGTGCGGGAATCACCACAAAAGAAGCTCTTGAAACAGTAAAACCGGGCGGCAAAGTAGTTCTCGTAGGCATGCATAACCTCGAATTTCCCATCAATGCCACAGACATGATTCTTCGTCAAACCGAACTGGTGGGCTCCATGGGCGGAACAAGAGACGATATTGCGGACGTTATCCAATTGGTCAGCGAAGGCAAACTCAAAATCGGCGTTGAAATGATTCCGTTAAGTGAAGTTGCCAACGGCCTTAAGAGACTGGAAGACGGCAAAGCCGACGACCGCTTGGTCATGTACACCACAGACGAAGATTTTGAATAAAAACATCTTCAAAATCAATTTAGCACTCAAATAAATCAATAAAAAAAGCAGGTGCCGCGAAATGATTTTTATCTATTCGCGGCATCTGCTTTATTATTACTATATGATTTCATTTGAACTTAATGACTTATTCTTTCAAAAATCCAGATATATCGAAAGCTCATTTTAGTGTAGCCGTATTAAATTCATAGTTTTTTCGATTTGACGATCCATTCAATACCAGTTCTCATCCCTATTGTTTGTAGACCACTAAAAACCATTAACAGTGAATAGATATAAATTGTGGTATTTCTCCTGTTTTTATATACTCACTATACAATTTATATAGAATTCTCAACGCCATTCTATCATTTGAACTTGTACTATCTCGAAAAATCCTTTTCGAATTCTCGATAATAATTTTTTCACTCTTTAACAATTCTTCATAATCGACTTCCGGATAAACTTTTCTCTCTATCCATTCTTTTTTTCCATTTGGTTTCTTTTTACATTTTCTGATAACCGTAGGTTCAGAGAAAAATTCCTTTCCTATAATGATCATCCCGTCCATATCCGTAAATGCTTCGCTATAAGAGTTGAAATCAACATTTAAATCATAGGAGGAATAAGCATATAAATAAAATTCGCCGTCCTCATCTATTAATCGAGAATATGCCCCATATCCCACACTCATATTGTTCACCTCTGCCAAAACTTTACCACATTTTCAAAAAAATCAATCGAATATATAACGAATGACTCTTCATATTACATGATGATTTTTACTCTAAAATCAATTGTATAATAACCTATACACCATTAGGAAAATGTAAAGGTATCTAAAACACGGTGCACTCTGCTAAATCAATTCCGTGGTATTTAGCGACCCTACTCCCACTCGCTCTTGGTAAACGAAACTTAACACATTTTGTTTATGCCATTTTGCTCGTGGTATTTGTATTGTATCAATTATCCATGAGTTTTGGGCTATCTAATTTTTTGTTGCCAGATTGTTGCCGGTTAGTTTGCAGTTCCATCAATGATAGTCTGCGCAAAATCTTTCGCTCCCTGTAAAAGCTTGTATTTATATGCCTTCGTGTTGTTAGGGTCTGGTTCTGACTTAAACCAACTTTTGTTCCTTGTAAATATACCATTAATTTTAGATTTTGTTGCAGGTAAGCCTAGCATATCAGTCAATAAATATTGAATATCTGCAACAGAGAAACTGTCTCCTTTACCCTCCACTGTAACAATATAGAGAGTAAGAATCATTTGTCTCTTGAATGTGCTTTGGCTTTTTATTTCCGGGTAGTTTTTAAGATTCAAACCATCTGCACAAAGGGCAGAATATATAGAAGCTTGTTTGCTTCTGGGCTTTCTGGGTTTAGCTGTTTTGGGTTTCTCAATCCCATTTTCTTTTGGTTGGTATGCTTCAACATATCTGATTCCTACATCGGTTAGTATGTACGACTTAGGAATTTTCTTTTCAGAGTTAGGATCATCCATAATATAGCCTTTTTGCGCTAATCGCTGCAATAAGTCACTATAGTTTGAATATTTCCCCCTTCTGGCATCTACATAGTATTGCTTTACTGACTCGGAAGTAAATGACTGCACACCATTCTTTTTCTCATCATAATACACTGCTATTAAAGTGAAATCTTGATCAGACAGAACACCAAGGTCCTTAATATATGAAGAGAGACTTGTCCTAGCAAAATCGATAGTTAAAGGATTTGAAGGCACATCAATTTCTGGCATCGCATCAGTTTCAGACGTCAAAAGCATAGCAGGTTCATTGATCGCCTCTATATACTGCGGCGCTTTTTCTATCCCACGAGTGCGTACAATAGCTTCAACCGCAGAAGGAAGAAGGGTATTTGTAAAAATGCTACGCTCCCTTTCAACAAGGTCAGCAGACCCTTCTGCTTCAAACTTGATTTCACCGATTTCAAATTTTACGCGAATTTCAGAATTAGTATCACTCATATAGTCAACCCTGCCTTGTTGTATAATTCTTCAAGCATAACTCTGTAATTAAGCTTGATGTCGTCAATGTCTTTTTTTCCCGCTGTGTATGTGATGTTATGTGCAGAAAAATTACCTACCATACGGAAAGTATCAAATTCTTTTTTTATTTTTGAAAGTTTTATGGTTTGATTGTTTATTGCATTGCTAACTATTCTTTCAAGCATTACATAGCCGTTTCCTGATGCGTCTATAATTTCGTTATCAATACCCAGATTTTGATAAGATAGCACCAACAGCACTTCAAATAATCTTCTCATTAGTACTGCCGCAGCGTCATAACAATTATGGGCATAAGAATGGTTGATTTGCATAATCAACCTATCCAAATATTTGCGTTTTCCGCAAAACTTCGTTTCATCAATTAACTCGCTGTCTGATGCAACAGTATCTGTATCTTCCCATAACGAAGCATATTTTTGCTCAAGCTCTTGAAAAACTGTTGGAACGAATTCAAGAGAGGTTTTCATACCTTTAGGGACTCGCATTTTTTTCTTATTGAGCAAGTACTTCTTCACTCTACTTCTATTTATTGCGCTATATCCTGCGTCGGAAAACAATTCTTGAATGCCTTTCATTTCGAACAATTGCTCGTCTGTGCTTTTATAATGAAAATAACATAAAAGTACGGCCTGTTCGGTTTGATTATGAGCATCTAATTCTACTGTTCGTTTATAATCAAGAATCTTCATAAAGTGCCTCATTTTTAAATAATCAAGACAATTGCCTATACTAATAAATTGGCCAAAAGAGGGCATTTAACATACGACAACTCTTCCGGTTCTATCTTCTTTAGCCCGCCACCATAGATTCTTCCTTCATCCATATGGTCTTGCGGGGTGATATCATTAAGTGCATCCCATACTTTGTATATAATATCAGGTGATTGCAATATTGCTGGCCAAAGCGTTACCAAAAGCCTATTTCAGAACTCAACAGTCCTTTATTTTCAAGGCTTTTCGCCGTTCTTAACCCTATTCCCATTCAATCGTCGAAGGTGGCTTGGTCGTGATATCATAGACCACGCGGTTGACGTGGGCGGCTTCGTTAACGATACGGGTGGAGATGCTCTCCAGTACCTCATGGGGGATGCGCGCCCAGTCTGCCGTCATGCCGTCGGTGCTGGTCACCGCCCGCAGCGCAATGGTGTAGTCATAGGTGCGTTCGTCTCCCATCACGCCCACACTGCGGTTGCCGGGCAGCAGCGCAAAGTATTGCCAGATTTCTTTGTCCAGTCCCGCTTTGCTGATTTCGTCGCGAAAAATGTAGTCCGCCTCCCGCAAAATACCCAGCTTTTCCTGCGTGATATCGCCAATGACACGCACCGCAAGACCCGGTCCCGGAAAGGGCTGGCGATCCACGAGCATATCGGGAATGCCCAGCTCTCTGCCAACGGCGCGCACTTCGTCTTTAAACAACTCGCGCAAGGGCTCCACCAGCTTCAAGTTCAAGTCCTCGGGCAGCCCGCCTACGTTGTGATGGCTTTTGATGACCGCCGCGTCTTTCGTGCCGCTTTCAATGACATCGGGATAAATGGTTCCCTGCAGCAAATAGTCAATGCCTTCCAGCTTGACCGCTTCTTCTTCAAAAACGCGGATAAATTCCTCGCCGATGATTTTTCGTTTGCGTTCGGGGTCAATAACTCCCGCCAGTTTATCCAAAAACCGTTTTTGCGCATTGACACGAATAAAATTCATATGGAACGTGTTTTTAAACACACGCTCTACTTCGTCCCCCTCATTTTTGCGCATCAGACCATGATCAACAAAAATGCACACGAGGTTTTCGCCGATGGCGCGATGCATCAACACCGCCGCCACGGAGCTGTCCACGCCGCCGCTCAGGGCGCAAAGCACCTTTTCATCGCCGACTTCAGCCTTGATTTCGTTGATTTTTTCTTCGGTAAAGTTCTTCATTGTCCAATTTTGGGACAGTTTGCAAATATTTTTCACGAAATTTTCCAATATTTTCGTGCCAAACGTCGTATGCGTTACTTCAGGGTGAAACTGCACGCCGTATAATTTTTTTTCGGCATCTTCAAATGCCGCCACCGCACAAGAGGGTGTCGTCGCACTGCAGGCAAATCCCTCGGGAAGAACGTGGACATAATCCGTATGGCTCATCCAACACACGCTTTCTTTGTCAACGCCTTCCAGCAGCAGGCTGTCCTCTTTGGCAATCGTCAGGTGATTTTTGCCGTATTCGTGGGTTTCTGGACGTCTCACTTCCCCGCCCAAACTTTGCGCCATGACCTGCATGCCATAGCAAATGCCCAAAATCGGAATACCGGAGGTAAAGATGCGCTCGTCACACCGGGGCGCTGAGCTTTCGTAGACGCTTTTGGGGCCGCCTGTGAAAACAATACCTTTGGGCTGTTTCGAAATCAGTCTGTCATACTCTATATCATAGGGATAAATTTCACAATAAACATTCAGCTCTCTGAGTCTTCTGGCAATCAGTTGATTATATTGTCCGCCAAAATCCAACACTACCACGAGTTCTTTTTCCATATCAGTAGTCCCTTCTGCTATAGTTGGGCGCCTCTTTTACCAAGGAGATGCCATGAGGATGGTTTTCAATCAAGGAAGCAGATGTAATTTTTAAAAATTGGGTATCTGTTTGAAGCTGCGTAATGGTTTCTACGCCGCAATACCCCATTGCCGCGCGCAGACCGCCCACCAGCTGAAACAAAGTATCCGCCAGCACGCCCTTATAGGGCACTCTGCCTTCAACGCCCTCGGGCACAAATTTTTTCTCGCCTTCTTGAAAATATCGATCGGCACTGCCCGTTACTTGGCCCATTGCGCCTTCTGAGCCCATACCGCGATAGCTTTTAAAGCTTCTGCCTTCATAAATCATGGTCTCGCCGGGACTTTCTTCGGTACCCGCAAAGAGTGAGCCGATCATAACACTGCCGGCCCCTGCGGAAATAGCCTTGGAAATATCGCCTGAATATTTGATGCCTCCATCAGCAATCACGGGAATATTATATTTTTTTGCCGCCTCATAGCAATCCATTATCGCCGTAATTTGCGGCACACCAATGCCTGCAATGACTCTGGTGGTGCAAATCGATCCCGGCCCCATACCCACCTTCAGTGCATCTGCGCCGGCTTTGATTAAGTCGATGGCTCCTTCCGGTGTGGCAATGTTGCCTGCAATCACATCCAGGTTCGGAAATTCTTTCTTAATGGCTTTAATCATATCCACGACATTTTTTGAATGCCCGTGCGCGGTGTCTACCACCACCACATCTACTTTTGACTCTACCAACGCACGCACACGCTCCATGGTGTCATGAGCAATGCCCACCGCCGCACCTGCTCGCAGCCGCCCATGGTCGTCTTTGGCGCTGTTGGGAAATTTTATGGCTTTTTCAATATCTTTTATCGTGATTAGCAGATCGGAAGAGCG